>Ga0099828_10001755_pt1 | contig 14762 bp, 10 predicted proteins | sample CZO8metaG_2_FD_79338 | JGI IMG/M metagenome (GOLD analysis project Ga0099828, IMG submission 79338) | Vadose zone soil microbial communities from the Eel River Critical Zone Observatory, Northern California, USA - CZOApr15con2H1.8 metaG | ecosystem: Environmental > Terrestrial > Soil > Vadose...
CAAGCGCGCCCACGCTCGCCTTCAAAAGCTGACCGAGTCACACATCGAGAGAGTCGACCACCTGGCCGCTCGAAAAGAGTCCGAAGTCCTGGAGATTTAAGGGCGCGGGGGGATCAGGATCCCCCACGTGTCCCCCCTATGCCGCACGTTGTGTGGCGGCGCTTGGAAGTGGCATAAGTGCCGGCCGGAATAAATCCGGCCTAGAGCTCCACTCTGGGTACTCTTTGAATTCCTTGGACTCCCCGATTCCCCGCCATATCGGGATCATCATGGACGGCAACGGTCGCTGGGCCCGCGACCGCGGCCGCCCTGCCAGCTTTGGCCACCGGGCCGGCGTGCGCGCGATCAAGCGGGTGCTCGAAGGCTGTGAGGAGCTCGGAGTCAAGGTGCTCTCCGTCTACGCCTTCTCGACCGAAAACTGGTCGCGGCCCAGGGCTGAGGTGCGGGCCTTGATGCGTCTTTTCCACGAGACCATGCAGCGCGAGATCGAGGAGATGCACAGGCGCGGAGTACGCATCGTGGTGAGCGGCCGGCGAGACGAGCTGTCACCCCGAATGCGGGAGCGAATCGATGAAGCCTTGGCCCGCACCGCAGGCAACACCAACGGCGTTCTCAACGTCTGCCTCAACTACGGTGGTCGGGCCGAGCTCGTTGACGCCGTGCGCCGGCTGGTTGCGGACCGCCTGCCGGCTCGAGAGGTCGACGAGGCTGCCATCGCGGCCCGCCTGTACAACCCCGAGCTGCCTGATCCGGACCTCATAATCCGCACGGCGGGCGAGAGGCGGGTGAGCAACTTCCTCCTCTGGGAGTCCGCATACGCGGAGATGCTGGTGACGGAGACTCTTTGGCCCGACTTTGGCGTCGAAGACCTCAAAGCGGCGCTTGCCGACTACGCAGCTCGCGTGCGGCGATTCGGAGGCCGTCCGGAGCCGGAGCTGGCGAGGCACTCCTCTGGCGCGGCAGCAAGATGACGACGCGCGGACGGGCGGTCAATTCGGGCTGGAGACCGAGCCCGCTTATGATCCGGATCCTCAGCGGGGCGGTGATCCTTGCCATCGTCGTCGGCGGCATCTACGCGGGGGTGTACGGCGTCTACGCCCTCGTGCTGCTGCTGGGCGGGTTCGCGCTTTGGGAGTTTCTTGGTCTCTCCGATGCCATGGGCTCGCGTGCCCCCGCCTGGCTGCTGTTCCCCTTGGGCGGTTTTTTTGCTTTTAGCGGCACGGTGCTCAAGCAGGTCGACGTCAACCTTGTCCTGTCACTCGCCCTGGTCGCCGGGCTAGGCGTTTTCCTTGTGGTGCCCGGACGCCGGCAGGGTCTCGGACGCTGGGCTATGGGCCTCGCCGGGGCTCTGTACATCGGCATGCCCTTCAACTACTACTTGCTGCTGTACACATCGAAGCCAAGCGGACTTGTGTGGACGCTCTTCACGGTATTCGCGGTGATCCTCAATGACACCGCCGCGCTGCTGGTCGGCAGCAGGATCGGACGGCATCCGTTCTTTCCGACCATCAGCCCACGCAAGACGGTGGAAGGGGCCATCGCGGGCGTCCTTGCCTCGGTCGTGGTGATGCTGATCGGTGTCTCGGCTGTTCTCGGACTGTCAGCGCTTCACGCTGTCGCGTTGGGCGTGCTGGTCGGCGTCAGCGCGCAGATGGGCGACCTGGTCGAGTCACAGATGAAGCGCATCGCGGAAGTCAAGGACTCTTCGCACCTCATCCCGGGTCATGGAGGGGTCCTCGACCGGCTCGACTCGATACTGTTCCCACCGATACTCGTTTACTTCTACGTGGCGATGTTCCACATCGTGGGATGACGCGTCCTCTAAACGTCGCCGTCCTCGGTGCCACCGGCTCGGTCGGCCAGCAAGCCCTGGACGTCATCGACCGCAACCTCGGCCGCCTGCGCCTGTTCGGGCTCACAGAGGGCCGCCGTTCCACCAGGCGCTCCGCCGACTACCTCATCCAGGGCCAGGCTGGCGACGTGGACTTCGATGCCAGGGTCGAGGCCATGGTCACAGATCCGCGCTGCGATCTCGTTCTGGTCGCCATCCCCGGTGCGCGCGCCCTGGCGCCGACACTGGCGGCTCTGGCGGCGGGGAAGGAGGTGGCGCTGGCGACCAAGGAGGTCCTGGTCATGGCCGGGGCCCTGGTCATGAAGGCGGCCGGCGAGCGCGGCATCCGGCCCGTGGACTCGGAGCACAGCGCGATCTGGCAGTGCCTGTGGGGGGAGCGGCGCGAGAGCGTACGACGCCTTGTCATCACGGCGTCTGGCGGCCCGTTTTGGGCCCACCCCGATCTCGACCTGGACCAGGTCACCGTCGAACAGGCGCTCAACCATCCCCGCTGGTCGATGGGCCCCAAGGTCACCATCGACTCGGCCACGCTCATGAACAAAGGCCTGGAGGTGATCGAGGCCCACCACCTCTTCGGCGTCGCGATCGAGCAGGTCGCCGTATGCGTCCATCCGCAGAGCGTCGTGCATTCGGTAGTCGAGTTCGTCGATGGGTCGCTCAAAGCCCAGCTCGGCCGTCCGGACATGCGTCTGCCGATCGCGGTGGCCCTTGGGTACCCCGACCGCCTGCCTGACGCCGTACCCGCGGCATCGCTTGAGGATTTGGGCGGGCTGGAGTTCCACGCGCTGGACGAAGCGCGGTTTCCTAGCGTCCGCCTGGCTCGAGCGGCCGCCCACAGAGGTGGCGGCTACCCGGCGGTGCTGAACGCGGCCAACGAGGAGGCGGTCAACGCTTTTCTCGCTGGCGCCGTCCCCTTCAGCGGCATAGTGCGGACAGTTGAGCGAGCCCTGGGCTCATTTCCGGGCTGCGGGGGCGCGCTGCAGGAGATCTTGGAGGCGGATCGTTGGGCTCGGGATTACGTGAAAGCCAACTCCGGTAGGCTGAAGGCGTGAGCCAAACGCTGGCCGGCGTCCTCTACGTCCTGGGCGTCGGCGGCATGTTCCTGGTCCTGATTGCGCCCCACGAGGCGGGCCACTTCCTGCTCGCCAAACTATTCCAAGTCCGCGTGATCGAGTTCTCGATCGGCGCGGGGACGAAGCTGTTCTCGTTCACCCGCAGCGGTACGCTCTACGCGCTCCGGGCGCTGCCGATCCTTGGTTACGTGCGCATGGGCGGCATGGAAGCCGGGGACTTCGATGCTCCAGGCGGCTTCCACTCCAAGCCAGCGATCCAGAGGATCGCCATCCTGGCGGGCGGACCGATCGCGAACTTCATCGTGGCCATGGTGCTCGTCACCGGTTTCGGCTTGAGCCAGCTCAACGACGATCCCGGCAAGGTCGTCAGGGTAGTCGCCAATACGCCGGCTGCCGCCGTCGGCCTGCAGCCTGGCGACAGTATTCGGACCATCAACGGGAAGGCGGTGACCGCCCCAGGGTTCATCCAGCGCACCGAGAGCGAAGCACCCGGCTCTCCTGTGCTTTTGACCGGTGTACACCCGGACGGCCGGGCCTTTTCGATTCAAGTCGTCCCCGTCTGCGACCCGGACAGCCACTGCCAGATGGGGATCGGCGTCGCGACAGTGGTCACCGTACAAACCGCCATCGCCAGTGGGGTCGCCTTCCCGTTCGAGGCGATGGGCGGCATCTTCCAAGGCTTGGGCGAGCTGGTTTCCGGTCAGATCCAGGGCGGGTTGCTGGGTCCTCAAGGCCTGACCGGCCCCATCGGTCTCGCCGACATCACGGCCCGCGCCGTCGACCAGGGCCCGCCGACCTACCTGTCGCTGGTGGCGCTGCTCTCGGTCGCCCTGGGCGTCATGAACCTTCTGCCGCTGCTGGCTCTCGACGGCGGGCGGATCGTGGTCGTCCTCATCGAGTGGATCCGCCGGCGCCCGTTCAATCGAGCCAGTGAGCTGAACTTCCAGCGCTGGGGACTCGTGGCGCTTCTCTTGCTGGCCGCGGTCATCAGCTTCCTCGACATCCAGCGCATCGCCAGCGGGCAGTTCGCCGGAGTCCATTAGTAGAGATGGGGCCGGTGGCCCGGCGCAAGTCGATACCGGTCAACGTCGGCGGCATCGTGATCGGCGGCGCGGCACCGATCGCGGTGCAGACGATGACCAAGACGGACACTCGTGACGTCAAAGCCACCCTGCGCCAGATCCACGAGCTCAAAGAGGCGGGATGCGAGATCGTCCGGCCCGCCGTCCCCGATCGGGAAGCGGCGGAGGCTCTGAAAGAGATCGTGAAGGGATCACCGCTGCCGGTGATCGCTGACATCCACTACGACCACACCCTGGCTCTGCTCGCGCTGGAGGCCGGCGTCCACTGCCTGCGCCTCAATCCAGGCAACATCCCCGACCGCGACAAAGTGATCAAGGTCGTGACCGCCGCGAAGGAGCGCCAGGTCCCCTTTCGTATCGGGGTCAACGCCGGATCATTGCCCGAAGAGGTGCATAAGAGCCTGCGCGAGCAGCACGCGATCGATCGCGACGACCGAGAGCGCACCGCCGAGCGCATGGTCGAGGTGGCGCTCGGACACTGCGGAATTCTCGAGGACCTCGACTACGGCCCAGGCTTCATCAAGGTCTCACTCAAAGCGACCGATGTGTGGACCAACATTCTGGCCAACCGCAAGTTCGCCGCCGCCCGGCCCTACCCGATCCACCTCGGCGTCACGGAATCGGGACCGGTCGAAGCGGGCAGCATCCGCAGCGCAGTCGGCATGGGCATCCTCCTCAGCGAGGGCATCGGTGACACGATCCGCGTGTCACTCGCCACGTCTGATCCTCGCGAAGAGGTCCGCGTCGCGCACGAAATCCTCAAGACACTTGCCTTCCGTAATGAAAGCCCGACCCTGATCGCATGCCCCACCTGCGGCCGCCTCGAGTACGACATGGTGCCGGCGGTGAAGGCTGTGGAGGCATACATCGCGAAGCTCAAGGTGCCGATCACGGTTGCGGTCATGGGCTGCGTGGTCAATGGGCCTGCCGAGGCGCGTCATGCTGACATCGGCGTCACCGGTGGTCGCGGCAAAGGTGTGATTTTCAAGAGGGGTAAGCTGTACAAGACCGTGCCCCAGGAGGAGCTCCTGCCCGTGCTGTTGGCTGAGATCGACGCGATCGCAGCCGAGCACGCCCCGGCCCCGCTCCCGCGTTAGCCCGCGTTCACACGCGGGCTTCACCTCCCCGCCTGGCGGGGAGGTCCGGCCCGCCCCCATAGGGCGCGCCGGGGTGGGGAGAATCAAGTTCTCTATTCAACTCGTAGAAACATGGGAGCCGATGGAATGAAACAGAGCACCGAGGAGCAGCAGGATTTCGTGAAGGACATCACGAAGATGTCCGACGACTTCGACCGCTGGTACACCGACGTCGTCCGCAAAGCCGAGTTGGCGGACTGGTCGGGCGTGCGCGGAATGATGGTCGTCCGGCCTTATGGCTGGGCGATGTGGGAGGCGATCACCCGCGCCTTCGACGACATGATCAAGGAGAGCGGTCACGAGAACTGGGCATTTCCACTGCTCATCCCACGCGAGCTGCTCGTCAAAGAGGCCGAGCACATCGAAGGCTTCGGACCCGAGGTGGCCTGGGTTACGAAGGCCGGCGCTGGGATGGAAGAGCTTGAGGAGCCCCTTGCCGTCCGGCCGACCTCCGAGACCATCATCGGCCATCTCATACGGCGCTACATCCAGAGTCATCGGGACCTGCCCAAGCTGACGAACCAGTGGAACAGCGTGGTGCGGTGGGAGATGCGCTCGCGGCTGTTCCTGCGTACGCGGGAGTTCTTCTGGCAGGAGGGTCATACGTTCCATGCGTCGGCGCAGGAGGCGATGGAGGAGGTCGGCCTGATCCTCGGCTACTACCGTGACATCGCTGAGAACTGGCTGGCCGTCCCTGTCCTGGGCGGCAAGAAAACGGCGGCTGAGACCTTTGCGGGCGCCGTCTACACCCTGACGCTCGAAGGGCTGATGCGAGACGGGCTCGCGCTGCAGGTGGGGACCTCCCATTACTTCGGCCAGAACTTCGCCCGCGCCTACGACATCTCCTTTTCAAACAAGGACAACGAGCGGGAGCTCTGTTACTCAACTTCGTGGGGCATCAGCACCCGCTTGGTCGGAGCGATCGTCATGGCTCATGGCGACGACTCCGGCCTGGTCGTGCCGCCTAAAATCGCGCCCGTCCAGGTGGTCGTGGTCCCCATCTACCGCGATCCTGAGAGCCGAGCCAAGGTCGAAGCCTTCATCGGCAGCTGGACCGCCGCTCTGAAGGCCGCGGGTATCCGCCACCGGGTGGATTGGAGCGAGGACCGCCCGGGAGACAAGTACGCCCACTGGGAGCTGAAGGGCGTTCCCCTGCGCCTCAACGTCGGCTCGCGCGACGTCGACGCGGGGCAGGTGGAGCTGGTGGATCGCCTGGCGCGACAGCGCCGTTCCGTACCCGTGATGGGAATCGCCGGTCGCTTGCGAGATGAGCTGGCTACGTTCCAGGACGCACTCTTCGCGCGTGCCGAGAACTTTCAGCGCGCGAACACGTTCGAGCTCTCTACCCTCACCGAGGTCGTGGCGCACTTCAAGGAGCGCGGAGGCTTCGTCTGGGCGCCCTGGTGCGGCGATGCTGAATGCGAGGCACGGGTCAAGGCCGAAACCGGCGGAGTCACCATCCGCACGCTCGACCCTGACGAGAAGGCTTCGGGCAAGTGCCTGGTCTGCGGAAAACCGGCACGACACCGAGTCGCCCTCGCCAAAAGTTATTAGCTAGGCCATGTGGAGCCTAAGGCCGGATTTGCTCCGGTCGTAAACCTGGCGTGCCACCTTCCAGACGCCTCCGGACAACGTGTTACGCGGAGGGGTCACCTTCGGGGTCCCCGCGACGAAGTCGCGGGAGCGCCTCCTCACCCGTGCCTAGTTAGTCGGGTTCTCGAAGGCGCCTATCGCCGGGGCGTCGTGGTACAGCGACTCCTGGGGGATGATCTTCAGGGCGCCGCTGTGTGCCGCGTCCAGCACCGCCTCGGCCACGTCGGGATGGAAGTGACTGCCGGCGCCTGCGCGAACCTGCTCGATCGCGACCTCCAGCGGCATGCCCTTGCGGTAGGGGCGGTCTGAGGTCATGGCGTCGATGGCGTCCGCGGCACTGACGATCCAGGCGAAGATCGGCAGCTCGTCTCCCTTCTTACGGTCGGGATAGCCCTTACCGTCGAACCGCTCGTGATGGGAGCGGACGATGACCAGTTCGTCCGTCAGCATTCTCAGCCCGCTGAGGATGTTGAACCCGACGACGGTGTGGTCCTTCATCTTCGCGAACTCCGCATCGGTGAGCTTGCCCGGCTTCTGGAGGACGGCATCGGGTACCCCGATCTTGCCGATGTCGTGCAATCGCCCACCGCGCTGCAGCCGCACCCATGGGCCCTGCTCCTTCGGCGAGTACCTCATCTGGCGTGCGATCAGGAGCGCGTACTCGGTCACGCGCTGAGAGTGGCCGGCCGTGTATGGGTCGCGGGCATCGACCGCGTTGGCCAGGGCTTCGAGCGAGGCCAGGATGACCTCCTCTCGGTCCTTGAACAGGCGGGCATTGTCGATCGCCACCGCCGCCTGGGCGGCCAGCTCGGTGACGAGGTCGCGATGGTCGGCGGTGAAGGCCTGCCCGACCTTGTAGTTGGCAAGGAAGAGCACGCCGGTCGGCTTGCCGCGAAGAGTGATGGGGACGCACAGCACGGCCCGTGGGTTGAGTGGGCTGTCGCTCGCTGTTCCTTTCCCGCCGTCCATGGCCTCCATGAAAGCCTTACCCGACGTCATGACGTCGCGGCAGATATCGCCGCCGAGGCCGAGCGCAAGCTTCTCGGCCGTGGTGGCATCAGTGCCAGACGCACCCCTGAGGATCAGCTTGCCCGACTCCTCCAGCGCGAGGCAGCCGATCTGGGCGGTCGACGCGTTGGCGGCCCCCGCCAGCACTTGCTGCATGACCTGGTTCAAGTCGAGCGTCGAGGTCGCAGCCTTGAGCGCATCCTGCAGGTTCTTGAGCTCCCAGATGCTGCGCTGGTTGTTTTCGTACAGCTCGGCGTTCCTCACCGCCACGACGCCTTGGTTGCCCAGGGTGGCGAGCACGCGCTGGTCGTCGACAGTCCAATCGCGCTTGTTGACGTCGTAGACGGACAAGGTTCCCCACATCTGGCCGTCTTCGAGCATCGGCACGCAGATGGCGGCCTGCAGGCCGTAAGCAACAAGATCGGGCGGCGTCCGGAGCTCGAAGCTGGCGCTGATGTCGGACACGGCCGTGGCCTGGCCGTTGAGCATCACGGCGCCGATCAGTCCCTGCCCGTTGCGAAATTCCATCCCGTTGACGGCGGACGGGAAACCGAGCGACATGATCACGCGCTGGGAGCCGTCACCCGTTGTCCGCGTGAGCAGTGCGGCGCTGGAGGACGTCACCCGCACAGCGGTCTCCAACGTTTTCTGCTCGAGGACCTGCGCGCCCTGGGTCACCGTGGTCAGCGCCTGCGAGACCTCGCCCAGCGCGTCGAGGGCGGTGTCCAGCTTGGAGGCCTGACCGGCGACCTTCTGGAGGATCCGAGAGTTCTCGACTGCGACACCGGCCATCGTGCCTAGCTCGTCGAGCGCTGCGACGTCCCGCTGGTTGAAGCTGGTGGTGCCGTTCCTGCCCAGGCAGAAAGCACCGATGACACCGTCTTTGCTTCGAATCGGCGTGAGCGCCTCGTTGACGGCCCCACCGGGCACAAGAGGGCTCACCCCGCTGAGGATGCCCTCATCGGCAGTGATGAGGTTGCGCAGCACGGTCTCCCCGTTGTGGACTTTGGCGAGCACCCCGGTCATGGGAGCTGGCGCGTCAGAGCTGCCCAGGAGCACGTAGTTGCCGTCCAGCTGGAAGAGGGCGGCCCGACCCGCGTCGAAGCGTATGAACTGCCGCCCCTTGTCGAGGACAAGATCAAGGACCTCGTTCATGGTCTTGCCCGACGCCTCTGTGACGAGCTGGTTCATAAGCGAGTAGCGGGCCGACTCCTTCGCGGACAGCGCGACGGCGTCGTCGCTCGCCAGCTGCGCTCCGGCCCGCATGGTGAGTGTCGTTGCGAGCCGGCGGTCATCGTCGGTGAAGCCACCTGGCTTGTTTCCCAACAGGATGAAGCCACCGATGTGCTCCCCGATGGGCATCGGCACGGCCAGCAGGCTGTCAACCAGGAGGTCGTCGGGGATGTAATTGACCAGCTCGGTGAGGCCGGCCTTGTCGCGGCCGACGAACTCTTTCCCCGCTTCCACAGCCGAGACCAAAGCCCCTGCACCCGGGTTGCCCCGGAGCACCGATACCGGTCGCAGCCGGCCGAGTCCGACCCCAGGCGGCTGCGGAATGAACTGCTTACCGTCGGGCGAAGCGAGGAAGTAGCAGGCAAACGTCGCGCCCAGCTGGCGTGCGATGTTGGCAGTGAGCGTGGCGATGTCGCCGGGCCGGCCCGGGCTCTCCATATCCGACGTCGCAGCCATGAAGGCGCGGTGCTTCTCCTCGAGCTGGGCATTCAGTCGCTGCGTGTCCTCCAACTGGCGCCGCAGCGCATCGGTGAAGCTGTGGTAGGCCACGTTGCCCACGGCGCCACCGAGGACGATCAGCAGCAGGCCGGCCAGCCCGAGCGGCAGTTCCTTGTTCTTGAAGTCGAAATGCACCGCCAAGATGGAGAACAATGCCGCCGCCGCCACGACAGGTATGGAGACCCTCCAGGTCCGGTAAACGGCGCCGCCCACGAGTGCAAGGACCGCGGCGATAGTCGCGAGGAGCGCAGCCTGGCCTGTCCTGCCGGTGACGTTCACCGTGGCGCCCGCCAGGATCAGCAGCGCCGTCGCCGCCGAGAAGGCGATCCGGATGGCGAGGGTGTCCATCTGGGATCTCATTTCGAACTCACTTCGAGATCATTCCGCGCGAATAAGTGTAAAAGCGTGTACGGCGACTTCCTACACTTCACGGCAGGCACAAAGTGACCGTCTCAGAGTTGCTTCGGATCGCAGACCACCTCGGGCCCACGGATCGTGAGCTGGTCAAGAGGGCGTACGACCGCGCCGCGAGCGCGCACAACGGCCAGCGCCGGCTGTCGGGTGAGGACTACGTGAACCACCCTCTGGAGGTGGCGGCGATCCTTGCCGACCTCGAGCTCGACGCAGAAACCCTGGCCGCCGCGCTACTTCATGACACTGTGGAGGACACAGCGCTCACGGGCGAGGAGGTCGAGGTCGAGTTTGGCCCGGAGGTCGCCCGCCTGGTCGACGGCGTCACGAAGCTGGGCCGGATCTCTCTGCGGTCCGACCAACAGCAGCAGGCAGAGAACATCCGCAAGATGATGGTGGCGATGGCGGAGGACCTCCGGGTCGTCCTCATCAAGCTCGCCGACCGCCTCCACAACATGCGCACGCTCGACCCGCTGCCCGAGATCAAGCGGCGCAAGATCTCGCGAGAGACCCTCGACATTTACGCACCGCTGGCGCACCGGCTCGGAATCGGGCAGATCAAGTGGGAACTCGAAGACCTGGCCTTCCGCAACCTCGAACAGGAGGCCTACGAAGACCTCGCCAAGCGCATCGCCCGCAAGCGGCACGAGCGAGAGTCTTTGGTCTCGGACCTGCGCGAGATCCTCGCCCGTGAGCTGGAGGGCATCGGCATCCAGGCCGAGATCACCGGACGCCCCAAGCACATCTACTCGGTATGGCAGAAGATGAACCGCGACCACAAGGACTTCACCGAGATCTACGACCTGTCTGCCATGCGCGTCCACGTCGCCACGGTTCGCGACTGCTATGGCGTGCTCGGAGTCGTGCACTCGCTGTGGAAGCCCGTCCCTGGCCGGTTCAAGGACTACGTGGCGATGCCCAAGTCGAACGGATATCAGTCGCTCCACACCACGGTCATCACCCACACCGGTGAGCCGATCGAAATCCAGATCCGCACGCACGAGATGCACCGGGTCGCCGAGTTCGGGGTCGCCGCGCACTGGACGTACAAGGAAGGCGGGAAGGACGCGACCTTCGATCAGAAGCTTTCGTGGCTGCGGAGCCTGCTCGAATGGCAGAGCGACGTCGGCGACGCCGAATCCTTCTTGAACACCGTCAAGGTCGACCTCTTCCAGGACGAGGTTTACGTCTTCACCCCGAAGGGCGATGTCCTCAACCTGCCGGCGGACTCGACGCCGGTCGATTTCGCTTACCGCATCCACACGGAGGTCGGCCATCGGTGCATTGGGGCCAAGGTCAACGGGCGCATGGTCCCCCTCGACTACGAACTGAAGAACGGAGAGATCGTGGAGATCCTCACCTCCAAGGGTCCCCATGGTCCGAGTCGCGATTGGCTGAGCTTCGTCAAGAGCGCCTCGGCCAAAGAACGCATCCGCAAGTGGTTCAAGAGCCAGCGGAAGGAAGAGAACGTGGCGAAGGGTCGCGACCTGCTCGACAAGGAGCTGCACCGCATGCACCGCGTGAACCTGGTGGACCTGCCTGAGACAAAGCTCGTCGAGGTCGCCAACCTCCACAAGTTCATCGCGGTCGACGACTTCCTCGCCGCAGTGGGCTATGGAGACCTCTCACCGCACGCGATGGTCATGCACATGGCGCTGACTTCAGATGCGGACGCCGGCGATCTTCGCGCGATTCCTCTGATCCCAGGCGTGCAGCCGACCCCGCGCGTGCTGGTGCGCGGTGAGAAGGGGATCCTGACCAAGGTAGCTCCCTGCTGCCAGCCGCTGCCTGGTGACGCCATCGTCGGCTACACCTCACGCGGAAGGGGCGTCACCGTGCATCGCGCCGACTGCATCAACGCCATCAACGCACCGGACCGGGCTCGCGTCGTGCCGGTCGATTGGGATATGGAAGCGACCCATATCTACCCCGTCGCCATCAAGATCGAGGCCTGGGATCGGCAGGGGCTCTTGCGCGACATCGCCACCGTGGTGGCCGAGAATCGCGTCAACATGTCGGCGCTCGAGGTCCATGTGTACGACGACAAGACGGCTGTGGTGTCGGCAACAGTGGAGATCGACTCGCTGGCACAGCTGTCACGGCTGATGGAAAAGTTGGAAAGCGTCAAAGACGTGCACACGGTCGCCCGCGAAGCCTCGTGAGCGCCGGCTCGCGCTCGATCGAGCTCGGCGTGGCCCCAGGTGCGGCCTGGGCGGTCGTGGTGGCGACGGGGCTCCGGGATTGGTACTACCGGCTTGCGGCAGAGGGTGACTTCATTCCCGGTGCGCAAGTCCGTTGGCGGGACTCGGGTGGAGAGGTGGCCGAGCAGTCGGTGGTGCTGGAGGTCGAGCCCCCACGCCGCCTCGTGCTGCGCACGCAATTCCTGTTTGCGCCCACATTTGCGGCCGCCCCGCCGCATCTGGTCACCTGGGAGGTGACTGGCGAGGGGCACGCGTGCCGCGTGCGAATGTCATGGGTCGGAGAAGGGCCTGCGACACGCTTGCTTGAATCGGAAGGCGAAAACCAGCTGCTGGGCCTGCGGCTGGCGGCCGATCCCGCCGCCCGCGCCGAGCTGCAGCGGCTGCCGAAGATCGGCGCTGTCGAGATCCGCGACGTCACGCCCGCGCTCATCCCCGACTACCAGCACTTCTTCGACAACGTCGCCTTTCGCGACTACCCTGCGTGGCAGAGCTGCTACTGCATGGAGACACATCGAACCCAGAGCGATGAAGAGTGGAACGAGCGCACCGCCGATGACAACCGGCGCGACATGACGGAATTCATCAAAGGCGGCCGGGTGACGGGCCTTCTTGCCTTTGCCGAAGGCAAGCCCGTCGGCTGGTGCAACTACGGCGAGACGACGCGCCTGGCCGGCGTCGTGCACCGCTTCGGGCTAGATCCGACCGACCACCAAGGGGTGGGCTCAGTTGCCTGCTTCGTCATCGCGGCTCCGTACCGCGGGCACGGGGTGGCTTCGAAGCTTCTCGACGTCGCGGTCGAGCGCTTGCGGGCGCGCGGCCTGCTTGCCGTAGAGGCCTACCCGGTCCGTGAAGAGGACTCAGCTCAGGTCAACTATCGCGGACCACTCCAGATGTATTTGCGAGCCGGCTTCGTCCCCTACCGCGAGCTGGCACGCCACGTGGTGGTTCGGCTAGACCTCGGGAACCGCAACTCCCCTCCGCGCTCGAAGGGGAGGGGCAGGGGTGGGGACCTCAGTGGTGGCCGGGGTGCGGGCGGCTGATCCGCGTCGAGGCCACCGCCGACTCACGCTTTGGCACCAACTCCTACCTCGTCGAGGACGAGGACACTCACGACGCCGTGATCATCGATGCCAACCTGGAGCCGGAGTCGATGGTCGACCTGGTGCGCGCCCGGCGCGCGAACGTGCGGGCGATCCTGCTGACGCATACCGACGTCGATCACATCGCCGGCCTGCCTGCGCTGCTGCAAGAGTTGGGGCCGGTGCCGGTTGCGGTCCACGACACCGAGAAGAGCGTGCTCACAGACGGCAAGCCCCTGCGACGGCATTTCGCGGCGGACGGTGCGCGCCTCGCCGGCGCCGCCAGCCTGAGCGAAGGTCGGCCCTACCGGGCCGGCTCGCTCGAGTTCGAAGTCCTGCACACCCCGGGGCACAGCCCCGGCGGTGTGACGCTCAAGATCGGCTCGCTTGTGTTCACGGGAGACGCGCTTTTCGCAGGCTCGATCGGCCGGTCAGATTTCGACAACTCGGACGGCGAAGCGCTGCTGGACGGCATCAGGTCAAAGCTGATGACGCTCCCGGATGACCACCTCGTCTACAGCGGCCACGGCCCCCCGACTACCATCGGTATGGAGAGACGCCACAACCCCTTCCTACAGCCCAATCCGCGTGGCCGGTAGGCCGGATTCATTCCGCCCGTCACCTGGCTTGTCCTATATGCCGCCAAAACGTGGCGAGGAGAACTTTCAGTAAATCCAAACCCACGGGAATGGGAGCTTAGTGCCTCGCGATCGTGAGGGCGACCAGGAGGGCGGGGCCCAGCAGGATCAGCCACAGCGTCGGGAAGACGCAGCCCACGGTGGGCAGCAGCATCTTGAGTGACGCCCGGGCGGCATCGGCACGGATCTTGAGGCGGCGGCGCACGCGCATTTGGGCCGCGTGGGCCTCGATGGCATGGGCGATGGGGACTCCGCTGCGTTCGGCGTGGGTGATCGAGCGCACCAGGGCTGTGAAGTCCTCCATGCCCATCTGGTCCGCCATCTCGTCCAGGGCCTCGGCCCTCGGCCGGCCGAGCTCGATCTCCCGCAGCGCGCGGACGACCACGTCGGTGAACGGCCCTTCCTGGTACTTGGCCAGCTGTTCGAGCGCTCGATCCAGGCTGAGGCCCGCCTCCATGCTGATGGCGACCACGTCGAGCGCGTCGGGGAGGACGGCCTCCAACCGTGCGCGGCGCTGGCGCACCGCTTGGTCCAACCACAAGACTGGCAGGTAGAAACCGACACCCACCCCGACCACCAGGAAGAACACCAGTGGCCCGGTCTGACCCACCAGGAGGCCGATCGCCGTCCCGATCGCGCCCAGGGCGGCGCCCGAGGCGATGCGCAGCGCCTGGACGCCCGCCGGATCGAGCCCCAGCGGGTTGCCTGCCAGGTCGAGCTGGCGCTGGATCCGCGCCGACTGCGTGGCCGGCGTCCAACGGTTGACGAGCTTGGTGGTCGCCTTGCTCACAGGCTGCAGTAGCCGCTCACGGAGCGGTCGGGTGAGCTCCAGCTCGGCCAGGCTGCCGCCGCCGAGGGCCAGATCCTGCCGCGCCAACCGCTCGCGGGCAAGCGAGGCCGCGTCGCTGGCCTGGGCGATGCGAACCCCGAGCACCGCGACGACCACGCCGCCGGCAGC
>Ga0099828_10001758_pt1 | contig 14755 bp, 14 predicted proteins | sample CZO8metaG_2_FD_79338 | JGI IMG/M metagenome (GOLD analysis project Ga0099828, IMG submission 79338) | Vadose zone soil microbial communities from the Eel River Critical Zone Observatory, Northern California, USA - CZOApr15con2H1.8 metaG | ecosystem: Environmental > Terrestrial > Soil > Vadose...
CAGTCTACCTGTGGGGCTTCGCGTGCTTTATTTGGAAAATACGACGAACTCCGCGCAATTTCCCTTTATGGCTGCAAAGATCCGACAACATTAACCTTACGTGCGTTTCTCCGCCTCCGCAAAAGGCAAAAGGCCGGTCTGAGCTTCTCAGATCGGCCTGTTCTCTTTATCCGCTACGAATCTATACCTGCCCGAAGCTTCCGGCTCTTAGTTATCTTGCAGCCTAGAACTCATAGCCGCCTCTCACGCCGGCAGCGGCCCACCCACCGTCGTATTCGGCGGCATCGGCGGGGTGTATGGTGCGGAGGGCACGTTCGGCGCAATCACCGGCTGGAGGCGTCGGTAAAGCGCCAGCGAGATCGCTCCCATGCCCCACATCCAAATGCCCAGCCCGGCCAATAATCCGACTACGTGCACATGAGCCAACGGTGTGTACACGATTCGCACGATCACGAATCCCAGCGCCATTCTTCCGATCATGCCCCAGGTGTCCGTCGCCCTGCCAAGGATCAAATTGCCAATCACTGCGCCCACTACGATCTCTGCACAACAAAGCATCAGAATCCAGAACCCTGCGACGAATACGGCCAGCGGTATGCCAACAACGGTAAAGCAGGCGATGATCGCTGCAAGTGGTACCCCGAAAAAAACCAGGATGCCCAGTCCTATAGGAGCTCCATAGAGCTCCGCTGCATTTACGGTTTCTCGGGCAAATCCTGGGACCAACAGAAACAGGACCATCCCAAACAGAACAAATGCCGCGGTCCAAATGACTCGCCAGATGTAGTAGTGGCTCTGGCGGTACTCCCGCTTCTTCTCCATCTGCTTGAACTCCACCGGCGACGCCAGCTTGGCTCCCGGCGCAACATCCGCGGGCTTGTTTCCTTCAAATTTCACCGGGCCATCTACCTGCGCATTCGACCCGATAATCATCATGTTGCCTTTTTCTCGAATGCTTCCGCCGACGGCCCCATTTACGTTGACTTCTTCGCCGTAGAAGAGAATATCCCGGTTCAGGTGTCCGTCGATTGCCAACGTCCCGCCAAACATCGTCACCCCGCCGCCGACTTTCCCCGTCGCGTCCACGGTCACCGCATCGCCAAACCACATAATGTTTTTCCCGAGATTTCCGGAAATGACCGCGGTGTTCCCGCACGACCGCACGTTGCCGTCCACCGTCCCGCGAATCCGCAAATACCTGCCCGCGCTGATTACGTCTCCCGTCACGTGCCCATCAATGTCGATGTCTTTGCCGGCGGCAAAGACGTCACCGTCCACCGTGCCTTCCACGCGCACGCGGTCGCCCGCCAAATAGACATCCCCTTTGATGGTTTCCTCTTTGCCGACCGTCGGGTTTTGTCCACCGCGCTTCTCCGTCGCCGAAGCACCCGTTGGCAGCGCCAGCACGGTGCAGAACCCCGCGAAGACCAGCGCCAGCGCCGAACCGCGCCGGATGCGCCGGCGGAAGAACATTGCTCCCAGTCCCGCCAGCGTCACCATCGCCAGCACCTCGAGGAGTGTGATCATGGATTGCCATCCTTTCCACATTGCGCCCTGAAAAATCAGCAGGCCCAGCAGGTTCGATCCCCCGAATCCCGCTGCTTCCAGTTGCTGCTGCCAGGGCTGTATATATTCCGTATAAAGCGCGTAAACTCCCGTCGCCGCCAATCCGAAAACCAGTCCCCAAATCCATTGCATCGACTTGCGGGCACGTTCCTGAAATTGCGCCAGCCGCGACGGCAGCGGTTCATCTTCTTCCAGCATCGCGCGCGTCAGCAGCCGCGATTCGCGCTCCAGCGCCCGCAGCAGCGTGCTGCATTCGTCGCATTCCTGCGTGTGTGCCGAAACTTCCAGCCCGCGCGCGCGATCCAGTTGCCGCTCGATGTACAGCAGGAGCGTCATTTCGTCCAGATGCTTCATATTGTCTTTCGGCACTTCGCTCATAAGGCCCCTCCCGCCGCCAGCGCCGCGTTGCCTTCCAGCGCTTGCCGCAGTTCGTGCCGGGCGCGCAGCAGCACAACGCCCACAAAGGCGCGGCGCACTCCCAGCGCATCCGCAATTTCGTCGTAGCTCATATCCGAGTAATAGCGCATCACCAGCGCCATGCGCGCTCGCCCGCCCAGCTTGTCCAGCGCCTTGCGGACTTCTTCGCTGGTGCGCTGCTCGATCAGCATGTCTAATTGGCTCGGGTCCGGATGCTCCAGCGGCAAATTATCCAGATCGTCCGTTTCCTTGTCTTGACGAATCTTGCGCCGCCGCAGCATATCCCAGCAGTGATTCGCCGACACCTTGTAAAGCCAGGCCGAGAACGACCGCGTCGAATCGTACTGCACCAGCTTGTCCTTCAGTTTCATGAAAATTTCCATCGTGGCGTCTTCGGCATCTTCCCGCGTCGGTAAAGCGCGCCTGCAGAACCGGAAAATCGCCGGTGCGTAATCCCGGTAAAGCTCGCCCCAAGCCTCGACGTCACCCGCCCTGGCACGGGTAATCGCCTCCGTCGGTTCCGTTATTCCCGGCGCGCTCATCCGGCCTGGTCTCAGCGTTTCCATAGACTAGTACGCGCGCGGAGCCGCAAATATTACACATTGCAAATTCCGCCCCACCACCGCCCGCACTCCTAAACCACTTGTATTCCAGCACTTAGGGCTGCAGCTCAATCTCCTGAGGCTAAAATCCTTGCCCTCGCTGCGCATTCGAGCAATATTGCTGCAAGGTCATTCCATCTGGCAACTCGGCCCGACGGTTACTGCGAACTGTCCGATCGCGCTGAGGGGCCACACCTTCTGCGCAGCACTCTATCAGAAATGAAAGGCCAGGCTAAGCCGCGCCCCGCGCCCCCTGGTCGTTTTCTCCGCGGTCTCGATGCTTCACTTCCTGCGGAAAGTTCTTCTCAATGGCCGATGCGATTGATTTCTTTTTGGATCGCCAGTTTGTCGAGATTCGAAAGAGGCAGGCTAAGGAACAAACTGATGCGGCGTTCGAGAAGCAGGTACGCCTCGCGAAAAGCGCGTTCGATTTGCTGCGGCGTACCCTTGGCCAGCGCGGGATCGGGAACACCCCAATGCGCGGTCATGGGCTGACCGGGCCAGACGGGACAAATTTCTTGGGCCGCGTTGTCGCAGACGGTGAAAACAAAATCCATCTTCGGCGCTCCAGGCTTTGCGAACTCCTCCCAACTCTTGCTGCGTAAGCCTTCCGTGGGAAGGTGTGCCGATCCAATTAGTTGGAGTGCCTCGGGACGCACAACTCCTGATGGATGACTTCCCGCGCTGAAAGCGGTGAAGTGGGGCTTGCCCTTACCGTTGAGAATTGCCTCGGCCATGATGGAACGGGCGGAATTTCCCGTGCAGAGGAACAGAACGTTGTAGCGTCCTTGCATAGCCGTCATCGTTCAGCCGAAATGGATGGAACTCTTGGCTTACTTGCAACACGCCGGGACGCAACAGGTTTCTGTTGTCTTCGCGGACTTTGATTTCGTTGCGCGCACGAAAGCGCTCATGAATTTGCCGTCGACTTGCGGCGCAAGCGTGTCCACATCAAGACCTTTTTCGGTGAGAAATTCGCGCGCATCTTCGACGCGGTAAATGCGGGTCGGCTCGATCTCCACCTGTTCGAATCCCGCGGACAGGAGCTTGTCGCGATATTCGCTTTCTTCGAGCGCTCCCGCCACACAGCCTACCCACAGAAGTACGTTTTGACGGATTCGTGCATCCACTTCGCCGCGGGTCACCACGTCGGAGACTGCAAATCGTCCGCCCGGCTTGAGTACGCGAAAGGCCTCTCGCAATACGCGGTCCTTGTCGGCGGAAAGATTGATCACGCAATTCGAAATGATGACATCGACCGAATTGTCGGGAAGCGGAATATGCTCGATCTCGCCTCTCAAAAACTCAACGTTTTCAGCTCCGGCTTTGCGCTTGTTTTCGTTGGCGAGCGCCAGCATCTCATCCGTCATATCCAAGCCGTATGCTTTGCCGGTCGGCCCAACACGCCTGGCGGAAAGTAAAACATCGATGCCGCCGCCGGAGCCCAGATCGAGAACAACTTCCCCAGGGCTCAATTTGGCGAGAGCCGTGGGGTTTCCGCAACCTAGCGAAGCTTGCAGCGCCTCTCCTGGAACTTGATGCATTTGCGCTGAGTCGTAGAGATTGGAAGTGATCGGATCGCAAGTTGACCCGGTCGAGTCCGCTGTTCCGCAACAACCGCCGCTCTTGCCCCTCAGGGCCGCGTGACCGTATTTTTCCTTAACGATTTCCTTGATGTTTGTGCTGTCCATGCCGTCCTCCTAATTGCAGATTTCCACGATGTCTTGCGGTTTGAGCGCTTTGTTCCGGGTGCAGCACTCGGAATAGAGAAACTGCAGGAGTTCCTGAAGCGCTTCCGTGTTTGCCGTGTAGCGCAAAAACGTGCTCTCACGCTGCACGTGCACGAGATCTTCATTCTTGAGCTTGTCCAGATGATGAGAGAGCGTCGAATTGGGAATCTCCAACTCCCGCTGGACATCGCCCACTACCAAGCCCTCGGGATGCGCCGATAAGAGTAATTGCATGATCCGCAGGCGCGGTTCCGTTCCCATGGCCGAGAACATATCGGCATACTTCGCCACGCGTTCCGCGCGTTTCCTGCTTGTGCCGCCATCCATATTTCTATATTTGCAGAAATATAGATTCCTGTCAACCCTCTTGATTTTCTGCCAGCGCTGGCGACGCGCCGAAAGTTAGCCCAGCCGCCAGGTCTGGGAATTTTCTTCTGGCGACTGGTGGCACATTGTCAGAAACCACTCAAGAACGCTGGCCGAAAATTCAGGCTGTTCACGATAGACTTGCTGCAATGAGCCTACGAAACCGTATCCGCCTGATATGGATAACGCTGATAGGGTTGTGGATCGTCGTGTGGTTCCGGCATCCCGATAGCTCCGGCGGGAAATGGGAACTGCTGTCCGCTTTGCTCGCCACCGCAGTTGGCATCGTTCTTACCAATATCCTCGCTCGGAGATCGCTACGGCAATTTCGTAAGGCCTTGTCTATCGAAGACATTCCCTTTGCACAACGGGAGCATGCCAATCTCACTGATTTTTGGAGGCGCAGGGGTCGGGAGACGATTAAATCCTACGGAATCAACATTCTTCTACTAGAGGAGCGTTACAAGGATGCGCTGAATGAACTTCAAATATTGGACGCCAAGAAACTAGGGAAGAAGGGCGCTCCCGTGATTGAAAATCAAATTGCGTGGTGCTATGCACACCTTGGAGAACCCGCTAAAGCAATGGATATCTCGCAATCTGTCCTCTCACAATTGGAACCTATCGGACCTGATTATTTTTCCAGCGCCCAGCTAGTATTGGGCGTTGCGAATTTCCTTCTCAGCCGACCCTCGGAGGCGGTACTTCACCTTGAGAAGGCGTACACAACCTCAGCAGACGCTTCCAGTAGGAAAGCCACCGCAGCTTTTTATGTAGGGGAAGCTTTTTCTGCCCTTGGAAAACCCGTGGATGCGCGTAAGGCGTATCAGAACGCCTACGAGGCGTTGCCAAACGGCAGATTTGGGCAACGCTCGTTTGAACGTCTTAAGCAACTCTGAAGGGCGAGTGGCTAAATTCTCTCCGACTTTTTCTTCACTGCGCACCACGGCCGCTACCGCTTCAAATAACCTCCAACATATGTAGTTTCCAAGGGCATACCGAGGATGGCGCTCGGCAGCTCAATGCGCTTAGAATGGGGATATGCAGAACTGGCGAGAGCGAATCAGCGTCAATCCGGCCGTCTGCCATGGAAGGGCGTGCATTCGTGGCACGCGCGTCATGGTTTCCGTCGTGATGGATAACATCGCCGCTGGCGTGCCTCGCGAAGAGATCTTGAGGAGCTACCCGGCGCTCCATGAAGCGGATATCGATGCGGCCTTGGCCTACGCCGCCATGTTAGCGCGCGAGGGGACTGTTGATCTCCCGCTGGAAACTAGAGCTTGAAGTTAAAAATCGACGAGAATCTCCCGACGGAATGTGCGTCGATATTTCGTGAGGCAGGCTTTGAAGCGGCAACGGCCGCCGAACAGCAGCTTTCGTGAGCAGATGATTCGGTGCTCTTCGAGCGCTGTCGCGCAGAGAGCCGAGTGCTGGTTACACTGGATTTGGATTTCGCGAACGTCCGAGCCTATCCTCCAGGATCTCATTCGGGGATTGTAGTCTTCCGGTCAAAATCCCAGGACAAGCCAACGCTCATTTCTCTCTTGAAACGGATTCTCCCGGTACTGATCCGGCGCTCGCCAGAACGGCAACTCTGGATCGTCGAGCCGGACCGCATCCGCTATCGCGAAGAATGACGTGGCGTGCCGGACCACAGAATCAGCTCAAGCCAGTCTCACAACAACTCTCGAGGAGCGTCCTTTCGAATGCGAACTATTTTGCTGCTCACGATCTCCAACATCTTCATGACTATTGCATGGTATGGCCACCTGAAATTCCGCAGCGAGGCGCTCTGGAAAGTAATCATGGTCAGCCGGGGGATAGCGTTCTTCGAGTACTGTTTCCAGGTGCCCGCGAACCGCGTCGGCTCTTACCAATTCACTGCCGCACAATTGAAGACCATTCAGGAAATCATTACGCTCTCGATCTTTCCCGTGTTCTCCGTGCTTTATCTCGGCGACAAATTCAAATGGAACTACGGCGTCGGCTTTGTATTCATCGTGATAGCCGCATTCTTTATTTTTCACAAGTGGTAGAAGCTCGCCGGACCGGTTATGCGATTTTTCCTGGCGGCCACACCAGAACATCCTGCCTTCGCGCGAAATGCAGGAGCGGCCGCGAAGTCAGGGCAATCCCCAGGGACCCCGTCATCGAGTTGCGCGCAAACTCCGCTTCGGCAGGCTGCAGCGGCCAGGGCAGATGATGAATCTCTCCGCGAATGATGTGGCCGCGCGCATCAGTCGCGTAGAGGCAATATCGTTCGGTTAGGAAATGCTCCAGCGTCCCAGGCTGCGGGGAAAAAGCCTCGCCGATCGGGCGATACCTACCTTTCAGCAATCCAGCCGGCGCTCCGCGATGCGTGCGCTCGCTCCGGTATTCGATCCAGCCATCCCGTTCTGCGCAGGTCATTCGTGCTCGAAAATACGGCAAGTGAAACCAGGCCCGCGCGATGGCGACGGCCAGCGAGTTGGCCGCGTCCAGGCTGAAAAACCACACGCCGGGCTTTCCGCCGCACCTCACGTAGGTGCGGACATTCAGCTCGGGAAATGCGGAGAGCCATGGCATTGACGGCGTCCCACGCAGCCGTACACCGGTCATTCGAAACGGAACTACCGCGAGCCAGGCACGCCCTTCAAACGTGTCGATTTGCAATTGCGGAGGAACAAGCGGGCGCAATTCGGAGGCGCCGACCGGCCAGTGCGCAAAGAGCAGGTCGTGCCAGCTCTGCGCCATCACCCACGGTCCCGCGGGCAAAGGCCAGGGGCGGTGCGCGACTTCTTGGAGGACCACATTCATCCGCGTTTGCAAAGCATTCTCGACAATGTCATTTTCTGAATATACCCTTCCAAGAAGCTCGGGAATCGAATTCTCTGGATTCAAAAAGAATGAAAGAGCCAAAAGGAGAGAAAGCATGCAGCGCAAAGCTTCCGCGGTTTGGCAGGGCGGTTTGAAAGACGGGAAGGGCTCGATTTCGACGGATAGCGGGGTCCTGAAACAGACGCAATACTCGTTTAGCACGCGCTTTGAAAACGGCGTCGGCACCAATCCCGAGGAGCTCCTCGCGGCGGCGCACGCCGGCTGTTTTACCATGGCGCTTTCCGCGCAGTTGGGCAACGCGGGCATGACCGCGAGCAGGCTGGAGACGACGGCAACGATTTCGCTCGAAAAACTGCCGGACGGATTCGGCATCACGAAAAGCCACCTGGATCTGGTCGCGCAAATTCCCGGGGCGGACAAGGCCAAATTCGACGCGGCTGTGAAAGCCGCCGAAACCGGCTGCCCGGTCTCGAAACTCTTCAAGGCGGAAATCAGCGTGACCGCCCGGCTGCAATCCTAGAACCCAGGCGTTCTGACTCAACGTTGTTACCGGACGTTCTCATTCAACGTCCTTACCGGACATTCTCATCGAAAGGGTCAAACGGGTACAATGCCGGACATGATTCCAGCTCCAGGAGCGTTTGCTGCAGGTGTGGCGATCTTTCTGATCGTGCTCTGGGACGCGTTCGAGGCCATCATCCTGCCTCGCCGCGTCACGCGAAAGTTTCGCCTCACTCGACTTTTCTACCGTTCCACCTGGATCAGCTGGAAATTCGTGATGTGCCTCATCCCGAAGGCCAAGACGCGCGAAGCCTTGCTGGGTTTTTATGGCCCGCTCTCGCTACTCGTGCTCGTCGGGGTTTGGGCCGTTGGCCTGGTGCTTGGATTCGGCCTCATGCAATATGGCGCCGGATCCGCCGTGGTGATGACAGGCAGCCAGTCCGGTTTCCTGACGGATATCTATCTAAGTGGCACGACCTTTTTCACTCTCGGACTGGGCGATGTGATTCCACGCTCTGGCTTGTCCCGCGCCCTGGTCGTTCTGGAAGCTGGATTCGGTTTCGGTTTTCTTGCCGCCGTCATCGGATACTTGCCTTTCATTTACGGTTCATTCTCCAAGCGCGAGGTGAATATCTCCTTGCTCGATTCCCGCGCCGGCACGCCACCCACGGCCGGCGAACTGCTTCGCCGGCACAGCTACGAGCATGGCCAGGACGCGCTGCGCGTGCTCCTCAAGGATTGGGAGCTTTGGTGCGCGGAGCTGATGGAGAGCCATCTCTCGTATCCCGTGCTGGCCTATTTTCGCTCGCAGCACGACAACCAATCGTGGATCGCCTCGCTCACTGCGATTCTGGACACTTGCGCTCTTGCCATCGTTGGTATTGAGGGCAGTTGTGAAAAGCAGGCGGAGCTTACTTTTGCGATTGCGCGTCACGCCGTCGTCGACCTTTCACAAGTGTTCGGCACGGCGCCCAAGGCGCTGCCGCACGACCGCCTGCCCGCGCAGGATTTGCGCCACATCCGCGACATCCTCGCGCAGCACGGCATGAAACTCCATGATGGTGAAGATGCCGACCGCAAACTCATTGAGTTTCGCAAGATGTATGAGCCTTACATCCATGCACTGGCAAATTATCTGAACCAGACGCTGCCGCCCTGGATTCCGCAGAAAAAAGGCAAAGACAATTGGCAGACCACGGCCTGGGCGCAGTCCGCCGGGCTCATCGATAAAGCAGTGGCCACGGTTGTCGCCGATGACCATTTCTAGTCTTTTCGACTGCGGCTCGACGCTGCTTTTTTTCGTTCGCTAATTTTTTCGTTGGAGAGAATCAATGAAGGCTATTCTCGTTCATGAATTCGGCGGTCCCGAAGTCCTAAAGCTCGAAGAAGTCCCCACGCCAAAACCCGCCGCCGGACAAGTTCTCGTCCGCATCCATGCCGTGGGCGTGAATCCCTACGACACCTACATGCGCGCGGGCACTTACGCCGTGAAGCCGCCGCTGCCCTACACGCCCGGCTCGGATGCCGCTGGAGTGATTGAAACGATTGGCGATGGCGTGAAAAAAGTGAAGCCCGGCGACCGCGTGTACACGGCGAAAACCGTTTCGGGCGCTTACGCGGAATACACTCTTGCGCTGGAAGAGCAGGTGCACTCGCTGTCCGAAAAAATCAGTTTTGGGCAGGGCGCGGGCGTGTGGGTTCCTTGTGGAACCGCCTACCATGCGCTGCACCACTCCGCAGAAGCGCATGCTTCGGAAACGGTGCTGGTGCACGGGGCGAGCGGCGGAGTCGGAATCGCGGCGGTACAAATGGCGCGTGCCATGGGGCTCACCGTGTTTGGCACGGCGGGAACGTCGAAGGGCGTCGAACTGGTCAAGAGGGAAGGCGCGCATCAAGTATTCGACCACAGCAAGGCGGGTTATCAGGAAGAGATATTGAAAGCAACTGGCGGCCGTGGCGTGGACATTGTTCTTGAGATGCTCGCGAACGTGAACCTGTCCGCTGATTTGAAGCTGCTCGCCACCAACGGACGCGTGATCATCATCGGCAATCGCGGTGAGATCACCATCAACCCGCGGGATTTGATGCTGCGTCGTGCCTCGGCCCGGGGCTTCACGCTCTGGGCGATCACTCCCGCGGAAGAAGCGGAAATCCACGCCGGCCTCATTGCCGGCCTCGAAAACGGCACGCTGCGCCCGATTGTCGGCAAGGAGTTGCCGCTCGCCCAAGCTGCGCGCGCCCACAAAGAAATCCTCCAACCCGGGGCCGCGGGGAAGATCGTCCTCGTTCCTTAGTGCAAAATTCGAACGTTCCGCTCGTGCCCGAATGACGTCGCCGCGAACGCGATTCTTCTGAGTTCATTACGGCCGAGAACATGCCGTATAATCGGTGTTCTCGAATATCGGCACAGAGAAACCCTGGCGGACAGCGGAATCGCTCTCATCGTGCTCATAGCCCTCTCACTCTCGGTTGCTCTCGCCGTGCAGAACCCCATCAGCCACTATTGGCACAAGATCACCGATAGAACCTTTACCGGCATCTATCACGTGAATGCCTTCGACCTTGCGATGATGATTCCCTACTTCATCGTCCTCCTGGTGCTCGCGGTTTACGGGCTGCATCGCTATTGGCTGGTGTACGACTACTTCGCCTATTCGAAAAATGTTCCTCCGGCTCCGCCGCCGGTCACAAACTGGCCGCGTGTCACCGTGCAGTTGCCGATCTTCAACGAGCGTTACGTCATTGAGCGACTCGTCGAGGCTATCTCGCGTTTCGACTACCCGCCTGAGCTGCTTGACGTGCAGGTGCTGGACGACTCCACCGACGAAACCTGTGAAGTCGCCCGCGCCTGCGTCGAGCGCCACGCCGCGCAGGGCATGCCCATCGTTTACGTCCACCGCGCCAGCCGCGAGGGCTACAAAGCCGGCGCCCTCGAAAACGGCCTGAAATCCTCCAAGGGCGAATTCGTTGCCATCTTCGACGCCGATTTTCTTCCCGAACCCGATTTTCTTCGCCGCACGATTCCTTATTTCATGAATCCCGATGGCGGCGGCAAAATTGGCATGGTCCAGACGCGCTGGACGTATCTCAACAGCGACTACTCCTTGCTCACCAACGTGGAGACTATTCTACTTGACGGCCATTTCGTCGTCGAGCACGGCGCACGTTCGCGGCGCGGCACGTTCTTCAATTTCAACGGCACGGCCGGCGTGTGGCGCCGCAGGGCCATCGACGACGCCGGCGGCTGGGAGCACGACACCCTCACTGAAGACACCGATCTTTCCTATCGCTCGCAGCTCAAAGGATGGAAGTTTCTCTACCTCCCGCAAATCGAGTGCGCTTCCGAGCTTCCCGTGGACATGAATGGCTTCAAAGCCCAGCAGGCGCGCTGGGCCAAGGGCCTGATGCAGACGGCAAAAAAAATCCTCCCAAAGGTTTTGAAGTCGGATGCGCCCTGGCACGTCAAAGCCGAGGCCTTCTTCCACCTCACCGGCAACATCAGCTACCCGCTGATGATCGTGCTTTCCACCATGTTGCTGCCCGCGATGATCGTGCGCTTCTACCAGGGTTGGTTCCAGATGCTGGTGATCGACCTGCCGCTCTTCCTCGCGTCCACGTGTTCCATCTCCAGCTTCTATCTCGTCTCGCAAAGAGAACTTCGGCCCAAGACCTGGTGGCGCACGTTTCTGTACATGCCCTTCGTCATGGCAACTGGGATTGGAATTTCCGTCCGCAACGCCCAGGGGGTGATCGAAGCGCTGCTCGGCAAGAAAAGCGAATTTGCCCGCACGCCCAAATTCAATATCGAAGGCAAGCAGGGTACCTTCACGAAAAAATCATACAGGAACAAAGCCGGCTGGATGCCGTACGCGGAGGTGCTGCTCGGCCTGTATTTCTCGCTCACTGTCGTCTACGCGATCTCCAACGAAAACTACGCCACCGTCCCGTTCCTGCTGCTCTTTGTCTGGGGCTTCTTGTATACGGGCTGCATGTCCCTGGGCCAAACGTACTTCGCGCGTCTCCGCTTCGGCGTCAACGCCCCCGAAATGCGCCCTGCAACTTCCGGCGCTCCGGGCTTCTAGCGCTCCGTTCATTTGGTGCGGTGCGAGACAAACGTACCAGTATTTTCTTACTGCAACCGGCCTGCGAGTAGGCACAATCATTACATCTGCCTGCCGCCAGGGCAGGTCCACAAAAAAACTCCGGGAGTTCGGCTGGGCCGGCACTCCCGGAGACATATTTCACTTCTTTTTGGAACCCTTCAATTCGCGGTCGCTCCGCTCGGGAAGCCGCTCGAATCGGCTGCACTCCAGGTCCTCCGGCGGCTTCCGCGGACCGCTTCTGCAATTCCCAACAGCACGATCGACCCGATGCCGACCATTAATGCCAAAATCGTATTCACATCAAGGCTCGTCAATAATGCAGCGTCCACTTCTTGCGCGGCGGAGGGAGCCGTTGTCTCCGCCTTCAGATTCGTCGCGGCCTGTGGAGATGCGACAGATGTAGCTTCAAACAGAGTGGGATCAGTGTCTTGTTGTGCGTAGACCGGTTTTGCCAGCAGCAGCCCCGCTCCCAACCCCACCAGCATCAATTGAATTCGGATCATATTTCGGAATTTCATGGACCACCTCCACTCTTAAGCTTCGCAAATTACGTCGATGATCCGTAAGAATGCAAACATCATGCCACACAGGGGAGTGAGCGGCTTTCTTGTCGAATCGAGACGGAACTCGTTGAATTAAAGGGAGATGCAAGCTCATCAGGTTTCAGAACTGGAAGAATGGTTCCCAGTTTTAGAAATCCGCGACTATCCGGTTCGTTAGTAGGGGCCGCTGCGCGCCCGTATGTTCTGAAGGTCTTGGGGAGCTGTGGTGCGTCTGCAATGCGTCCAGCACTCTTGCAACCGATAGAAAAACAAGCAGATAGGTCAGGTTTCGCTCTAGAGGGTCGCCACAGAAGCCCGCCGGGACTGAAACGAACCATTCGGATAGTCGCACTATCCGATAGGAGAGAGTTCTTACAGTGGCCACGACTTAGAGTTGGGGTTAGAATATCGCCTCTCCCTCGGATTGGCTTGCCAGGGGAGAAAGTCGCAGGAATACCACTTACCATGCAACCCAAGCTCGCGGTCCTCAGTGGACCACTTCGGAAGTCGGAGTTCCTGTTGGCCGGAGTTCTGTCGATCGGTCGCAACTCCTCGAGTTCGATTTGCCTCGAAGATACGACCGTTTCTCCAATCCACTGCCGCGTCAGCTGTGACGACGAGCGCTTCTTATTGGTCGACTTGGACAGCGACTCCGGTACGTTCGTTAACGGCATCCCGGTGAAGCAGCGCGTGCTGGCTCCTGGCGACCAGATCGCCATTGGGTCTTCCCTATTCATTTTCGAAGTGGAACGATCCCCGGCTCCCGCACGCAGCGCTGTCCAACTGGATGAAGATCCTGCGACGGGGACGCAAGTGCAACAACTGCGTAAGGATGAACTCGTTTATTTGCACCCCGATTCTCTAGCGGCTTTGCCGCAGCCGGCACGGCTGGCCCGCGCCCTGGGCACACTAGTGAAAATCAGCACGGCCATCGGCTCCATCCGCGATGTGGAATCGTTGCAATGGCAACTGCTCGGTATGATCTTTGACGTGATTCCAGCGGAGCGGGGCGCGATCCTGCTCGTCGAGGACACCGCCGAGGAAGCTCCGTCTCCGGTGGCCTGGGATCGCGTTGCCGGTCCCGATCATCCCGTGCACGTCAACCGCGCGTTGACTCGTCGTGTAATCGATGAAGGCATTTCCGTTCTCGAAAATGAGAGCCCCAGGCTCGATGATCCTGATGCTTCCGATCAGCAAGCTGTCAAGACCGCGCATTCGATTCTCTGCGTTCCGCTGAATGCCGGTGGGCGGATACTTGGCGTCATATATCTGGACTCCTCTGATCCCGCCGCGGCTTTTTCGGAGGACGATCTCCAACTCCTGGCCGCTATCGCCGGTCTTGCCGCTATCGCCATCGAAAACGCGCGCCAGTTCGAGCGTCTGGGAATTGATAACCAGCAACTGCGGACCGAAGCCGGCTTGCAACACGATATGGCAGGCCAAAGCTCCCGGATGCGAGAGGTCTACCAGCTCATCGAGCGCGTGGCTCCCAGCGAATCCACCGTTCTGATTTATGGGGAAAGCGGTACCGGGAAGGAACTCGCCGCCCGTGCCATCCACAATAACAGCCTCCGCAAAGACCGTCTCTTTCTCGCACTCAATTGCGCAGCGCTGACGGAAACGATCCTGGAAAGCGAGCTGTTCGGCCATGAGAAAGGCGCATTCACCAGCGCCATCACTCAAAAAAAAGGCCTCCTCGAAATTGCCGAGGGTGGCAGCGTTTTTCTGGATGAGGTGGGCGAACTGCCCCTTACGCTCCAGGCGAAATTGCTGCGCGTTCTCCAAGAGCGCGAATTTGTCCGCGTCGGCGGGACACGCTCCATCAAGATCAATGTCCGTTTCCTTGCAGCCACGAACAAGGAACTGCAAAAAGCCGTCCGTGAAGAAAAGTTCCGGGGGGATTTGTTCCACCGGCTCAATGTCATCTCGCTCACAATGCCGGCTCTTCGCGAACACTCGGAAGACGTCCCGGTTCTTGCTGAACTTTTCGCTCTCCGCAACGCAAGGAAATGCAATCGCAAGATCAAAGGGATCTCCGCAGAGGCCCGCGCCTGCTTGATGCAATACGATTGGCCCGGCAATGTCCGCGAACTGGAGAACGCCATGGAACG
>Ga0099828_10001764_pt1 | contig 14747 bp, 14 predicted proteins | sample CZO8metaG_2_FD_79338 | JGI IMG/M metagenome (GOLD analysis project Ga0099828, IMG submission 79338) | Vadose zone soil microbial communities from the Eel River Critical Zone Observatory, Northern California, USA - CZOApr15con2H1.8 metaG | ecosystem: Environmental > Terrestrial > Soil > Vadose...
CATAACATTATTTTCAAGAGGGCTAAAAAGCTGGACGTACATGATCTCTTTTCACCACCAATTCAAATATGATTAGGTCTACCTTTTAAGCACTCCTACTTCTTATTAGCATTTTTAATAGCAAATCTAGGTGTTTCCAACGAGTCTCTAAATCCCAAGAATCATCGTAACGAACACCATTGATAAAGAAAGTTGGTGTACCATTTACACCACTACGTACGCCGCTAAGAAAATCCTCACGGACACGTCCTTCTTCCGCACAACGAATCTAGCTCTGGCATTTGCACAAGATACTATAGAGGTTATGGAGAAGAAGACTAAACATAGACCGATGGCAACTAATACTAGGTGTCATTTAAGCTGAGTTTTATGGAACAATTAAACTAAAAAAAAGGAGAGAAAAGAGGTTTTCTTCAATGACTTAGAGATATTTGCTTAAGAAAGTCAACGTCTTTTGCCACGCATCAGCAGTTTGTTGCGGAGCATAATTAGCTCCAGAAGGATTTGCAAAGGCATGTCCTAATCCCTTGTATATGAGAATTTCATTTGTAATACCATCGCCATCCAACGCTGCTTTGAAGGCGTTTATCAGTGGTAATGGATTAGCTTGGTCATGGTCTCCAAATATTCCTAAAACAGGCCACTTTATCTTTGAGAGTTCTTGTTTGTCTATAACCAATGGAGTTCCATAGTACAATATAGTAGCGGCAAGGGGGTGTTGTTCACTATGCAAGGCTAGTTGCAGTGACTGCCCGCCGCCAAAACACCAACCAATAGAAGCTATTTTAGAACTATCTACAAAAGGAAGAGAACTTACATATTTTAGAGCTGCTTGTAGGTTAGAAGTAGCTTCTTGCGGGTTATCTCTGACCGATTTTACTAACTGCGAAGCTTGATTTGGATCGTTGGTTGATTGTCCCTTAAAAAGATCCACTGCCAATACAACATATCCTGCTTGCTTAGCAAGAGTGCGTGCCATGCTTCGTATGTTATCATTTATACCCCAAAATTCATGAAACATAATTACTGCTGGAAATTTCTTGCCTGTAGCGGCAGTACTAGAATTGCCATTAGTAGCAGTGGTAGAGGGATATACCAAGTAGCCAGAAGCATTGTCAAAGTATTTGACGTCTTTATTAATTTGTAATCCCTCTTTATTGACAGTAGCAGTTGAATTTGTGACTGTATGGTTAGCCGCTAACGTAGTAGTATTAGTAAGCGCTGCTGCGTTAGTTTGAGCGTATGTGGGAGGTATTACTTTATAGATTGTATTTGTTGTTGACAAGACCAAAGAGGCTATAATAAATAACACAGAAACAAAGACCAGACTAGTTCTTCTTTTTTTCATTGTTGCATCTGACCTGAGAAGGTATATTTACTTTATTTTTTACACGGAGACAAAAAGTATCTAGATGATATCCTTCTCCATAACTTAAAAACAATTATGCATCTATGCGACAAGCCTGATCGCCATGTTTCGCACACATGATGATACACTCTGTCTAAAGTTGAGGATATCGCTAATTGTGCATGACATAAAACTCCCTCGGAAAAGGATGAAACTATTAATTTCTTCCAAATTTGACGAGATCATCCATCCTCTCAAAGTATTTGAACGCTGTAGAACAAATCAACATACTGTCATAGTGGATTGAATATACTTACTGCATCTTGTAATAATAATAGACGAATATCAATAAAATTTTTGTATTTCATATAAGCTACCGACTCAAAAGTATATTTTTTCTTGATATACTCGCAGCCAGGCGTTCTAGGCGTTGCAATCTAGTTTATAGAGTACGTGTAAATATACCCTTCCATAAATAGAAATTATATTTCTCCCTTTATGTTGTCTATTAGAAAGTATTATTATCCATCCTCTATTAGCCTTACAGAACTTTAAACCAGGTTTATACGATCTTGTAATCCTTGATATTGTGATGTCAAAAATGGATGGATTTGTACTATTTGAAAGAATTAAAGAAATAGACTAAGGACTTAAAGTCTGTTTTATAAGTGCATTCGAAGTAAATTATCAAGCATTGAGAGCAGTATTTCCAGCCGCGGCTACAACGGATGATATTGGATGTTTCATTCGAAAACCAATCGAAGTACAAGATTTGATAAACCACGTAAAAGCGGAACTAGATCATTTGTAATGACTTTTTCTGCATGTTCATTTAGCCAGCCATTAGATGTAAGAAACGTAGGTTATTAGTAGGGGTATGGTAGGAAATCAACTATACTGAGCGAGTCCCTTAATTTGTATTTTTATTGATGTCAATATATGCCACTACTGACTAATTATTCTCAACATGATAATTGGTCAAGTTGAGCACAAATCTGCTACAACATGTACACATCATGATTTTATGGCAAGGTGACCTAACTCGTTCTTGACCTTTAATGTATTCACGCAACTATACTTTTACTCCCTTGCATACTTATATACAATAATTTGGATAATATTGGCCATGAGGAAATCGAAAATGATGGAAATGGAGAAAGAGATATGCCAACAATAGTGCACTTTGAAATTCCTTCAGATGACATCGAAAGATCAAAAAAGTTCTATAATGAATTGTTTGGGTGGAATATCGAGAAATGGCCTGGTTTGTCAGAAGGAATGGAGTATTGGTTGATATCAACTGTGGATGAAAAAGGGAATAAGGCTCTTGGTGGAGGTATGATGAAAAGACAATCGCCTCAACAGCAAGGAATTACGAACTATTTTGACGTAAAGTCAGTTCAAGAATACTCTGCTAAAGTAGAAAAGTTGGGAGGCAAAGTTATGTCCCCAAAAATGCCGGTGCCAGGTATGGGTTATATTGCTATATGCACAGATACAGAGAATAATGGCTTTGGTATTTTTGAAGCGGATCAAACTGCTAAATGAATAATGGCTTGTTATTGCATCCAACCTCCATATTATTTTTGGGATTTTAAGTGCGCCTAAAAACACCAACCAGGTGCAACGCATTTTAGCCTAAGATGCTATCAAAGATAAATGGTCAGAGCTACCGTTAGCACCCTAACACCTAGAGACAACAATAGATGGTCATACCATGTAGAAGTAACTGAAAGTGATGGTAGCGGCTCTCAAACGAGACATAAGGTAAGTATGGATAAGGAATATTATGAAAAAATTTCAACCGGAATTATAGGCCCAGAAGATTTTATTAAAAAATCATTCGAGTTTCTCTTGAGGAGAGGAGATAAAGATTCCATACTGAAGGAATTCAACCTCAAACAGATAAGAGAGTATTTTCCAGAATACGAAACAGAAATAAAAAAAGACAATACGTAAAGCATGAAGAAAGAGTCCGGTGCGGTGTTGGTTAAAGATCTGGAGTTTCAGTTTGTCTTGAAATTATTTCCTCTATTTATCGATACTGTGAAAAAACGACACGGGGATTCGATAAAGGGAATATAGAATAATCAAGGAAAAAGACGTGTTGGCAACCGAATCTTTGCTAAATAAAATATCAAGCACCAAGTGATTATGACAGCGTGGTAATGATTGCGACCACCGCTAACTCTATTAGTCTCGCCTTTTTGGATATTTTCTGTTTGCTTCTTTTTAGTAATGTCATTTTCTGACCATCTCCTCACCATAATTTATTATTGCCAATCGTAACTCAACTCCGCTAATCTTGGTGTACGTACCAAGTCACGGTGTCTATCTCCCAGTGCATATGTATCTAGTGTCATTTTACCGAAGTCTTGAGTTCAAAGATATGAGACCATCTCTTCCCTTTTCTGCAAATTCGTAGTAAGCGGGGATAATTCTTGCACTATATTATGAATACGTAGGAAATTCATGCCTTTCTCTGTAGTCTTGAATATCCTTTCTCCATCTAGATATTCTATCAGACCTTTTTCTATTAAAAGTCCCAGATATTCCTTAGTTGCTGTGTACGAAAGGTATCCATCATACATTATTTTCGATAATCGTACTCCGTTGCCGTTAGCACTTTCAAGAATCTGCGCAGTAATTTCGTTTCTATCCCGGTACTTCATACCTATATCGATATGCATAGAATATATAAATCTATACCTGTATACAGTAGAATATCTCTATGCCAGGGCAGAAATATTACCTAACTGTTGATATAACCCCGCATCTGTACGTTCTGATATATATCCGCTAAAGCATAAATAAATATACCTGTGCTTATTAATATCTTACATGGAAACAAATGAAACCATAGAAGAGGATGATACTAAAACTACGATGAAAATTCCTACTGAACTGCTTGATGATTTCAAACATTTGGCTATAGATATGAAAACGACAGTAACTGCCCTTATCGTAGAATCGATGAGACTCTATCTTAAAGATATTAAGAAGAAATGAACCAGAGTAAAGAATTTGGGATAAACCCACCTGCTGATTTGGATTCGATACCGTCAGTTGAATTGAAGCGTCATCTAGGGTACTAGATGTAGATGACTCCGAGATCGATATTACCCTGATTCAGACAACTTAATTGTTATGTGACGATTGAAATGTCAAGAGAGGCTAATTGGTGTCCAATTTGCAAGGCCAATACACTATACGTCACCGGATGCGTAATATGTGGTTATAAGGAAAAAGCGACAGTTCGACAACAATAATTGAATCTCCACGTTATGCCAGAGGCTAATTGTCTGGCCATTGACAACACGATTTAGGAATGCGGGTTGCGAAATTAGGTCAAATTTGTCTCTTATACTACCTAATCCACATCAATATTGTCCCTTTATTACTATCCACTTGATATACTATACTGTATAGATTTGACTGGAGGAATAGAGCATATCTATATTTGAATGACAATCTGTTTGCGACGTTATTATTCACCGCGTGCTCCCTATTTTCATATTGAACCATTGATCGGGTTAAATTTGAATCAATCAGCACATATATGACTAAATACACCAACGTAATTTGGAAGGTCAACTGCCTATAATTTTGGTCAACTCCTATCATTAGTTAGTCAAATGCCTAATGATACTTTATATGGCTTATTATATTTCTCCCTATATAATTAATTAATTGATTTTGATGACGACATCTATACGTAAGATAATGATGAAAATGGAACAAACTCTCTCGCACAATAAGCTAGCTAGACCCACTGCACTCAAAGGATTACAAGCCGAGGAGCAACAGGATCCCTTCAAAATACTTATTGGAACTATTCTATCAGCCAGGACAAGAGATGAAATTACAACAAAAGTTGTTAACAACCTATTTAGAAAATTCAAAAATGCAAGAGAACTTGCTAAAGCAGACATAGAAGAAATTAAAGCAATAATTCACAGCATTGGTTTTTACAATATCAAAGCTAAGCGGATAAAGGACGTTTCGCAATTAATAGTCGAACGCTTTAATGGTGAAGTTCCAGACGATATCCAGAAGCTTCTCGAATTACCAGGTGTCGGAAGGAAGACAGCAAACTGCGTTTTAGTATATGGGTTTAAGAAGGCTGCAATCCCTGTTGATATTCATGTTCACAGGATTTCAAACAGATTAGGACTTGTTAATACTTCAACTCCAGAAAAAACTGAAATTGGGCTTAGTCGAATTCTTGCAAAAAAATATTGGTTAAAAGTGAATGATACTTTTGTGATGTATGGTCAGAATATTTGCCTTCCGATAAAACCAAAGTGTAAACTATGTAAATTAAAGGAGGTTTGCAAATTTTACCACACTACAGTTCTTCCTATTCAGAAGAAATCTTCTTTATTTGAAAACAAGCGATCCATTGATAAGCCGATCTAAGCCGCGGTGGCGTTTGGGTACGCTTTGACGGCAATCGCGTGGAGAGTGACAGAAACCTATTGGTTGCTAAAAGGCCGCATTTATCCCGGTGAATAGCATTGGCCTCGTGATTGCTCTCGCAAGAATTCGTATGCCCTAAACAATTTTGAAAGAAAAATTGAATATGTAGAGGTTTCTAGGCCACTAACTCATATCTCAGCCTTATCCAGGAACACTCTAAAACTGTGATATTGTCCAAGTGTTGACATCTTTTCAGATATTCTACATTGAGATCGGTTCAAAACTTCTCCTAGCTTGACGATATCCTATTTTCAGGGATCTCTACAACTGCTGTTTTCTTGATTTTACTATGTCCAATTCCTTTAGTTCAATAATCTCTGCATCAAACCTTTCTGGAGTCTTTGAGATTGCTTAGTGACTTGATCTGTTTTTTGGATTAATTCATCTACTTTTGAAAGAATGAGGGCAATTTCCGTTGCTCTTCGATGGCAGTAAGAGGAATATCATATGGACTACTATTCGGTTGATCAGTTGTTCATATCTATCTATCTCTTTCCTGTCAAGTCAGTAAGTTTGCCCCAATTATTTCTGTGTTTATGAAATTCTGAAAAGCAGGATTGAACCATCTATCAGGCTCAACTTGCTTCCATGTTTCTGTTATGGTTCCCTTCCGAAAACTATTTCTCATCCATTGTAACCAGCCTGTCCATTCATTATCATTAAGCACATTCCTTTGACGCATAGCATATGCGTGAGCACAAACCCACAGGACATAGAACGAAAATGCTAACTCCTCCGAGGGCTTTTCTTGATTATCTATCACTTTTTGTATCGATGGACGCTCTAATACGACCTCTGCCATCTTGTGAACTTTTTCATCCAAGTCATTGAGAACTCTAGTTTGTTGGTCAATTGAGAGACTTTGTATTTGCCTTTTTGAGAAATACAATGTCAAGACCATTGTTCCTACTATTCCAATTGTTTGTGCAAGGCTAAGCATGTCAGAAAATCCTATCTCTGAAACCCTAAGTAACCATTAGAGGCGTTAAAAATAAGACTATTGAATAGGGTTGCAGGCGAGCCCTGTATTTGTCTCAAATTTGGTTCAATGACTAATCCTAGCGCAAGTTTCAAAACACTTATTTTCGTTTAGAGACCCGTCCTTCCAACTATTCTATTATTTTATGTTGTGAGAATAATAGCCCCATAATCATGGACTCCGATGGAGATGGTTCGCCATTAGTATTTATCGTCTTGGCATATTTATAACAATCATTAACATTTTCATAAACAATGTTCTGTCTTCTTCCGTTCGTAATCTTTCCGCAAATCCTTTCCATGACTCGATTCTTTGGCAAGAATATCCTCGTTTGGAAATAGACTCATCATTTTTTAGTTTCCGCTGTTCTTTTTAAGAATTGAAGTTACAAACGGGAAGGGACTCCTAAAAAGATATAATAAATTGGCTCTAATTATCTAGACAATTTCGTAGAACGAGAGGATAGGTTCTGAAAGGAAAGAAAAAGAGCATAAAAACCAAGTGACTAAGTGAACTACCGAGCGCAACTAACGTAAACAAGGTACGAGAAAATCATCTTTTATGTTTTTAAACTAGAGACTGTATAATTACATAGCTTGAACTCTTCAGAACGGGTAGGTGCCCGTGGACATAAAGCATCAAGGGAAATATCTCCTGAACAAGCAGCGGACAAGGTGAAGGACGTAACAAAGACTATTCGTGAGGTATCTTCTACGGGAAGAGACACAGTAAAAAAAATTCCGTGAGAGTGGAGCTATTACAGAACTCGTAAAGGCAGTACATGAAGCTGCTGCTGCAACAAGAGATACGACAAAAGAAATTAGTGATACAGCTAAAGAGGTCAGAGACAGCCATTTAGCAGCAGACACAACTAGTGCGGTTGAAGAAACAGCAAAGGCAGCAGGTGAAACATTACATGCAGCAGAAGAGACAGCCAGACAAATTCCCAAGGTAGCACCCAAGGCAAGCAAAACCGTAACGGCAGGAGCAGCAAAGGCACGGAAAGCAACGAAAGCTACTTCGGACAAAACAGAAAAGACAATCAAAAAAGAAGCTGCAAACACACGCATTAAAGCTACTAACCTTAAGAGAAAAGCAACGGCGCATCTGGCTAGGCAAAAACGGTCAAAGCATCAAGCGGGAAAAGTCAGCTAGAAAGGGAAGCTAGTAGCATTATTTTGTTAATCCTCCTCTGATCCCTTTTTTTCAATTGATATTATTTAGTATTAGTCCAGCGTTGTCATTTAATGCAGATCACATTATATTACAATAGTTAATTAATTACGACAGGACATATAATTATAGAGCTTATATATGCTGCCATTAAATTTTTACTAATCATATCGCTGATCTCAACGGCCTTGACATTTATTTTTGCTGCAATAAACTTTATGGCAGGTAATTTAGTTTGAGGAGTATTCCTATCTAATGTTAGCGATATTTGGTACATTCTTACTGGTAAAGAATCATGAAAGACAAGCAACAAAAAGATGTCTGTAAATTCATGAACGCTAGCTGAAATGATGAGATGAAGATGAAATAACCAAACGCTGCTAAGACTCGCACTAAAAATTTTTACATTCTCTCAACTTCGCTGTCTCTTGTTCGGTGTTCTTTAAGCTCATGCCACGACATCCTATTTTATCTACGAGTATCTCCATAACATGACCAATGGTACCAACACCATGGCCAAAAGCAACGGGTGCTAAAACAACATTTCTGGGCGTGTTATTACACATAAAAAAAGACTACGATCTTACCCGTTGAATCAGATACTTTTAGTTACTCTAGCTTTATTTATCTCAGTGATCACATGGGATAAAAAACTGAAAATGTTACGTAGAATTAATTGTTAATGAAGGTGAGAGTTATCAATGTCATTATCTTCTGAAGGCAAACTAAAAACAAATGTAGCTCCTTTCCCTTCGGTGTTATTCTCTCCCCATATCTTCCCACCATGAGCTTCTACAATATTTTTTGAAATGAATAACCCCAAACCTGTGCCTATCTCAGATTCGGTAGCGAACATTGAGAATAGTCTTGGTAAAATTTCCGAACCTATACCGATGCCCGTATCTTTTACACTAAGAATTACTTCGTCAATATGATTTTTACCTTTCTTTTTTTTAACTGAAATAGAAACTATACCTTCTTTGGTAAATTTGATAGCATTAGTTAGTAGATTATATATGACTTGATTTATCCTGTTTTTGTCTGCAGTTACGAAAATTTCCGCCGCAGGAGTGTCTCCTCCTCCTGATATTCTTTCTTCCTCTTTCTTAAACTCGTATAATATCTTCGTATTCCCATCACTTTTGTCAAGCTGCCTTCTATGATCTTCTATAGCATCTAACACAATCTCATTCAAATTGAAATGTTCTTTCTTCAATTTTAATGACTTATCATCTATTCTTGTAACGTCTAAAATTTCAGAAACAAGCCTTTCTAATCTGTTGATGTTACGAACTAATCTTTCAAAGTACTCTTTTTTCAGTGTAATTTCTTTTTTATCTGCCTCCTCAAATTCGTATTCTATCAATTCTAGTGTTCCTAAGATAGGCGTGATGGGAGATCTCAGCTCATGAGCAGCAATACTGATAAACTCCTTCTGTTTATCATATTTAGTGCTTACTTCTTTGTTAACTTCTTTAAGTTGGTTAATTGTTTCCCTCAAATGAATGACAGTTGCTTTAAGTTGGTCAATCGATTCTGCTGAACGCTCATCCGTTGTTGCAGTGTCGCCTCGCCCACGGTTATTACTGGATTTTACAGACACTAATATATCACCAGCCTATGTGCTGAATTGGACAGAAGATGATATAAAGATTCATAGCTGATTCTAAGATAATAAACGAAAATTGAACCCAGTAGAGTTCTTATGCCTTCTTATCTTCATCCCCTGCAAATGGAATAATGAGAATGACTTTAAGATCTACTTAATTGAGTCCTGTATATCTTTTATATTCTCTGTCAGTCATTGTGAGGCTCATCAGCGGATCAGCGTTCTTTGAGAGTCTTTCAGGGCATTCGAACGCACATCGTCGAATTTAAAATGCGGCACAAGAAAAGGAGATGGTAGAGTGAAGATAATTGGTTTCATCAAATCCCATCCAGCTAATGATACGCCAAATCGCATCCGAATTAAAGTTAGATTTTAAGACTATCATTCACCACATGACGCTATTAGCAGAAAATCGTTTCGTTATCACTGAGAATGAATAAAGAATCTCATGACATACTTTCTGACACCATTAATGGAACGAATCGTTGGTGGAGATACTGGCTAAAATTCGGAAAAAGTAAGATATGTCTGCCTGAAAGTTACGCTCAGCTTTAATCTTTATATGCTATAGATGATAATATAGCCCTGACGATGACCGTATATCGTAATAACGATAAGTAAGATGATTTCTTATTTTTATTCACGCCAAAGATCGCCGACATATTCAAAGAATATGGTCTTTAAGAACAGCCTGCGTCTTAAAATCTCTAACCGAATCTCAAGGTAGGATGATGTAACATTGAGAACTAGATTTGGTGAAAATACATTTGGCAACTGTGTAACACTAACTATTGATGGTCAAGAAACATTCACTCTGATGTATGAGAAATTTTTCAAAGCAAAAACGAGTATCTTGATAGCCAATTATGAGCTGGATCCTCGCTTGAGGTTTATAAGAGGAGATTCACAATCTTCTTCGTTCATTAACAATAATTTAGCGCCGTCTTCAAGCGGCAGCACATCAGAACCTGAAAATATTAAGTTATCTCACCAGAATTACACTGCATCTCCCTTGCAAGATCTTTTATTTGAAAAGACAAAACAAGGAGTAGAAGTCAAAATCATTGTTTGGCAACCAAAATTGATAATTAGACTATTACCTACCGCACATAAACGCGGATTGAGTGGAAGAGTAGGAGAACTTGAGCCTCTAGAAAGACTTGTACAACATTCTAAAATTACAAAAAATTTGATGGTAAGGGTTGATAATACTGCCCCTACCTTTACATCCGGTCATCACGAGAAATTTATTGTAATCGATAACAAGATAGGTTTTTGTGGAGGTCTAGACTTCTCTCACGGTAAATGGGATACCAATAGTCATGATTTTGATAATCCTTTAAGAGATCAAAATGCAGAGCCATGGCATGACGTACATGCAATGGTTGAAGGTCCAGTTGTAACGGATCTAATTTACCATTTTATGCAGAGATGGACATATTCAATAACTAAAGATATCGACCAGGCCAAGAGAATAAAAATCGAACCATCATTTGAAAATCAAAATTCCACTGGAGATACAGAGGTTATTGCGTTACGTACTTGGAAGCAACTGAGTAATAAAGGTGATGACAATAATGATGGTAGTAGTATATTATCATGGTATGCTGCAATGTTTAGAAAAGCAAAGTATAGCATATATATTGAAAACCAATTTTCTTTTCAGAATGAATTTATAACTCGGCTTCTTGTAAAGAGACTGCAAGAAGAGCAAAATCTAAAAGTAATAGTCGTAAGTCCAATGGAACCAAACCTCCCTGGGTTTATCAGTGGATTTGTCTCAAAAGAAAGTATCAATCATGTTAACAGAAATCTGGAACGTTTAAGAAAAGCTGGAGGCAGTCGTGTTAATACATATTGCTTGATATCACAACACAACGCTGCTAATGAAAAAAGGAAACAGATCTATATACATGCAAAGGTAATGATAGTGGATGATAAATGGATAACTATTGGCTCTGCAAATATGGATAACGATGGATTTAAAAATTCCACTGAAGTGGATCTTGGTATCACTTCGCCAGTACTTGCACAACAACTTAGAGTCAAGCTATGGCGTGAACATCTGACAGAAGAAGCTGATTCGTCAAACTATTGTGTTGATCTAAACAGCTTTGACGAAGGCTTTAGTGCATGGAAAACATTGGCAAGTGATAATGGAACAAGAATTTTAAGAGGCGAACGTATACGCGGGCAAATATATTACTATAATTTTGAAGAAATGAAATGTCCTCTGCCTTATGCTAGTGCAAGAGGCGGCAATAAATTTAAGTTGTTTTAATTTGCTAAAAGGTTTGTTGTGGATACAATAACCTACGTTTAAAACGGAGTAGCTTCAATTGTTTAGTTTGATATTAGATCAACTCGGATACGAGCTGCGATACTAGGACTAAGGTATTTCTAAGAATTTACTTTAGTCAGTTTCTTAATAGCCAATCTTCTCTCATACATACATGCATTCAACATATGTCAGTGTCGTCGCTTCATTCTTGCCCTTTTTTCCCAACAGACCACTCACAAACTCAGTCGTCTGGTAATGATCTTTTGCCCCCACATCATCTGCTGTTGTTGATGATGATATGAAATGCAGGATAACCAATCTGAAATCGGCCCACGGTATTTAGTAATTGTCCCTCTTACTACGTTTTTGTTCATATAATATACTTGGTTCTGATGATAGATTATATGAATAAAACTGAGATTAGATATATGCTGTAATGAACAGAACCATAGTAGTAGCCATGGCACATCCCCATACTATTTTATTCCAATCAAAGATCTTCTGTCCGTCTAGTACTCCAAATGGTAACAAGTTAAACATTGCTATCCATGCATTGAATGATGCACCTGCATACAAATACGAATGATGTGGATATAGATAAGTCGATATTAGAAATGAAAATCCCATTACCAAATTAGTCAATGGTCCCACGAGTGCAACTCTTCCAAACTTATTTCTGTCAGATAATCCAACCATAACTGCACCAGGAGCTATAAACTTGAATGGCATAATGGGTAATGCTGAAATTGCTGTAACTATAAGTCCATATAGTTGTGCACGAAACTCAGCCCAGCTTCCATAATACTGTGCTAGAAATTTATGAGCCAATTCATGAACAAGAAAAGCACTAATGAATATAGCAAGAAATTGCCATGAAATATACCTGTAATCATTAAATGATAAACCTACGGCGGTTATTAAAAGTGTAGCAATAAAGAGGTGTAACAGTTCGGTTTTTGAACTTTTTATCTTTATTGCTCTAAGTAATGACCTTCCAATGCTATTGCTAAATGATGATGCTGCAGGGCCATCATCATAGTTGCCTTGCATCATAAGCCTTCTTTTTTCTGCATATTTATTTATAAATGGACATGAGTGATTTATGGGAATTCTATGAAGATGACAAAACGATTCTCCACAGTAATTGCATCGAAATGGAATGCTCTCCTCAAGACCGCACGTATTGCATCTCATTATACCGCCTCAGCTAAAATAACCATAATGGTAATATTAACTGACGCGTTTAGGGGTTGGTGCTATACGGTTAATTCATTATCATTGTTTTAATTCAAGATAATAATTGACTAAATCTGAATGGCTTGATTAGTACCTTATCCTCTTTAATTGCTCTAATTTGTTCTACTTCTTCTGCCTCTTCTTTACAGCATCAAATGGTGAAGTAGTGACAAGGATCATTCTCTGTGTCTGATTAATCCTCTTGATCTGTACTAGACCGACGCGATCTGAATCATAATAAGAATGATCCTGTCTGGCTTGCATAAATTCAAGAACGACCTGTCGGACTCGATAGTATTCCTGGACAAGGAATTTGAGTTGGTGGTTGACGGTTTTATCGGTTGTCCTCCAGGGAGGCCAACCGATTCCGTGTCTGAATTGGCGTACAGATTGACAAAGACTGTTAGTTTCTCCCCTGGATCGAGACGTATTAAGTTTAATGCGTTATTTTTTTCCTACCATGGTCTTTTGGGTAGGTCATGCTTTAGTTTTTAGAACAATGTACACCAAGACCCCAGAGTGGTCATTCGCACACTCATATGCAGTATTAATTTTTAAAACTTTTCATAAAAAAATACAAAATTAACGCTGCCGCCCTCCCGAGAGTGTACGCCGTACCTTGCATACAAATAACAAACTAAATGGAAGTTGGTTGCTCCTATGCAATGAACCTGTAGAAAACTAAGTCAGGGTACCTAACGTATTCAATAAATGTTCCCATTCATTTCGGATGATATACTATAATAGGATCTGCATCTAGAAAATGTATTTGGAATAGCCAACTATCGATATCTCCAAGAACAATAACTGATGTTTATGCAAAGATGTTGACTAGCTTTCTAGATAATATGATTAGTGCAACAAGGCTAGCAATAATGTCGCGTTCAGAATCATGATAATAACATTAATAACTCCACCAAAATGAAAGTGACCGATATATATTTAGCTTGCAGATATCAATTTAGTCATAATAAATGGCAGTTCAAGACGGTGCATTCTTTGGATCATTTGGAAATATAGTGAACGAGCATTACCCAAATGGATAGGTATAACAAGAATTACAACATCTGCCCAAAGGGTGATGAAATCATCATCAACAATATACTCTATACCATATTATTATCTGCAATATATCCACGCAGTTAACCCAAATTTTAAATCCAGATAACTTAACAGAACCTTTATACTATGTGTATATATTGATGATAGTAAAATGAAGAAGGACTTTATCATTTCAAAGATCGAAGCTTCTCAAGATGGCGCACCTTACATTTATGTCACATTTAGTGACGCGAATGACTACAAAGCAGGGGGCGAAAAGCAGCAAAATCCTTTTGGTCCAAACATGATGGCATTCACTTCCCCAGAAGATTTGATGAAAAATTTACCGAAGATGATGTCAAATATTTCACGGATGACCGCTGGTGGTGGCGTTCCCATGGATTCCCCTACCTTTAAAATGAGTATGAAAGAGTATGGAGACATTGGTATAAAAGTGGGTGATAAAGTTACGATAGAAATTAAAAAATCAGAAAATAGTGGAATTTAGACATAGCAAATCTAAAGATATAAAGAGCACTAAACAATACACATAAAACGTAGCACAAATTTTTTATTAATTCTCCTTCATAATCAGGATCCC
>Ga0099828_10001766_pt1 | contig 14745 bp, 12 predicted proteins | sample CZO8metaG_2_FD_79338 | JGI IMG/M metagenome (GOLD analysis project Ga0099828, IMG submission 79338) | Vadose zone soil microbial communities from the Eel River Critical Zone Observatory, Northern California, USA - CZOApr15con2H1.8 metaG | ecosystem: Environmental > Terrestrial > Soil > Vadose...
TGGAGCCTACTACATGGCACCCGCAAGCGCAGCATAGCTGAGGTGGCTAGCGCGAGCGCAGCCACTACTATATACGCACGACGGGCACAAGCGTGTATAGTAGTGGCTGCGCTTGCCTCAGCCATGCGGTCGCAATCTAATGAAAGAGAACCATAACCAATGCACATACAGCAAAAAGAAGCGTACCAGCATCACCTTTACCCGGACGAGCGTGGGCGATTTGGCCCTTTTGGGGGCAGATTCGTTCCCGAAAGCCTGGTGGCGGCATTGACAGAGCTAGAATCTGCCTACCAACAGGCGAGCAGCGACCCTCAGTTCCAGGCCGAACTCCAGGCCTTGCTGTCCAGTTTTGTTGGGAGGCCAACCACACTCCATTACGTGCCGCGTTTCTCGCGCATGGTAGCACCAGACATCAAAATCTATCTCAAACGGGAAGACCTGGCGCACACCGGTGCCCACAAAATTAACAATGCCCTGGGCCAGGGATTGTTAGCCAAAAAGATGGGCAAGCAACGCATCATTGCCGAAACCGGGGCGGGACAGCATGGAGTTGCTACAGCCACAGTCTGTGCTATGCTCGGCCTGGACTGTATTGTCTATATGGGCGAGCTTGATATTCAACGTCAATCACTCAATGTCTTCCGTATGAAGCTGCTGGGAGCGGAGGTACGCCCGGTTCACAGTGGCAGCCGCACCTTGAAAGATGCCATCAATGAGGCCATTCGCGATTGGGTAACCAATGTCGAGAACACGTTTTACTTGCTCGGCTCGGCGGTTGGGCCACATCCCTACCCACACATTGTGCGCAACTTCCAGTCGGTCATCGGCAGCGAAACGCGGGAACAGATACTCGCGCAAGAGGGACGCCTGCCCGATTTGGTGATTGCCTGTGTCGGCGGCGGCAGCAACGCCATCGGCATATTCTACCCTTTCGCTGACGCACCAGAGGTACAGCTCATCGGTGTAGAAGCAGGTGGCGTTAGCCTGGAGGCTGGCAAACATGCAGCGACCTTGGTAGCGGGCAGGCCAGGTGTGCTGCATGGAGCACTTAGCTACCTCCTGCAAAATGAAGATGGGCAGGTATTGGATACGCAGAGCATCTCGGCAGGACTCGACTATCCAGGCGTAGGCCCTGAACACAGCTATCTGAAAGAGACAGGCCGTGCCACCTATGTCTCCGCCAACGACGAGACAGCTTTACGAGGCTTACAGACATTGAGCCAGGTGGAAGGTATCATTCCAGCATTGGAACCAGCGCACGCCCTTGGCTATCTGTTAGAGATGGGAGAGCAGGGTCAGCTTCCAGCGGAGTCGCTGATCGTGCTGAATCTGTCAGGGCGCGGTGATAAAGATATGGCGACCGTTGCGAAAGCTTTCAATGTCAGCTTGTAGGAATAGAGCAATGAGCACTTTTCAGTACCATGCAGACATCCTGGATCGCTTTCCCAACGTCGTTGGAGGAGTAATCCTGGCTCAGGATATGGCGAATAGCCCGACATCCAATAGCCTGTTACAAACGTTCCAGGCAGAGCAGCAAATCGTCAAGCAGCGCATTGGCAATACCCCCTTGAGCCAGATCGAAGCATTAGCGGCATGGCGCAGCACTTTCCGCGCGTTCGATGTGGATCCGACCCAGTACCGCAGTGCCGCCGAAGCCCTGCTGCGGCGTTTGACTAAAAAAGGCGATATTCCCAGTATTAACACACTGGTCGATATCGGCAACCTGGTCAGCATCCGCTACGCACTCCCCGTCGCAGTGTTTGATACGCGCCCATTGCAAGGAGCAGTTAACGTACATTTCGCAGATGGGACAGAGAGCTATACAACGCTTGGTCAAATAGAAGAAGAACACCCGGAGATAGGTGAGGTGGTCTTTTCTGATGAGACCGGGCTGGTGATCGCACGCCGTTGGTGCTGGCGACAAAGTGAACAGAGTGCCGCCCAGCTAGATACAACCGAGGCGATCATCACGATAGAAGCGCATCACGCCAACGGTCGTCGCACTATCGAGACAGCCCTGAACGATCTGCAGGAGCTGCTTACCAGGTATGCGGGAGGAACCCTCAAGCTGGGCCTCCTGGATGCGCATAACCCGGCAATCTCAAGCTGACGCGCATAATTCGGCAAGCTTAAACCGATAACTTTGAAGATGGGAGCAGAAAGCTATGGAACTTACAAATAGCGGTCTAATAGATCAAAGCGAGACGGTGGTCATACCTGCAACACGGATCACCCATGCCTTTGAGCAAGCACGGAATAAGGGGCGCGGAGTACTCATTCCTTATTTCATGTGTGGCTACCCCACGGCGGCACGCAGCGCCGAGCTTGTGCTGGCTGCGGCGGCAGGAGGTGCCGACATCATCGAGCTGGGGATGCCTTTTAGCGATCCCCTGGCCGACGGTGCGACTATTCAACACGCGGGACATGTAGCACTTGAACACGGCATGACCATCCACGGCTGTATGGAGATTGCTCGCCAGGTATCAGCACAATGCGATGTGCCATTACTCTTGATGGGCTATTACAATCCCATTATTGCCTATGGCCTTGAACGCTTCTGCCAGGCTGCGTCAGCCAGTGGAGTCTGTGGTCTGATCATCCCCGACCTCCCTCCCGAAGAGTCGGCACCCTTGCAAGAGGCGGCAGAACGGCATGGGCTTGCACTGATTTTCATGGTGCCGCCCACCACTTCCGACGAACGTATCGCACAAATCGTCAAGATTGCGACAAAAGGACTTAAGGGATTTCTCTACTGCGTCTCTCTGAGTGGCGTTACCGGCTCACGCAAAGAACTCCCTACGCATTTACGCAGCTTCATCGATAGAGTCTATGGCTATACGAAAAATCACGGGCTGCCAGTAGCAGTGGGTTTCGGACTCTCAACGCCCACACACATCGCCGAGGTGACGAGCTATGCTGATGGAGCGGTTGTGGGTAGTGCGCTGGTCAATCTCATCGACCAACACGAAGAAAGCCAACAGGTGGAGGCTGTAAGAAAGTACATTGAGAGCCTACGTCAAAAATAAAGGTTTAGTAAGGATGGCAAGCCACTCCTGTTTTTGCCAATATAGACTGAACATGTCATCCATGCTACACTGAGGATATGCAGATGTAGGGCTTGCCCTTATCGCGATTACAAGTAAAAGGGAGTACGTCACTAAATGTATTGTCGAGGTATCAGGGGAGCTACTACCGTTGAGCAAAATGAGCGGGAGGAGATACTCGCGGCCACTACTGAGCTATTACAACTGCTTATCCGCAGCAATGAGCTGCGTGCGGAAGACGTTGCTAGTGCTATTTTCACCGTCACCGATGACCTGGACGCGGAATTTCCGGCCCTGGCCGCACGCCACCTGGGCTGGACAGATGTAGCACTGATCTGTACGCGAGAGATTCCTGTACCGAACAGTTTAAGGAAATGCATCCGTATCTTACTGCACGTTAATACGACGCGCACTGCCGCGGAGATGGAGCATGTCTATATCCATGGGGCTGTCGACCTGCGACCTACATTAAGTAAGTAACCCAGTAAGGTAACTACATTTAGCAGGCAGTCATGACGATGATGTCAAGATGGGCCGAAGTACTGGCAACGACACGCCAGAAACAAACCATTTTGACAGACATAAAGGAGCTATCATCATGATCGTCGTCATGAAATCGCGTTGCGATGATAAAGACATCGAAAACGTCTTAAACTTCCTCGAAAACCACGGCTTAACTGGCCACCTCTCGCGAGGCGTTGAACGCACGGTGATAGGTGTCCTGGGTGGAGTTGGTCCCTCAGGCGCACCGGGCAGTATTGGTGGTATCAACCCGGCAATAGGCGAGAGCCTGGAGGGCCTGCCATGCGTAGATTCAGTGCTGCGCGTCTCCAAACCCTACAAGCTTGCCAGCCGCGAGTTTCACCCGGAAGATACTCTTGTTGATGTACCTGTTCCCTGTGTCTCTGCGGGGGTCGTCAGCATTGGGAGCAGTGCAGTGGTGATGATGGCCGGACCATGTACCGTCGAAAGCGAAAAGCAGTTGATGACCACAGCCCAGGCTGTACGCGGCGAGGGAGCCATTATCTTGCGCGGGGGAGCCTTCAAGCCCTCAACCTCTCCCTATGGTTTCCGTGGCATGGGTGAAGAAGGGTTGAAACTACTCGCCAAGGCCCGTGCAGAGTTCGGCATGGCGGTGATTACCGAGGTGATGACCCCCACAGATGTTCAAATGGTCTGTGAATATGCCGATATCCTGCAAATTGGCACGCGCAACATGCAAAACTATATGCTCCTCGACGAGGTTGGTCGCACCAATACACCTGTGGTGCTCAAACGCGGCATGTCTGCTACCATCGAAGAGTGGTTGTTAGCGGCGGAATACATCCTGGCGCAGGGCAATCGCAACGTAATTCTCTGCGAGCGTGGTATTCGTACCTTTGAGAAGGTGACGCGCAACACCATGGATATCAGTGCCATTCCACTTATCAAGCGTCTCTCGCACCTGCCCATTATCTCTGATCCCAGCCAGGGCACTGGTCGCCGTGACCTCGTCGCCCCCATGTCATTGGCCTCACTGGCGGCAGGCACCGACGGCCTGCTCATCGAGGTCCATCCCAACCCGGATGAAGCCCTGAAAGACGGTGCCCAATCCTTGACTATCCAGCAGTTCCAGGACCTCATGCCCCAGGTACATGCGGTGACTCAGGCGATTGGCCGCAAGATGATTACCAGGTAATCAGTGGGAGAGTAGAACAGGGTGTTATAGGATGAGGATGCAAAAGCGGCGCTTTTGCATCCTCATCCTATAACACCCTGTTCTATTCTCTATTTCTGCCTAAAAGCATGGAGGTCAAGTAGAGTATGGCAGCCGCCGTCCACGCCTGAACACTGCAAGCATAGAAGTAATCTGCCAGAAACCATTCTTGCTCAATACGCGGTGAACGCAGCCAGCGTGAGGGCTGCACTGTGTAAAGCTCTACTGGTTCACCAAAAGCAAGCATGGCGTGCAGGACTCTCTCAGCAATGATGTGTGCCTGTGAAGAGAAACCATAGCGTTGCAAACCAGATGCGGCGATGGCATTATCAAAGGGCCAGACAGCTCCACAGTGATACTTGAGCGGGTTATAGTAGTAGGCACGTTCAGAAAGCGTGCGCAATCCCCAGGGAGTGAGCATATCCGGCTGCATCAAGCGTTTGCATATCTGTTCAGCCTGCACCCTCTCAATGCACCCACTCCAGAGCAGATGGCCAGGGTTTGACGAAACAGCCGGTAAGGGATTTTTCTTCCCATCCAGCACAATGGCAGGAAACTGCTCTTCGCCTAGCCAGAAGCGTTGTAGCCCATGCAGGAGATGTTCCATTCGATGCTGGAGTTCTCGATGCAAGGAGTGGTCGAGGCAGTGCCGCTTCTTCGCCAGCTCGATATAAGCAGCGTAGGCTGCCCAGGCATACCCCTGCACCTCAACCCAGGCAACAGGATGGGAAATTGGGAGATGCTCATGTGGCTGGATTGCTTCTCCACTATCTTTCCATACCTGGTTAGCCAGGCCAATGCCCTCCGGGTTGCGTTTCGCATACTCTACCAGTCCATCCTGATCCAGGTCGGACCACTCAAGCATCCAGTCAAGGGTAGCGTCAGCACTGGGCCAGAGTTCTTCCAGCAGTGCCTGGTCATCAAAGAAGGCATCAACGCGGGCCAACGCAATAAGGTAGAGGAAAGTTGCATCAAAGCTGCCATAGTAGCGTCCATTGATCACTGGCCAGCCTGCCGCGAGCATGCGCTGTGGCACAGGATCCCAATATTCATGGACGATCCTTCCAGGCTGTTCCTCGTTGACATCATTCACGACCTTACCCTGGAGACTTGCCAGCCCGCGAAGCACGCTTGCAGCCAGATCATGCAGCCAACCGGTATAGGAATCAGGCAAAAATGTAGTGACACTCCTCCTGCTCCCCTCCTGCTCCCCTTGCCCACAGGCAATGCCCTCAGGCAATGCAGGCACCTGTCCCTGGACGGGTGTCATGCCCCACTCCTTCATCGTTTGTTGGAGGCTTGCTGCCTCCAGAGCCAGCAGCACAGTCCATAAAGAATCACGCCCGAAGATGGCATGAAATTGATCATTGTGACCGCTGGCAGTTATGCCCAGGGGCGTTTGCAGCGATTGCAAGGATTGCAGGCCCTTTTGCCACAAATGACGCAAAACCTCGCTCTCGAGAGCGAGGTCTATATGCTGTGGATAGTGCTGTTCTATGATTTCCACCGTCAATCCTTCCCTTTCTTGTGGTGTGAATTTAGTCTTTTATCCACATCATAGAGAAGATTCCTTTCCTGTATTGTATGAGGAACGGACACCTCCTATTCCAGGTAACATGAAATTCACTGTATGCATTTACCCTGGGTTGTGCGTGTCAAATACAGAAGAAAAAACAGAATGTGTCACTTTGAATGAGAATCCCATCTCATATCATAGGAGTCATGAAAATGAACATTTGAAAAGTGCCCCTGCTTTCGAGTGCAATCGCCCCCAGGGATAGGTTGGCACCACAATAAAGGTATTGTCCATTGGTAACGTCCTTTGTATGCCTTCTTAGCAAGTCGTAGGTTGTAATGGCAATTCATCTTTTGAGGCTACTAACAGCGGGTACATCGCTGAGCTACAAACAGGAGGTTTCGATATGAGACGAATCTTGGCGAAACGCATTTTCGTCCCCTTTATTATCTTTCTTATGCTGGCAGTGGCTGCCTGTGGCAGTAGCACTGGCGGCGGCGGGAATAGCGGAGGTGGTGGCAATGCCCAACAAGGCTTGACTGGTGGGAACAGTTACAACGCTTGCCCAAGCAGCACTAATACCACCGCAGCTTCACCTGAAAGCGGGTCCGTCACACTCACTGTCTCCGGCTTTTCATCTTCACCTGCTGAAGATGCATTGGTTCAACAGAACCTGAATAAGTTCACCCAGGCGCACCCAAACATTAAGATCAATTGGTCGCCTATTCCTGGTGACTATCCGACCAAAATGCGTGCGAACGTAGCGAGTGGTACTGTTCCCGATGTATTCTACCTGACGCCAGATATGTCCAGTGAATACATCCAGGCAGGCAAGGTGCTCAATCTCTCGCCGTACATGCAGCGTGACAATGTGAGTCCAAACGATTACTATGCATCCTTGCTCAGTCCCTTTACCTGCAAAAGCGGACAAGCCTTCGGCATTCCTAAGGACTGGAACACACTGGGAGTCTTCTACAACAAGACTCTGTTCCAGGCAGCAGGTCTTTCCGCCCCAAGTCCTAATTGGACATGGAGTGACATGCAGAACGACGCACAGAAGGTGACGAAGAATCCTGGAACTACAAATTCTGTTTATGGCATTACTCTGGACAGTAGTACATCCCGCTGGGCGGCTTTCTTATTCGCTGATGGAGGAACGGTACTCAACAAAGATGGCACGCAAGCGGCCTTCGATAATCAGGCCGGCATAGATTCATTAAAATTTTATGCCAGTTTCCAGAAGAATAACACTGGAACGCGGCCTCAGAACGTAGGCTCTACCTGGGCAGGTGATGCCTTTGGTAAGGAGCGTGCTGCAATGGCACTGGAAGGTGGCTGGCTCATTCCTTACATGACACAAACCTATCCGAACGTCCAATACGGTATCGCACCTGTACCAGTAGCTCCAAACGGGAAGCGCGCTGACTTGATCTACACCAATGCCTGGGCGGCATATGGCAATACAAAGCATCCAGATGCAGCCTGGCAGCTTATCAAGTATATGACAGGCTCTGACGTACAGACGAGCCAGCTCCATGCTGGTTTCGCACTGCCTACCTTGAAGAGCCTCGCCAATGACTCCTACTTTACTCAAAATCCAGGAGTCAAGGTAATGTTCGATGCAGCTACGTATGGCTACGCCGATTATTATGGCTCACAAGACCAGGCTATCCATACGGATCTTGATAATGCTATCGAGAAGGTATTGCTGAACCAGGCAGACGTGCCAACAGCTCTTCAAGAAGCTACAAGCAAAGTGAATAACCAGCTCCAGCAGCAGTGATTTTCGCTGGGCACACCCCTCATGCCTTGCACCCGCAAGGAGGGCAAGGCATGAGGGGTGTGCCACAATGTAGCACCGCATAGTCAAAGGAGATTTCTATGGCTACACAACCGGTAACACCATCCGTCGCATCTGCACCACCGATTACCGCCGAAGGGAGACGCAGGCTAGGCCGTGGCTTAGGAGGAGGCTCCAAGGGCCGTCCAGGTGAAACACTGGCCGCTTACCTCTTTCTTTTGCCCTACCTCACCGTTTTGGGCGTCTTCATCGTATTTGTTTCGCTTTATGGGATTGGTCTAAGCCTTTTCAAAGTAGATATTGGCTTTTCAGTACCGCAGTTCATCGGAACGCATAATTATGAGGTGATTTTTAATCAACTGTCCGATTTTGCCAACAGTGACTTCTGGACATCGATGATCAATATCATCAAATTTGTCGTGGTTATTGTAACCGTACAGACGATCCTGGCATTGGTTCTGGCTGTACTTCTACAGAACAGCATTTTGAAGAACAGATCAACGCTCAGAGGAATGTTTCGCACCATCTTCTACATTCCATCATTGACATCTTCAGTGGCTGTCTCCTTGATCTTCCTCTGGTTTTACAATCCAAACGGGCTGTTTAACTACTTGCTTTCATTGGTACACATTCCAGGGCCACAATGGTTGCAAGACCCTAACTTTGCCTTACCCGCGATCATGATTCTCAACATCTGGACAACCTCTGCGGCTTTCATGATCTACTTCATGGCGGCTCTCCAGGATATCCCGAAGGAGCTGGTTGAAGCGGCGGAGGTAGACGGAGCAAATCGCTTCCAGTCTTTCTGGAACGTTACGGTACCATTGTTACGTCCCTCGATATTCCTGGTTGTGGCCCTTGGCACAATTGGTGGCTTCCAAATGTTCGACCAGGTCTTTTTCATGACTCAACCATTAGGCGGCCCACTCAACTCAACATTAACACCGATGGTTGAGATTTACAATGTGGCTTTCAGTGATAATCACTTCGGGCTAGCAGCCGCGATGTCCGTGATTCTCTTCGTTGTCATTTTCATTGTGACGATCATCCAGCGCCGTTTCATTGACCCAAGTACCAGTCAATAGGGGCGCAATTCATTGCGCCCGCAAGGAGCAAGATCATGGCACAAGTACAAACACAAACAAGGGCACAAGCTGTAGCCAGGACGAGTGAGGGACGTAAAAAGCGGCCCTTTGCATGGTTTAACATCATCGTTTACATTTTCCTGGCTATTTTTACCATTAGTGCTCTTGGCCCGCTCATCTTTTCTTTTCTCTCATCCTTCAAGACATTCCATGATGTGCTGGCTATTCCGCCTACGCTCTTTCCGCAGACTTGGACATGGGATAACTATGTAAAAATTACAAGCGATTCTGCCTTCCTGCGCTGGATACTGAATGCATTCATCTACGCGGTTGGAGCAATGATTCTCAACACGCTCTTCTCAGCGATGGCAGGTTACGCCCTCTCACGTTTACAATTTCCTGGCAAGGAAACCATCTTTCTATTGACGCTGGCGGTGATGATGATTCCTTTGACCGTTACCCTCATCCCCAAGTTTCTCGTCATGAACAGCCTGCACCTGGTGAATACATACTTCGCGCTCCTGATCCCAGCTATGGCACAGCCCTTCTCAGTCTTCCTGATGGTACAGTTTATGAAGGGTTTACCGAAGGAGTTGGAAGAATCGGCCTTTATTGATGGTGCATCGCGCTGGCGCACGTTTTACCAGATCATCCTGCCATTGGTCAGGCCAGCACTCGTCGCTGTGGCGATTGTGACTTTCCAGGGCGCGTGGAACGACTTCCTCTGGCCATTGGTTGTGCTGGGTACCCGCGATATGTACACGCTGCCATTGGGGCTCTACTTCTTCAAGAGTGCTCACTATACAGAGTACAATCTGTTGATAGCAGGCTCGATGTTCAACACCATTCCGATCATCATTCTCTTCTTCATCTTCCAACGCTACTTCATCGAAGGTGCAACCGGTTCTGCCGTCAAAGGCTAATCCGGCCTTACATGCATTTGTATTCCGTTGGAAGATTCGCAAGAGCTAATTGGTGCTGTGGGCTTTGCCGCCTTTGGCGGCAAAGCCCACAGCACCAATTAGCTCTTGCGGCTGAATATTACAAATGCAGTGCCCTGCGATAATAGGCCATCTGCGTCGGAGCTTCCTCTACTCCAACCATGATCGTCTGTAGATTGGCGGTATTATATTCGCGAAGCATCGTACACAGTTCACCGCAAATATATTCCGCCATGCGTTCAGCGGATGAGTTATCAATCGGCAACTCGACTACATCGCCGCGGGGAAAAACATAGCGTTTGTCCTGAAATTTGATCTCCCAGGCATCAGGAGATGCGCTGAGTTGCAGGTGAGGGTTGTGCAATGGCAGCAAGAAACGGTGATTCAGCTTCCGGCATATCTCCCTGGTGAGCCGTTTCAGCACGGTAAAATCAAAGACCAGCTTATCATCATTGAGGGTGCCTTCAATTTCTACCAGCACGCCATAATTGTGACCATGTAAACGTTCACACTTCCCGCCAAAAGTGATAAAATGGGCCGAGCTAAAACGCAGATAGCCCCCCTCTACTTTTACCTTACGTAAAATCTGCTCGCCTGTCATAACACAAGTCTCCATTCTTTTTTCCTCAGAACCAGGGAATTTACACATCGTCCTCTGGCTCATGTCGGCCCGCAAGCGGGCCTACGCTGAGAGGAATGGGTGAGGTGGTGGCGGATGAAAGCCCGCCACCACCTCACCCATTCCTCTCAGCGAGCACCGAAGGCGCGAGGAACGAGAACGAAACGCGACGTCTAAATCACCCCGCCTCAGAACAGTGAATAGTGGCTGAAACTGTGCAAGACAGCTATAATGGAACAGGGATAGGGCTTTGACAAACCTCTATCTTAGAAAAGAGGTCTAATGCTGTCCTTCCCTCCAAATTGCACAAAGTCAAGCTAAGTATCGAAAGAGAGGCTTTATATGCAAAACATGCCTAACCTGCTCAGTTCCAGCCGAATTGTAGCCACATTCTTCGTTTTTATACTTATAATAGTGAATCAGCCGTGGGCTTTTCTGGTTGCGACAAGCTTATTTATTCTCGCCTCGGCGACAGACTTCTTCGATGGTTATCTGGCGCGGCGTTTCCATACTGTTTCTCCTCTGGGAGTCTTTCTAGACCTCACCGCAGACAAAGTTTTTGTCTCCACCATTCTGATTGCATTTGTACAGATTGGTCTTGTTCCTGCCTGGGTCGTCGCAATCATCGTAGCCCGTGAGTTCCTCGTCACTGGCTTGCGCTCTATGGCAGCCGCAAAAGGAACAGTTATTCCAGCAGGCATCTGGGGAAAACAGAAAACCTTCATAACCCTTGTTGCTCTTGGAGGGTTGCTTTTGGCAAAGGGGCTGGGTGCGCACCTTCTGTCTCTATTCCCTCCGATGCTCGTTTTCAATAGTCAAACATTACAGGCCAACGAGCTATTGTTATTGTTGGCGGACGCACTGCTGCTCGTAGGAGTACTCTGGACAATTATTTCCGGCGTCGAGTATACCGTCGGTGCCCTCCCTCTTTTCCTAACAAAGCCCGAAACCACAAAGATCTGAGAAGCTCGGGAGCATGACTATAGAACCCAGTAATCACGCTTGCAAGTTCGACGGCGCATTGCTTGAAGGGGCAACTGGCTCTTCGATCTTCACCTTCTGCCCAATCTTGCGCTCGGTTCCCGACAGTAAGCGTCCGATATTGTCGTAATGAAGCACAATAATCAGAATAGGAGCCAGCACCATGTAGATCATGGTGGGCAGGCTGACCCAACCAATGAAGACAAAAATGACGCCACAGACGAGTGAAGTCAGGCTGGCAACAATTGAACCAAGAGAAACATAGCGCCAGATGGCGATGGTGATGACGAAAGTGATGAGTGTGAGTAAGAACGCGAGTGGAGAGAGAACAAGCAATGCTCCCGCCCCAGTCGCAACGCCCCGACCTCCCTTAAATCCGATGAAAACAGGGAAACAGTGACCCACCAGGGCCATAAGAGCTGCCACTGGTGGTCCCCAGGCCGCTCCATAAAAGAAGGGCACGAACAAAGCCAGGAGTGTGGGCAGTATGCCTTTTATGAGATCGAAGACGAATACGATGATGGCCGGAACACGCCCAAGTGTTCGTAGCACATTGGTAGCTCCGATTTTATGACTGCCATAGTCCCGAATATCGAAATTCCCGCCACGCAGCAATTTTCCCATCCAATAGCCGGCGGGAATTGATCCCCATAGATAGCCGATAAGACCTATAAGCAAAAGCTGACCAAGAAGAGCTGGCATAGAGGCCTCCTTTGTACACAAGTATTTTGCTCTCCTGGAAACAGGAGCTCGAGCCCTTTGCCCGGAACCGTCCTTTATTAACAATACCACATTTCAGGGAAAAAGAAAGCATTGCTTGAAGAAGGCTCAAGTCTTCGGAAAAGTCGCCCTTGATTTCACGTCGGCTCGCAAGCGAGCGCCGCAGGCGCAAAGTGGCTTTTGCGAAGCCCTGGATGAAGGCTTGCCAACTACTAAAAACCATGTTGTGTTTGAACATCAATACACGCTTGTTCAACTTCGGCCACCGTTTTCAACCGACTGATTTTCTCTGCAATTGCCGTTAAATCCTTGTGTGACCAGCGAGAAAGGGCAACCCTGACCTCTGGTATGGCGGAGGAAGTCATACTCAGTTCGTCTACGCCTAGCCCTATCAGAATGGGTGCCAACCGAACATCACTTGCTATTTCACCGCAGACCGCTACAGGTTTACCCGCACGTCTTCCAGCCTCTGCGACTTGCCCAATGAGCCGCAATACGGCAGGCTGCAGAGGGTTGTACAAATTGGAGAGGGCGGCATTAGTACGATCACAAGCCAGCGTGTACTGTAGCAGGTCATTCGCTCCAATACTAAAAAAGTCCGCGAGTTCCGCCAGTTCTGGGGCCATTACCGCTGCTGCTGGCACCTCAACCATTATACCCACTGGAACACGCTCAGGCAGTGCGCCATATTGACTTTTTAGTTTCGTATAGACGCGATCAAAAATTGCCCGGGCTGCAAGCAGCTCTTCAACGGTGGTAATCATGGGGAACATGATGTGAAGATTAGCCTTTGCTTCAGCGGCCGCCAGTAGTAATGCGCTGAGTTGCTGCTCAAGTAAGATTTCATGAGCTAAGGAAATACGGATACCTCGCAAGCCGAGCGCGGGGTTAGCTTCCACCATCGCTCCGAGTAACGACTTCAACGCAGGCATGGGCTTATCAGCACCAACATCAAGGGTGCGTACGACGATTGGCCTCGTCGTTTCAGAGGCATTCCCATAGAAAGCCCGAAATACCTTCACATAGTGTCGACGTTGTTCCACTTCATCTGGGAAGGTTGAGGCATTTGCGAAAAGAAACTCTGTGCGGAGTAGCCCTACGCCTTCAGCACCCCACTGCCGTGCCGCCTCAGCCTCAACCGCGCTCCCAATATTCGCTAGAAGGCGGATATGCCGACCATTGAACTTGAGAGGCACTTGAGCCTGTTGAGCGGCAGCTTTGAGCGCAGTTTGTTGACGCTGGCGTTCGGCCATTTGTTGTGTCAACCGGGTGCGAACTTCGGAATCAGGATGATGGTAGAGTAGGCCATGATCTGCATCCAGGCCCAATTCATCTCCAGTATGAATAACTTGCAACACCGCTTCATCCAGACCTGCAATGGCGGGTATGCCGAGCGCGCGGGCTAATATGGCGGCATGGGCCGTTGGCCCTCCCTGGATCGTGCAGATTCCAAGTACCGTGGAAGGATGTAATAGTGCTGTATCCGAGGGAGCCAGGTCGCGAGCTACAAGAATACTGGCCTGCGGAAGTGTACTCAACACCTGTCGAGGATAATCTGAGGTACGCAGCCGCCCTAACGCTCGACTTATAGCATCACGTACATCGACGGCGCGTGCTGCCAATAGGGGATCGTCAAGGGTTTCCAGTATAGCCGCTTGCTGCTCACCTGTGGCAGCCAGGGCACTCGCCGCATCAATATGCTGTTCTTTAATCATGTGAAGCGCCGATTTCAACAGCTCCGGGTCATCCAGCATAAGTGCCTGGGCATCAAAGATAGCTGCCTGAGCTTGTCCGACGCTGCTCTGCATATCTATTGCCAGTGTTTGAAGTTCCTGGGCGGCGGCGGCCAGCACCTCGCGAAGTTGCTTCTGTTCAGTTTCGATCTCCTGCGTGTCAATAGCACGCCGTTCGATGGTGCTGAGCGCGAGATTGCTTGAAGTATAAAGAAATGCTGGCCCCAGGGCCGTTCCTGCCGAGATGGGAACTCCTTGCCAGGCTTTGAGGGCTGCGACAGGCCCGGCTCTGACATCACTCACAGGCTCTTGGGAAGTGATGGATTGAGCCTTTACATTTGGAGTGCCAACTTCTGGTGTTGTCTCGTAGAAGTTCGCGCGTACCAGTTCGCTCAATGCTTCGATGGCTGCCCCAGCATCTTCTCCCTGGGCACGGATAGTGATGCTATCACCATTTCTGGCCCCCAACGAGAGAATACCCATAATACTGGTTGCATTGACCTGTCGTTGCCGTCCCTGCACCTGTATGCTGGATTGGAATTTGGCTGCTGTCTGCACAAAGAGGCTGGCCGGACGTGCATGCAGGCCGGTAGGATTGGTCAAAAGCAA
>Ga0099828_10001769_pt1 | contig 14734 bp, 14 predicted proteins | sample CZO8metaG_2_FD_79338 | JGI IMG/M metagenome (GOLD analysis project Ga0099828, IMG submission 79338) | Vadose zone soil microbial communities from the Eel River Critical Zone Observatory, Northern California, USA - CZOApr15con2H1.8 metaG | ecosystem: Environmental > Terrestrial > Soil > Vadose...
CCTGGTCAGTACCTCTAAGCAGATGCCGCTCTGCGTCAAAGAACTGTACAAACGCGGCCTGCATTTCCCGGTGATCGTGGGAGGAGCCGCCATCAATCGCTCCTATGGACGCCGCATCCTCTTTGTCGACGAGCAGACCCCCGAATCAACGCCTGTTCCCTACGAGCACGGGGTGTTCTACGCCCGCGACGCCTTTGAAGGCCTGGAGATCATTGATCGCCTGACCAGCACTCCTGAACAGCGGGCCACTTTTATTCAGCGCATTAAAGCGGAGGCCTTAAAAGAGCGTTTGAAGAAGGCAGATTCCACAAAAGAAGTGGCGACCTTAGAAGGTGCAGATACTCCTTCTGCCAGCGTGCAGCCCGCACTCTCCATTCCACAACCGCCTTTCTGGGGGCCGCGTGTCCTCGAACGCATTGGCATCGAAGATGTTGCCCCCTGCATGGACCTGAACACGCTTTTCCGTCTCCACTGGGGAGGCAAAGCCCACGGAGCCGAATTTACCCGCCTGGTCGAGCTGGATTTTCGACCTCGCCTGAAGCGCATGATGCTCGAAGCACGCCAGCAGCGTTACCTGCAGCCAAGGGTCATCTATGGCTACTTCCCCTGCCAGTCCAGCGGCAATGACCTGCTTGTATACGACCCGCAGGAGATGCAAGCGCAGGGTGGTAAGCTGCGCGAAATAGCGCGTTTCCATTTCCCTCGTCAGGGCGAACGCGAGCGGCTCTGTCTTGCCGACTACTTCGCGCCAGTTACAAGTGGCAAGATAGATGTTGTGGCCTTCCAGGTAGTCACGATGGGCCAGGCAGCCAGCGAGGCAGTAGATAAACTTCAACAAGGGGGCGATTATGCCGAGGCATATTTCGTGCATGGCCTGGCAGTCGAAATGGCCGAGGGCCTGGCAGAATACACCAACCGCCTGATTCGCCAGGAACTCGGCCTGGATACCCACCGTGGACGCCGCTATAGCTGGGGCTATCCGGCCATTCCCGACCTCGAAGACCATGTGAAGGTATTCCAGCTGCTGCCTGCCAGCGATACCATCAATGTAGAGCTTACCGGGGCATTCCAGTTAGTGCCAGAACAGTCAACAGCCGCCATTGTGGTACATCACCAACAAGCAACCTACTTTGCCATCCGAGAACTGGCAGCAGCGGCAGCAAAAACATCGTAGATGTGCCGTCCCGTAGGGGCAGGGACTCTCCCCACCCGCAGGCGGCCACAAGGGCCCCCACACCACCTCCTCTCCGCCCCCGCCCCTACGGGACGATGCCCACTTCTCCCCAGTTTAATGCACATCAAGCCCGATCAAACGGACCTCTATGCTCACAAGAGCTACAATGACAGTTTTGGCTCTTGTGGAGGATCATCGTCATATGGCCCAGGCCCTGTACGAGATGATTGTTCCTCTCCGTCATCATCATCTGGCCCTGGTGGAAACGGGCCATCACCAAATGGCTCAGTTTGAATACGTTGCGTCATAGTTTACTCCTTCATTTAAATTCTCTCCTAAATCTCTATGTGCAGCACATATTCTTAGCCGATATATATCATTTAATTTATAACATATTATTATACTAAAAATCAATATAAAATACTACGAATTTCCGTTCGTTAGTTTAACTGTATTTACTATCAACTGCTAATAATTATCAACAACTATATATTTGCTTTCTCTAAACGAAATGCTCGTTACATCCGATTTCCAATTTATAAGCATATATAACTTTCTAGATACGGCGGATAGTGGCATCTCGCAAGTGCTTCATGGATCCCTCTTTAAAAAAGAGAGATTGTGGAGCAAATGCGACGCTCCACAATCTCTCTTTGTTTGAAATAGCAAGGAGGCACAGCGAGCGAATGTGCAGCATTCGCTCGCTGTGCCTCCTTGCTATTTCAAAAACAGGTATGGTTACTCTGCCCTCAGCAGGTCAACAACCTCCATACGGCTAACTGCCCGCAGCGCAGGCAGAAGTGCCAGGGCCGAAACCATCACCATCAGCACTATCACCCCGCAAGCTATCAGCGGAACGGATACGATTTTCTGTGCCGAGTGCTGCGCAGCCAACACCCATAACGAGACCAGTACCCCTGGAACCGTCCCTATAATTGCCAGGATCAGCCCTTCCTGGACAAATAATCGTTGTATTGCCCACAGTCGCCAGCCTACCGCTTGTAAAAGTCCGATCTCTTTCTGCCGCTCTCGCACCTGTAGCAAGAGCAAGTCTGCCACGCTGAGAAAGGTCAATACAATCGCAATCACGCACCCCGCTATCTGGGGAACGGCCGTCTGAAAAAGCACATAATCTCCCAGTAACGTCCCTTGTAGTGCCTGGTGCAGCGCGAGAATACCGTTAAACATGATCATCAGCAGCAAGGCAGAAAAGAAGAGGCTCAACATAGCAATCAAGGCCCGTGTTCGCGAACGCCCCAGGTTGCGCAGTACCATCGTACCAATTGGCATGAGTAGCCCTCCAAGACGTGACCCCAACAGGCTGGTCTTACCAGTACTCACGGAAGAACCCGCACGTAAGAGCTCAGCAGGGCGAATGCGCCAGATTTGCCACAGCGGGTAGAGCGTGCTGATCAGTGCAAAAGCCAGCATAACCGGAATGGTCCATATCACCACGAACCACAGCGGTGTCGCTTCCAGGAGAGATGCTATCAGCAGTGCCAGGCCCAACCCGACAATACCGCCTCCAATGGCCAGCACCAGTGCCTGGATCAGGAACAGCCGTATGGGCTGCCACGGTCGCCAGCCAAGCACGCTGAGGACTGCAAAATCTCTGCGCTGCGAACTCACCAGCGCGCTGAACGCCACTGCGAGATAGCCCAGGCACACCGCCAGTACCGCGCCTAAAAGCAGTAGCCGCGTCGACCCCAGTTGGCTCAGATATACCAGTCCCACACCAATATGAATCCAGCGTTCTTCCACCCAACCAATGGGAGCAATATTCTGGTCTGTTCCCAGAGCTCCCGCGCGCACACCTGGAACATACACCAGCGTTGGCTGCGGTGAGGAACCCAGCGTGACCACTACCTGTAAGCCTGTTTGCTGGTGAATCTCTTGCGCCACTTGCTGGATGTGCTTCCAGCTCTCCTGGTTGGGAGTGACGACACCCGCGACCCGCACGCGAATAGCACTGATGCAATGATCGCCGACAAGCTCACAGGCAGCGGAAATCGTCGTGAGGGCTGCAGGTAGGCAATCCCTCCCTTTGCCAGGATCTGGTCAGTAGTCATCGGGCCGTGATAGAGGAGTGTCAAAGTCGCATTGAGTGTGATCTGACCTGGAAGTTGCCGGTGGATGAGCATGGGGATGGCATCGGTAGGAATGCTCTTGTTCATACCTGGATAGAAAAACGGATTGCCCGGTATGCGGTGGTCGAGATGCACGGTATCCTGTTCAGTCAGCATGCGCCCGGCACTGATGCTCTTATCGAGATGAACAAGCTGGTTTTCGGCTGCCGGGTCAATGGCTGCCAACAGAAAGGTTCCCGTACCAGATGGTGACATAGGCGCGGGGGAATTGCCGACTTCAACTATTTCTTCATGGATCTGTCCTCCAAAGGCCGATAACACATCAAGAGATTGTGGGCCAGTATCGCTATGGTCGTTGCTAGGGGTTGTGCTATCGCTGCCAGAGATGATGTAGACGATTTCCCTCTCTTGCGATTCGACAATTTGCCGCTGTCCATTGAAGGCGGTCAACGTCCAGTCTCGCTGGTAGTAACCCGTGGGAAAACTGTGGTCTGAGAAGTAAATTTGGGGCACAGGCATCTGTATATACCCCACGTAGGCAATGGGGGCAGCTACCTCTATGCCTGGAAGGTCCTTGATCTGTTCGTATTGCTGCACGCTGATCCCTGTACTATAGCCAGCAAGCAGATCAGAGGGAATCTGTTGATCGGTGGGAATCTTTGCCTGCGGCGGCAAGACAACCAGGTCGTAGGTCGGTCGCCAGTTCTGATTGATGATCTGGTTGCCCCGCACGAGGGTCGTCTGCGTCGTCGCACTCAAGAGGATAAGTGCGCAAGCCGCCAGGAGGAAACCGCTGCTTGCAAGAGCACTTTTACCTGGCTGTCGCCGGAGCATCAGTAAGACGTATTGCCACATCTGCCCGCCCTTTCAAATCTAGCACGCCATGAGCTACAAGAAATAGAGGCCCACCCTCATCTATTTTACGCTGTGTTGCATGTTCAAGCAAGCATTTTTGTGAAAAGCTATCTTTGTTTTGCTCTTGACACCTCCTTCAACCCCGTCCTATGATATATACAGTGGTTACCGACTGACACGTCGGTTTGTTGTAAAGTAATTATTCAGGTCTCGTTTCTTCTTCTACAGCACGGCGGGATATGTCAGCCAGGAGAATATTCAGAAGTACATCGAAAGGCAATCCAAGCAGAAATGTTGATCTACGAGTACAAGCTAGATGAAACAAAAAAGCAGTACGCCGCGATTGATGAAGCGATTCGGGTTGTGCAGTTCATCCGAAATTCGTGCTTGCGCAAGTGGATGGATGAACGCGGCGTCAGCAAAAATGACTTGCAGTCCTATTGTGCTGTCCTTGCTCAAGCATATCCATTTGCTGCTCGCCTCAATTCACAAGCTCGTCAAGCCAGTGCCCAACGAGCCTGGTTTGCTATTTCCCGCTTCTATGACAACTGCAAAAATACCAAGTCAGGCAAGAAGGGCTATCCCACATTTCAGCATGATACCCGCTCAGTCGAGTACAAGCAAACGGGCTGGAAGTTGGAGCCTGATGGCAAACACTCAAGGTTTTCTATGCCGACTCCAACGGAAAGACCGTTGAGAACCCACGTCATTATCGGAAAGCGGAAAAGAAGCTGAAGCGGTTGCATCGGCACCTTTCCCGCACGGAAAAGGGGAGCAAGAACAGGAAGAAAGCCAGCAAGCGACTGGCGAAAGCGTCTCTGAAAGTGCAAAGGCAGCGCGAGGATTTTGCCCGCAAACAGGCAAACGCGCTTGTCTCGTCTCACGACCTGATTGCCTATGAACAGCTTCAGATCCGCAACATGGTCAAGAACCACATGCTTGCCAAGAGTATTCACGATGCCGCCTGGGGACGATTCCTGGGCTGGATGAAATACTATGCATCGATGCATGGGATAGTCGTGGTAGCAGTTCCCCCACATTACACGAGCCAGGACTGCTCTGGCTGTGGGGAACGTGTGCGAAAAACACTCTCGACCCGCACGCATGTCTGTCCCAAGTGTGGACTTGTCCTGGATCGAAATGAGAATGCGGCGGTGAACATCCTGGCAAAAGCATTAGACGGTACCCTGGGGCACAAGGAAACCCATGAGCGAGTCTCATGAAACGCTTGGGGACAGATGGCCTCCTGTGTTGTTCAGAGATGGGCAACATTGCGCCGCCTGGTGGAACCAAGAACCCCGTCCATTTATGGCGGGGAGTGTCAGAGAGGTGTAACAGGATGGGCAAGGAAAAACAGACTCACGAGCACACTCACATGCGGGACAAAGAAGCCACTCGCCAGCGCATTTTAGATGCTGCCGAAGAAGTCTTCGCGGAAAAGGGCTACCACGGTGCAGTCGTCGACGATATTGTGCGCACCGCCGATATGTCAAAAGGCGGTTTTTACTTCCATTTCCCAAACAAGCAGGGCATCTTCCTGGCACTGATGGAGGCCCTGACACCCCGCCTGATCAGCACTGCCGAGCGGGCTATCGCGCAAGAAACAGACCCGGTAGCCAAAGTAGATGCCGCGCTGCGTACCGTGCTGGATACCTTTTCACGACACCGCCGCCTCAGCAAAATACTGCTGATTGAAGCGGTCGGCCTCGGTCACGGTTTCGAGGAAAAGTTGATGGATGTGCGAGCCCAATTTGCCGCAGTGATCCAGAAATACCTGGATCAGGCCGTTGCAGAAGGAGCCATCGCCCCCATTGACACCAAAACTGCCGCCTTCGCCTGGCTCGGTGCCATCAACGAGATCGTCATCCGCTGGGTCGTCACCGGCGACCCGGAGCGGCTAGAAGATATTATCCCCTCACTGCGAGCATTGCTGCTGCGCAGCGTCGGCGTAAATCCGTAGGGGCCCGATTTATCGCGCCCAGGATGGGGGTGGGGAAGACCCGCTCCACAAGCACCAAGTTAACAAGAAGAATGGTCGTAATCCGTAGGGGCGGGTGAGGAGCAGGGTTGGGTGCGGGAACCTTGGACGCTTGCGTCGCCCTGGGTGGCGGGGCGTTTCGGACAAAGGCAAAGAACGAGGACATTCATAAAAATAAGGAGCAATTATGTTAGAGATTGCACTCCCCCAATCAGAATTACATGATATTATCGCCAAAGTTGAGCGCGGCGAGCGTTTGAGCATAGATGATGGCGTTCGCCTCTACGAATCAAGCGACCTCATGACGGTTGGGATGTTGGCCGACCGCGCAAACCGTGCCAAAAATGGCGACAGAGTCTACTTCAACCAGAACAGGCACATCAATTACACAAACATCTGCGATGCCCATTGCAGCTTCTGTGGCTTCCGCCGCGACGAGGGCGAGGATGGTGCCTACCTGATGACCATCGATGATATACTCAAGGCGGCAGCGACAGGCGGACCAGATGTGACCGAGTTTCATATCGTGGCCGGCAATCACCCGGGCCTGCCATTCAGCTACTACACCGAGATGATGGGCGCACTTAAGCGCGAGTACCCTCACGTCCATATAAAGGCCTTTACCGCCGTTGAAATCTTCTTCTTCTCGCAGATCTATAACATAAGCGTCGAAGAAATACTGCGTAAGTTGAAAGATGCCGGTCTTGGCTCACTACCTGGCGGTGGCGCAGAAGTCTTCAGCCCACGTGTCCGCGCAAAGATCTGCCCCGACAAGGCCAACGCTGAGCAATGGTTAGATGTCCATCGCACGGCCCATCGCCTGGGGCTGCGCACCAATGCAACCCTGCTCTACGGCACGATCGAGACACGACGCGAGCGAGTGGAACACATGGCGATGCTGCGCGAGCTACAGGACGAGACAGGCGGTTTCAACTGCTTCATCCCCCTGGCCTACCAGCCCAAACTGGCGCGTTCCGGCTCCAAAAGCGAGACCACTGGCGTAGAAGACTTGAAGACCATAGCCGTCAGTCGCCTGATGCTCGACAACTTCCCACATATCAAGGCCTACTGGATCGACCTGGGCCCCAAACTGGCCCAGGTAGCCCTGACCTGCGGAGCCGACGACCTGGACGGCACCATCGTCGAGGAACGTATCAGCCACGCCCAACGCAACTTCGCTCCGCTGGGCCTAAAGCTCACCGAACTGGTGCGAATGATCAAAGAGGCCGGACGCAAACCCATTGAGCGCGACACCCTGTATAACGTTGTACGCGAATGGTAACGGGAGGGGTATTATGAACAGGAAAATACACACCGCCAATGAGATCCATCGTACCCGTAGGGGCGGGAGAGGGGTTGTGGAGGGAGGGGGCCCTTGGGCCGCCCAAGGTTGGGGCCATCCTACGTCCATCGTCGGCATAGAAACGAACACCACGATGGGCGGCCCAAAGGCCCCCTCCACTCTCAACCGCCACCCCCGCCCCTACACATTACGGCGGCCCCTTGAACGGGTTTCCCTCGGTATCTTCACCTACCTGAATATACAGCCGGTCTATTATGGCTTACTGCACGAACAGCAACATGAAGATATCAATCTCGTCACAGGTGTCCCAACGCGCCTGAATGCAGCACTGTTGAGCGGCGAGGTCGATCTATCGTGTGTCTCAGGCTTCGCTTTTGCCGAACACTGTAGCGAATTTCGACTCATCCCGCACCTATCGATCAGCGCACCAGGGGCCGTGGAGAGCGTGCTGTTGTTCAGCCGCTACGACAATTGGCACAACCTGCATGGCAAGAAGGTGGCAGTCACCAACCATTCGGCCTCGGCGGTAAACCTGTTGCGGGTGCTGTGCAAGCATCGCTACCATATCAAGCCACACTTTGTGACCATGCCCTCTGATCTGGATGCGATGTTCGCCACCTGTGATGCCGCGCTGGTCATCGGGGATACAGCCCTGCTCGAGGGCAACCTGCGACGCGAAATCGCGGGAGTGGGCACTCCCACCATTTTCGATATGGGACAGGAATGGGCCGAGTGGACAGGCTTACCCTTTGTCTTCGGAGTATGGGCCGCTCGCGCTGACCGGGCTGAAGCTCTGGGGCATAGCGATGTACTGGAACAGCTCTATCGCTCCAAAGTCGGGGGACTGGCGCATATCGACGAGATTGGCCAGGAGCAAGCACCGCGGCTTGGACTATCCCCGCAGGTATGCGCCCACTACCTGCGGCAAATGACCTACGACCTGAGCGAATCCGACCTGCAAGGCTGGCGTCTATTCCTGGAATTGAGCCTGCCCAATTTCCAATGGAACAAGCTTCGTTGGCTATAAACTTGAGGAGGCACCCCCATCGCGTAGGGGCGGGAGAGGTGTGGAGCGGGGTGGGGACCCTTGTGGTCGCCCGCGGTGGGGGTATAGCTTCCCTCAAAACAAAGGAACATAATAATGCAAACTCTTACCCATACATCCGACATCATCAAAAAGGCCCTCGCCGGAGAACGGCTATCTCTGGAAGAAGGTATGCGACTCTTCCAGGAGAGCGACCTGGACGAGCTGGGCACAGCCGCCGACACCATCCGCCAGCACCGCCACTCTGATAGCGTTGTGACCTTCCTGGTAGATCGCAACATCAACTACACCAACGTCTGTATCATCGACTGCGGCTTCTGTGCCTTCTATCGCAAGCCCGCCAGTCCAGAGGGCTACCTGCTGACCAACGAGCAGATCGGCAAAAAGATCGAGGAACTCATCACCTGGGGCGGCACGCGCATCCTGCTGCAGGGCGGCGTTCATCCCTATCTCAAACTCGATTATTATGTCAACTTGCTCCAATATATCAAGCACCATTACGAGATTCAGATCGACGCCTTCTCGCCCATCGAGGTGCAGAACATTGCGCGAATCATGAAGCGACCTCAGGACGAAATGCTGCACGAACTACACCTCGCGGGCATGGACGGCCTGCCAGGCGGCGGTGCCGAGATACTTGATGACCACATTCGTATGACCATCAGCCCCCACAAAGGTTCCTGGCGCGAGTGGATCAACTCGATGCGACTGGCCCAGAGGGAGGGCATGACGACTTCAGCAACAATGGTCTTCGGCTTTGGGGAGACAACAGAGGAGCGCATACAGCACCTGCTGAGGTTGAGAGAGTTACAGGACGAAAGTATCGCCTTCAACGGCAATGGCTTCACCTCCTTCATCTGCTGGGGCTACCAGCCTGAGAACACAAAGCTAGGTGGGAAAAGAGTCGAGGGTGAGGAGTATCTGCGCATGGTGGCGGTGGCACGGTTGATGCTGGACAATTTCGATAACCTGAGCGCCTCCTGGCCCTCCCACGGTGTCACGCTGGCTAAGAAGGCGTTGCGATACGGTGCCAACGATTTCGGCAGTACCATGATGGAGGAGAATGTGGTGAGCGCCGCTGGCAGTGGCACCGGGACGTGTCAGACACCGGAGGGCATTATTGGGCATATTCGGGAGAGCGGGTTTCGGGCGGCGAAGAGGGATAGTAGGTATAGGGTTTTGGAGAGGTATTATTAACAGAAATGGCGAGACATCCCATAAACTCGCATGGCGGAACCGCCATGCGAGTTTATGGGATGTCTCGCCATTTCTGTTATAAAGTCACTGCTTGTTCACATCAAGAAGGATCTGCTTCGCTTCTTCAGCCGTCTGAGCCGCAAACAGTTTCGTACTCAGCGCTCGCAAGGTCTCAGCATTCTTGATACTATTCATCTGCTGAGCTGCTAAAGCAAGAACCCCTGGGAACCGCGTCTGTAAAAAGTCCATAAGTGCCTGACGCCGCCCCTGGACTGTTCCCTCTGCTCGGCCTTTCTCCAGTCCCTTCTCAAGGCCTTGCTCAATGATCTCCTGATAGACCCATGACTCTTCTAGAATATCCTGAAACATGCTAAACCTCTTTCTGAATGCTTCTCGTTCCGGCCCCTTTTTGAATACCAGGCCTCCCAGAAGATGAGCGATTGCTAACAGGTCGAATTCCCTGGCCTCTCCCAGCTAATCTTCAATAAGGCGTCAGCAAAGATGTGCTGACTCTTCAACTCGACGTCAAGTGCCTGAACGAACGTTGCCTCGTCATCTAACCACTTTGCAAAGTCCTCAGGATGCAACCCGATCATGCGTTTCATAATGCTATCAAATGGCCCCGCCATACTCTGTACCCCCTACCCATTTATTCTATAAGCAGTGTAACATATTGGAAGTGGGGTGTCGAGAGAGATGTGGGGCCAACGATTTAGGCTTGACAGCTTGTACATAACCTGTTAATCTCGTCTCAGAATTGTTGTCTCTTCACTTGAAAGAATACTGCCTATTCGAGAACCCTTCACGTTTTAGATTCACTGCCCCACAACAGTGGTCGATTCGTCGAAGGTTGCTCGCTATCGCAGTCCCTGCCATTTCCCCTTCTCACGCGCGTTCCACTGTCATCGTACGAGATGTGTGTCTCTGTGGGCCAGTGAAGCATCCTCTTCTGTTGAATGCCCCACTGGCTGTAGGGATGGAGGTCTTGCTGCGAGGCAAGCTTGATAAGGCGAGCGTCGTCGACATCTTTCTTGACGGGGAACTTGCCCATCCTGAGCGCCTCAAAAGGCATCTCGCTGAGGTCATTGCCCAGCACCTCTAGGGTTCTTGCTCATTCAGGAGGAGCTGATCCTCAAAGAGCTGAGAGGCACCCCTGATCGATTCCTCTTCTGAAATGTGAAGCGGTTTAGCCTGGTATGGAACCACGCTAATCCGCTCGCGCCGTGGGTGAGGGTGTTTGTGCGGAGTTTGGGCAGTGCTTGTTAGAGAAGCTGTGTTGCTTCTGTATAATAAAAGAATGACAGGTCATTGAAGTTCTTGCTCAATCTTATCCAGCTCTGTTTCGAGTCCAGCAAGAGCCTCTTCGTCATCTTTGATTTGCGCTCCCAGTTGAAACTTGATACCCGGATTCATTTCAATTGTCCACGCTTTTCGTGTTGCCTTGAGCCTCTCGTTTCGCATATTCTGTTCTTCAAGCAACATGTCACGCCTCTTCTCCAGGTCTCGGCGTCTCCTGGGTGTCAAACCAATTGGCACTGCGGGAGATGTGGAAGCGGAGGCTGACGCTTGACCTGGTATATTTTGACTCCCACTGGCAAGAGGCCCTCCAGCATTCGGATTCGTCCCTGTAATCCCCCAAACCAACCGCTCCATCGGATCAGGGTCCGACCTGCGAAAATCGACCCAGGTCATTTCTTGTAGAAAGAGGGGAAGTGCTGGCTCCTTTGGGGCATCGTTTAGCAAAACTGGGATTACTGGACAATTTCGCCTCACAAATTGGTTGAGGAAAGCCCGCATCTCCATATTCTGCCATGGCCCTATCCCATCTATACCCACAAACACCGCTGCAGACTTAATATGTTCTATCTGCTGCTCCAACGCGCGTTGCCAGGGCAACCCTGGCCTCAATTCCCAATCATCGAGCCAGGGCACAATCCCTTCCGCCTTCAATAGTTCCCCAATGCGTTTGACTTCGGGTTTGTCCTTGTTGTTGTGACAGAGAAAAACGTCAAATTCTTGCTTTCCCTGTGGTTTTGGCGCGTGAGGCATGAGTGGCTCCCTCTGTGGGCTACTATTCCCCGACTTTGTCGACTGTGGTGTGCTTGATTGTGATGCTGTAGAGCTTAGCTCCTCCACTATTTTTCGGATACCTTTAATCACATCCAGAAACGCAGCGTTGCGGTCTGGCCAGCTGCTTATTGGTCTGCCATTGGAAGGCAAAGGGATAAGCTTACCAAATATTGAGTACTCCCAATCAGACTCGTGGAGAAGGATAGGTATCACACGAGCTTCCTTGCGTTGATATTTTTCTAGAGCTCGTTCTGCAATCCTGTAGCATTGCTCCGAAGCGATAAAATCCGAGCTGACCAATAACAAAATCAGGTGGGCAGCCTTCAAGAATTTATTGATCTCAGATTCCAATTCACTGCCCGCGGAAATCTTCAGGTTATGCGAAATATTGATAAGACCTTGCCGCTCCATAGTACTGAGTTTGTTCTCAAGTTCTTTTAGCCAGGTTCCATCTTCACGTGCGTAACAGATAAATACCTCTATTTTGTCTCCCATACATTCCTTCCCAGCTATTTCAGACTCCTCAACTGCCAGAACGAATAGTCACTACTACTTCAGTGCAAGGTATTCAAATAGTAAGCCAACTTGCCCTTAAAGTTAGCTGTAGTATACTGGTGCTACTAAGTATAGTACAGTCTAGTCTCATTATCAATAAGCATAAATTGGCGGGTGAGCGTGCAATTGTTGCATGGCTGAGGCAAGCGCAGCCACTACTATACACGAGATGTCAGTCATACATGTATAGTAGTGGCTGCGCTTGCCTCAGCCATGCAAGTGAGCCACCTGGCTGCGCCAGGTGGCTCACTTGCATGGGCTCTCTCGAGAATTTTGCAGGCTATTTCTGCATATTCACCAGTTCCTCTAACAGCGTCGAAGCCTGGGGGGAACCCCAACCCGTGACCGGGTCCCAGCCTGGCGTGCAATTGTAGCCTTTCAGGCCCCGGCTGTTGTTGTTTCCTATGGTGATATCGTGATAGGCAGTTTGCGCCTTACTGCTATTGCCAATCTTATACAGGCTGGCGTTGATGAGACCCAGGCCATGACCGGCAAGCTGATCTGCGTCGGCAATTAAACCGGCCCATTGTGGCGAACCTTCGCTTGTACCACCAATGGCAAAGAAACCGGCATTACCCTGGATGAAACTGGCGAAGATCAGAATTGACGTGTTCGGATCAGCGTTGTAGGCGATGTCAGGTATGCCACGGAACCCGTCCAGGAGTTTCTGATCAGAACTGTTGAGATTGTTCTTCTGATAATCAGGTTCTGCAAAGGTCTGGCTTACGCCGCCGCCAGAGCCTTGCCAGCCCTTTTCAGACTGGTAGTTGCCATGGATATCAGCCATCAGACTGGTACCGCCAACTGCTGTTACATAGGGAGACGATGCCGGGAAGTTGACCGTGGGGAAGGGATAGAACTTGCCGTGGAAATTCGGATTGGAAACACCAGAATCGCCAGTTGAGCTAAAGACAGTTACACCTGTCGCCCCTGCCCGCTTGTAGAAGTCGTTAAAGCTATTGAAAACTTCCCGACCCTCAGAGAAGAAGAGCGTGTTTTCGGTAGTAGCCCAACTTTGAGAGATAATATTGCCCAGTTGATGGTCGAGAGCAAATTTCTCCAGGGACAGGAACTGCGGCATACCCTCGATACCCTGGGTCTCAGCTTTGGGGCTGGTCATCAGTATGATGTTCGCGCCTGGAGCCATAGAATGCGCCCACTCAACGTCCAGTGAAGTTTCGAAGGCCCAGCCGACCATTGTCCCGTTGTTAGGGTCGAAAGGCTTTGTGCCAAGGGGAGCTAACACTTTGAATGACGGCGGATCAGGAAGGCCATAGCCCATATCGAAGGTGTGTAGGTCGCTGGCAATCGTAGGGCTGCCAAAGGAGTCAATGATAATAATCGTCTGGCCAGTGCCATCAAAGCCCTTATTGAGCAGTGCATCTAAGCCATAAGCTTTACGCATCTCCTGTGGACTATAGCATGGAAAACCAAATTGCGAGCGGCACTGTTTGTCGGTCGGCGGCTTCGTACCACTCTGGGCAAAGCGGTAGGACTCGCCTTTGAAGTCCATAAAGAATGGTTTTGACTGAGTACCAGCAGCGTGCGTAGTCGTGCTATTCCCCAGAAAATGCACAATGCCAAGGCTCAATACGAGGGTGATGGCGAGAAGCGAAAAGGCTATTCGCCACCTGGACTGATAGGTCTTTGAGTGTTTCGTCACGTCGGAGCTTCCTTTCTGCTGAGCAGGCCTGTTCAGGTCAGATTGGGGGCAAATGCATGGTAAAACAGAGAAGGATGAGTGGCTAAAAATGGCTTATTTATATGTATTACTATGTTTCCCCCATAACATGGTTTTTCATAAAAATAAACCTTGATCACATGGTTGGCTACCCAGCACAAGGTACCATGAAACAATGCATGTGTCAATAGTTACAAAGTACAAAGTTCGACCGCCAAATCTTTGCATGGCTGAGGCAAGCTGGGGGTGCATGGCTGAGGCAAGCGCAGCCACTACTATACTGCGCAGCGTGCGCATCGCATGTATAGTAGTGGCTGCGCTTGCCTCAGCCATGCACTTGACGAAAATGCCCTTTATGCATCAATATGTAGAGGTAAAACATCATTCATAGAGGACATGTCGATGCAATTCTTGAAAGCACACTATATCTACCCCGTTTCATCTGCTCCTATTCTCAATGGGATTATCGCGATTGACGGGGAGCGCGTCGCCGCCGTTGGATCTGCGGAAGCGGTCATGCAGCAGTTTCCAGGGGCAGATGTCCTGGATCTGGGTGCCGTGATGCTCCTTCCACAGGCGGTAAACGCGCATACACATTTAGAATTGACGCCTCTGGCGGCACTGGGCCAGCAGTATATCGCTGATCGCAGTTTTGTGCAGTGGATTCGCGAACTGGTTACTCAATGGCGTGCCACTGCTGCCGAAGTACAGCTAGAGGGTTCGCGTGATGCCTGCCGCATGCTCATCGAAAGTGGGACGGCGGCGGTCGGCGATATCAGCAACACTCAC
>Ga0099828_10001770_pt1 | contig 14710 bp, 10 predicted proteins | sample CZO8metaG_2_FD_79338 | JGI IMG/M metagenome (GOLD analysis project Ga0099828, IMG submission 79338) | Vadose zone soil microbial communities from the Eel River Critical Zone Observatory, Northern California, USA - CZOApr15con2H1.8 metaG | ecosystem: Environmental > Terrestrial > Soil > Vadose...
CGCAAGAGGGCGCCCCGGAAGAAGGCGGCGGCCTCCGCGACGCCGGAAGCCGCGGGCGGGGAGTCGATCGCCGACTCCTCCCGCATCGCCCTGCCTTCGTCCGGGCTGGCCGCCGACATCCTGGCCCTCGCCGCGAGCGGAGCCCTGGAGCCCGTCGGCGGCTCCGGAGCCGCCCCTCTGGTGGAGCGGCGCGCGCCCGTCGCCGAGCCGGAGGCGGCGGCGGCCCCCACCCACAACATCTCGCTCTTCGGGGCTCCGGTGCGCGAGGAGCGCAAGGCGGTCGAGGCGACCGAGCACCTGGCCACCTTCTTCCTTTCCGGCGAGGAGTACGGGATCGACGTGCGCCTCGTGCAGGAGATCATCCGCGTGAGCGAGATCACGCAGGTGCCGCGGGCCCCGGCCTTCATCAAGGGCGTCATCAACCTGCGCGGGCGCATCATCCCGGTCATCGACCTGAAGCGGAAGCTCGGCCTCGGTGAAGTCAGCGAGGCCGCGCGGCAGTCGCGCATCGTGGTGGTGAAGGTGCGGGACCGCCTGGTGGGGCTGCTCGTCGACGGGGCCTCCCAGGTGCTCAAGGTGCCGGTGGCGAGCGTCGAGGCGGCGCCCGAAGAGGTGGTCGAGATCGACGCCAACTATCTCCGGGGCGTCGCCAAGCTCGAGAACCGGCTGATCATCCTCATGGACCTGACCAAGGTGCTGGCCCTCGAGCTGCGCGAAGGCGGGGCCGGACCGGAGTGAGCGCGATGAACGGGATGCGGGGGGGGCTCTCCCTGGTCCTGACCCTGACGCTGGCCGCGTCCGGCCGCGCGGCGCAGGTGGTCATCCTCAAGAGCAGCGAGCAGCCCGGTGTGCGGCTGGTGGTGGACGCGCTGCGGCGGGCGGGAGCGGCGCATACGTTCGCGGAGTTCGACCTCGGGGGCAACCGGGCCCAGGGCGAGCGCATCGCCTCGGGGCTGCGGGGCCGCGCGGTGATCCTGGTCGCCGTGGGTCTGCTCGCCGCCCAGGTCGCGCGGGCGGCCCTGCCCGAGGCTCCCCTCGCGTTCTGCATGGTGTCCGACCCGAACCAGGCGGGCCTGGCCAACGCGGCCCGCGTGGGCGGCGTGGCGGCCGGGGTCCCGGTGAAGAACCAGCTCGCGGCCTTCCGCCTCGTCAACCCGAAAGGCGTGCGGATCGGCGTCCTGCACGGCCCCGACACGGCGGACCTGATCGACGACGCGCAGAAGGGCGCCCGGCTGGTGCGGGTGGCCCTCGTTCCCCGCCTCGTCTCGTCCGAGCGCGACGTTCCCCAGGTGATGCGCGAGCTGCTCAAGGGCGCCGAGTCGGTGGACGCGGTGTGGCTGATGGGCGACCCCATCCTCACGACGGAGCAGACCCGGCGCTACGTCCTCGCCGAGACGCTGAAGGCGGGCCGCCCCGTCTACGGCTACTCGGACACCCTGATCCCCGAGGGCGCCCTCGCGAGCGACGGCCCCGACCCCGTGTCGGTGGGCGAGCTGCTCGCCGACCTCGTCGACCGCCTCGCGGCCGGCGAGCGGGGGCGGCTCGACATGCTGGTGCCGCGCTCGGAGCTGGTCATCAACAAGAAGATCGCGGTGAAGCTCAGGATCGAGATCCCCGCCGATGCCCTGAAGGCCGCGAGCCGGGTCTTCTAGCGGCGGAGGTTTCTGGAGCCCATATGGACTTGAGGACGCTTTCGATCCGCACGAAGCTGCTGCTCCTGGTCGCCGGCGTGGCCTTGCTGGTCGGCGCCGTGTCCGCGGTGTACTCGTCGGTGAGCAGCGGCAGCGTGCTCCGGGAGCAGATGGTGAAGCGGGGCACGTACATCGCCGGAAACCTGGCTTACAACAGCAAGTACGGCGTCCTCACCGAAGACCGCCCCCTCCTCACCCAGCTCCTCGACGGCGCGATCGCGGCGGACTCGTCGGGCCAGGGCTCCGACGTGGTGGGAGCGATGATCCGCGACGCCAGGGGCGCGATCCTCGCCCAGAAGGGCGTCTCCATCCGCGAGCTGCCCTTCGCTCCCGCGAGCACCGTCGAGGACCGCGACGTGGTCACGAACAACGGCGAGGACGTCATCCTCTTCCGTGCGCCCGTCACCACCGCCGCCGCGGGCGAGGCCGGCGCGGGCCTGAGCAACACCACCAGGCGGCCCGAGGAGCTGAAGGGCGGGGTGGAGGTCGCCATCAGCAAGAGACAGATGGCCCAGCAGCAGCGGGGCATCCTCCTGCGCACGTTCCTCGTCGCCCTCGCGCTGTTCGCGGCCGGCTCGCTTGTCGGGTGGTACCTGACGGGCAAGTGGCTGGACCCCGTGCGCCACATGGTGGAGGTGGCGAGCGCGGTGGCCAAGGGCGACCTCACCGAGACGCTGAAGATCGACTCCGCGGACGAGATCGGGGTGCTGGCCCGGAGCCTCCAGGAGATGGTCGCCAACCTCCGGCGCGTCGTGGACAACATCCAGGAGGCTTCGGTGCAGGTGGCGTCCTCGGCGGGGCAGATCTCCGCCAACGCGAAGCTGATCAACCAGGGCGCGCAGAGCCAGGCCCAGGCCGCCGAAGAGACCTCGACCTCGATGGAGGAGATGGCGGCCTCCATCCAGACCGTGGCCGGCAACGCGCAGAGCCTCGCCACCTACGTGGAGGAGACGAGCAGCTCCATCAACGAGATGGGAGCTTCGATCGAGGAGGTGGCCCGCTCGAGCTCGACCCTCGCGGGCACGATCACCGAGGCTTCGGCCACCATCGAGGAGATGACGGTCTCCATCGACCAGATGGCGAAGAACCTCGAGAACCTCGCCGGCACCGTGACCGAGACCTCGGCCACCGTGGAAGAGCTGACCACCTTCATCGCGTCCGTGGCCCACAACGCGGAGTCGCTGAGCCAGGCCGCCCAGAAGACGGCCCACACCGTTGCCGAGATGGCGGCGGCGGTGAGCGACGTGGCCAAGATCGCCGAAGAGGCCGACCGCATCAGCCGCCGCGCGTCCGACGACGCGCGCACCGGAGACGAGGCGGTGGGGCGCACGATCGCCGGCATGCGCACGATCTCCGAGACCATGGAGAACACGGCCCGGGTCATCACCGGCCTGGGACGCCGCTCGCAGGAGATCGGCAAGATCCTGGAGGTGATCGAGGAGATCGCCGATCAGACCAACCTGCTCGCGCTCAACGCCGCCATCGAAGCCGCCCGGGCGGGGGAGGCCGGCCGAGGCTTCGCCGTCGTGGCCGACGAGGTGCGCAAGCTCGCCGAACGCTCGGTGGAGGCGACCAAGGAGATCGGCGAGGTCATCCGCCAGGTCCAGGCGGAGACCGGGGACGCGGTCGAGACGGCCAAGGCGGGGGCGGCCGAGACGAAGGAGGGCATCAACCTGGCCGACAAGGCGGGCCTGGCCCTGCGCAGCATCATCGACTCCGTGTCGCGCTCCAGCCAGCTCATGGCCCAGATCGCCTCCGCGACCGCCAAACAGTCCCTGGCGTCGGCCGAGGTGCTCCAGACGGTGTCGAACATGACCTCCGCGACCAACCAGGTCACGAACGCGGTGCGGGAGCAGGCGGAGGGGACGAAGCAGATCCGCCAGGCCATGGAGAACATCAACCGGATCATGACCCAGGCCGCGTACTCCACGAAGGAGCAGGCGGCGGGCGGGCGCCAGGTACGGGTGGCCGTCGAGAACATGAACAAGATCGCCGGCCAGGTGAACATCGCCACCAAGGAGCAGGCGGAAGGGAGCCGGCAGATCGTCCAGGCGGTGGACAACATGAACCGCATGACGCAGCAGGTGTCCTACGCGACCGCGGAGCAGAAGCGGGGCGGAGAGCTGGTGGTGCGGGCGATGGAGAACATCTCGGAGATCGCCCGCGACAACCTGTCCACGGTCGAGGAGATGTCGAAAGCCACCGCCAACCTCGCCCAGCAGGCCGAGAACCTCGCGAAGCTGATCTCCGTCTTCCGCGTGCAATGACGCTCGACATACAGGCCGCGCTGGAATCGCTGCGCACGGGAGAGGAGCCCATGCGGAGGCGCGTGGTGGAGGAGCTGGGCCGCTCGGGCCAGCCCGACGCCGTCACGCCGCTGCTGGTCGCGGTGGCGGACGAGAGCTGGCCCGTCCGGCAGGCGGCGGCCGAGGCCCTCGTCGCCTTCGACGAGGACGCGCTGCTTCCCCGGCTGGAGGCCGCGCTGCGCAACGACGAGGATGCCGCGATGCGCAACGCGGCGATGGAGATCTACGTCAAGCTCGGGCCGCGGACGGGGGAGGCGCTGCTGCGCCTGCTCGACGACGGCGACGAGGAGGTGCGCAACTTCGCGGCGGTCATGCTCGGCGCCCGGCACGAGCGGCGAGCCGTGGACCGGCTCATCGCCGCCCTCGGCGATCCCGACGTCAACGTCCGCCACGCCGCCGCGGCGAGCCTGGGCCAGATCGGCGATCCGAAGGCGGTGCTGCCCCTGGTCCAGGTGCTGCGCACCGAGCCCTGGTTGCAGTACCCGGCCATCGCCGCCCTCGGCGAGATCGGGGATCCGCAGGCGGAGCCCGCCCGCCTCGACCTGCTGGACGACGAGCTCCTGCGCGGCCCGGCCATGGAAGCGCTGGGCCGGCTGGCGGGACGGGAGGCGCTGCCGCGGCTGGTGCCTCATCTCTACGATCCCGACCCGCTGCTGCGGAACATGGCGATCCAGGCGGTGGTCGCCATCGAGCAGCGCGCGACCGCGAGCGGGGAGAGCCTCGACCCCGAGGTGCAGGCGGCCTTGCGCCGTCCGGGGCTCGTCGACCACCTCCTCGCGACCCTCGCCGACGACGAGCCGAGCAACCGGCGCACCGCCGCCGTCACGCTGGGCTGGCTGAAGGAGCCGCGGGCCGTGCGCCCCCTCGTGGAGATGCTGTCGGAGACGGCGCTGCAGGAGTACGCGACCCACGCCCTCGTCTCCATCGGGTTCCAGGACCCCGCGGCGTGGGCGGCCGGCCTCGCCCATCCTCACGACGCGGTGCGCCAGGGCACGATCCGCTGCCTCGGGTTCGTCGCTCCGGCGGAAGGCATCGCGCTCGTCGCTCCCCTCATCCACGACCCTTCGGTGGAGGTGCGGGCGGAAGCCACGGCGGCGGTCGGCCGCCTGGGCGACGAGGACGCGGCGATGCTGCTCTTCGAGCTGCTCGGCGACGAGAGCGAGCTGATCCAGGAGAGCGCCATGGGCGCGCTCGCCCGGCTGTCGCCCGCGCGCGTCGTGCCGCTCCTGCTGCAGTCGCTCGGCAGCGGCGACGTGAACGTCCGGATCCGGGCGGCGGACACGCTCGGCCTGGTGCGGGACCCCTCCGCCGCGCCCGCCCTCGTCGCGCTCGCCGAGGACCCGCGCGAGAGCGTGCGGCGCTCCGCGCTGAAGGCCCTCGGCGAGATCAACGCCCCGGGCGTGGCGGACCAGCTGCGGCGCGGCCTCGTCGACGAGAGCAGCCTCGTGCGCCAGCAGGCGGTGCTGTCGCTCGGCAAGCTCGAAGAACCCGAGGCCGCGGTCCAGCTCCTCCCGCTGCTCGACGACCCCGACCCGAAGATGCGCTTCGTCGCCCTGCGCGCCCTGGGCCAGATCCGGAACGCGGAGACCGTCCCCCGCATCCTCCCGTTCCTCGACGACCGGCGGAAGGAGCTGCGCTTCGCGGCGGTGGAGGCTCTCGGCTCGATCCGGGCCTTCTCGGCGGTGCGGCCGCTCACGGCGGCGCTCCGCGACCTCGACCGCAATCTCCGCCGGGCCGCCGCCGAGAGCCTGGGCAGCATCGGCGATCCGCAGGCGGTGCCGGCGCTGCTGCTCGCCCTCGAGGACGAGCACTGGAGCGTGCGCTGCGCGGCGGCGACCGCCCTCGGCCGCATCCGTAGCGGCAAGGCGGTACCGGGCCTGCTCGCCCGTCTCGGCGATGACGATGCGACGGTGCGCCGGGCGGCGGTGGCGGCGATGGGCGAGATCGGCGACGGGCGGGCGGCGGGACCGCTCGTCCGGGCGCTCTCCGACGCGGCGCTGCAGCCCGCGGCCCTGGAGGCGCTGCGGCGGATGGGGACGGCGGCGCTCGCCGATCTGGAGCGGGCCTTTGCCGCTTCGGATCATGAAGCGCGGCGGCTCGTGGTGGACCTCGCGGGCCGCCTGGAGGATCAGCGCGGCCGGAAGCTGCTGCTCGCCGCCCTCGCCGACGACAGCGCCCGGGTGCGCGCGGAGGCGGCTCTCGCGCTGGGCGAGGGAGTTTTCATGGACGCCCTGCGTCCCCTGATGGACCTCAAGGCGTCCGACCCGTCGCCGGAGGTGCGTCAGGCCGCCGCCGTCGCGCTCAAGAAGCTCGCCCCCCGATGACGACGTTACTTTTCAACGCGGAGGACGCGGAGATGGCAAGAATAGCCCGAGAACGCGGAGACGGAATCAAGGGAACGGATAGCCCAGTTGTCAGCGCAGTTTAGTCCTTCATCTCTTTCCTCCGCGCCCTCTCCGTTCGTTCCTCCGCGCCCTCCGCGTTAAAGGGCCTGTGTTCCATCCCTCCGATCACGATGTGGATCTCGCGGAGGAGGAGTTCCGGCTCCTCCGCGACTTCATCCATGAGCGCTTCGGGCTCTACTTCGAGGACAACCAGCGGGCCTCGCTGCGCTCGCGGCTGGTCGGACGGCTCGCCAGCCTCGACCTGATGAGCTTCGAGGACTACTACCACTACCTCCGCTTCGGCCCCCAGCGCGCGGAGGAGCTGGAGCGCATGGTCAGCCACCTCACCAACAACGAGACGTACTTCTACCGGGAGTCGCCCCAGCTCCAGGTCTTCGCCGAGCACGTGCTCCCCAACGTCAAGGAAAGGAAGGTGGCGGGCGCCGGCGGCGAGCAGCGCACGCTGCGCATACTCTCCGCCGGCTGTTCGACGGGCGAGGAGGCCCACACGCTGGCGATGCTCGTCTACGACAGCGCCCAGTTCTTCTGGAACTGGGACGTGCAGGTCGTCGGGCTGGACGTGGACCACCAGGCGCTGGAGAAGGCGCGCCGGGGCGTCTACTTCCCCAACTCCTTCCGCTCCCTGAGCCCGGCCCAGCTCGAGCGGCACTTCGTCCGCCAGGGCGCGGGGGCGTCGGTGAAGGACGCGATCCGGCGGATGGTGACCCTGCGTCACGGAAACCTCGTGGAACCAGCGAGCTTCGACGGACTCGCCCCGCTCGACGTGATCTTCTGCCGCAACGTCCTCATCTACTTCTCCGATGCCATGATCCTGAGGGTCGCGCGGACCTTCCACGACCTGCTCGCGCCCGGCGGTTATCTCTTCCTCGGCCACGCCGAGAGCCTGTCCCGCATCACGGACCAGTTCACGCCCGTACGCTTCCAGGGGGCGATGGTGTACCGGAAGCCGCTCGGCGCCGCGGGGGGCCCGTGATCCGGGTGGTGGTGGTCGACGACTCGGCCTTCGTCCGGCAGGCCCTGTCGCGGATGCTCGGCGCGGCCCCCGACATGGAAGTGGTGGCCACCGCGGTCGACGGCGCGGACGGCGTCGAGAAGGTGTGCGAGCTGCACCCCGACGTGGTGACCCTCGACGTGAAGATGCCGCGGATGGGAGGGCTGGAGGCGCTGCGCCGGATCATGGCCGAGTGCCCGACGCCGGTGCTCCTCCTGTCGTCGCACACGACCGAAGGCGCCGAGATCACGCTCCGTGGCCTCGAGCTCGGAGCCATGGACTTCGTGGACAAGTCGAGCGTCCAGGGCCACATGAATCTCCTCGGCCTCACCGACGAGCTCCTCGCCAAGGTGCGGGCGCTGGCGAGCGTGCCCCGCGAGCGGCTGGGGGAGATGCGAGGCCCGATGCGCCCGGCGCGGCCGCCGGCCGGCCACGACCAGCAGGCCGACGTCGTGGTGATCGGCACGTCCACCGGCGGCCCTTCGGCGCTGCAGGCGATCATCCCCCGGCTGCCCCGCGGGCTGGCGGGCGCGATCCTGATCGCGCAGCACATGCCGGCGGGGTTCACCCGTTCCCTCGCCGACCGTCTCGACCAGCGCAGCGCGATTCAGGTGCGCGAAGCGCAGGATGGGGAGCCGGTGCCGCGGGGCAGCGTGCTCATCGCTCCGGGCGGGCTTCACATGAAGATCCGGACGCGGGGCGGCCAGGCGCGGGTGTGGCTCGACACGGAGCCCCGCTCCGCGCTGCACCGCCCGTCGGTCGACGTACTGATGGCCTCGGTGGCGAAGGTGTACGGAGCCCGCTCGATGGGCATCATTCTCACCGGCATGGGCGCGGACGGCGTCGAGGGGCTGCGCGCCATCCGCGAGGCCGGCGGCCGCACCTTGGCCGAGAGCGAGGAGACCTGCGTCATCTACGGGATGCCCAAGGCCGCGGTCGAAGCGGGCGTCGTGGACCGCACGGCGCCTCTTCCGCGCGTGGCCGATGAGATCCTGGCCGCGGTGTAGAATCAGCCGGCCCAGATGAGCCTCACCGGCAACCTCGAGGACCTTCCCCTCCTCGACATCCTCCAGATCGTCTCTTTCAGCAAGAAGACCGGCTACCTCTCGATCCGCACCGGCGCCGGCGAGGGGGCGATCGTCTTCCGCGACGGCTTCGTCACCGCCTCCTTCACCTGGGACACCGCCTCCCTGGACCCTCGGGCGAGGACCCTTCCTCCGGACCAGCGCTCGCGCATGCTCCGGCACCGCATCGAGGTGGCGCTGCAGCAGCTCATACGGCTGCGGGAGGGACAGTTCAACTTCAGCCTTTCCGAAGAGGCCCCCACCCGCGTGGGTGCCCGCGACATCCTCGACGAGACCCTGGCGGACGGGATCAATCCCCAGGAGCTGCTGCTCGATCTCGCCCGGGGCATGGACGAGGACCGCCGCGACTCCACCGCCGCGCTGGAAGCGTCCTTCGCGGAGCCGGAGGACGACACCGCCCCCGTGCCCGCGGCCTCACTGCCGCCCGCTCCCGCGGCGCTCGAGCCGTGTCTGGCTCCTGAACCGTCCACCGGCCCGCCCGTCCACGCGCCCAGGCCCGCGCCCGTTGCCGCCGCCCCGCCCCCGCCTCCTCGTCCGCCGAAGTCGGCACCCGCTGCGCCCTCGGCGGCCCCCGCTCGCGCTGCGGTCGCGGCGCCGACGCCCTCGGCGGAGCAAGTCATCCTCCTCGTCGACGACGAAGAGGAGGTGCGCCGCGTCCTCGCCGACCACTTCACTGCGGGCGGCTACCAGGTCGTGGAGGCGGAGGATCCCGAAGCGGCGGTGAGGAAGGCCGGCCGGCTGGGCAAGTCCGGCATCCCCTTCCTCCTCGTCTCCGACCTCGGAATGCCGACCTCCGGCGGGTCCTCGTTCCAGGGAGGCTTCGAGGTCGTGAAGCGCCTCGGCAAGATGAACCTGCATCCGCCCGTGCTGATGATGACGGAGAGCCTCGGCTCGGCCCTCCAGTCGCGCGCGAAGCAGATGGGGATCGCCCGGATCGTCTTCAAGCCGGGACTCTCCAAGCTCGACCCCGACCAGTTCGAGGCGGACTTGCGGGCCTTCGCCCACAAGCTGATCGCCGACGTGATCCCGCGCCTGTCTCCCGCCGCATCTCCCCCCCCTTCCCGCCCCGCCGCCAGGAAGGCGAGCCCCTCGGTGCCCTCTGCCCGCCGGCCGTCCGTCTCCTCGGCGCCCTCTGCGGATCCTTCCCTTCCGTCTGCCGAAGAGCTTTCCCGGGAGTTCACCGTCCTCCAGAAGCGGCTCGAGGAGCTGCGCCGCCCGAACGACGCGTCGCAGATCGCCATGCTCGTGATGAAGATGGCGCGGGAGTTCTTCGAGCGCGGCGTGCTGTTCCTGGTCAAGAACGGGGAGGCCCGGGGGCTCGGGGGGTTCGGCCCCGCTCCTCGCGAGGAGAGCCTGCACCTGCTCGCCCGCGACGTCCTCATCCCGCTCTCCGACCCGTCCGTTTTCCTCGACGTCGTCGTCTCCCACAAGCCTCTCGTCGGACCCCTCCCCGAGGGGCGCTGGAGCCAGTACCTGATGGGCAAGATCGGCCGCTTCCACTCGGCCACCGTGGCCCTGCTCCCGCTGCTCACCCATCGCGAGACGATCGCCCTGCTCTTCGGCGACAACCCCGAGACGGGCCGCCCCTTCGGCCGCCTCGAGGCCCTCGAAGTGTTCATCGATCAGGCCGGAATCGCCCTCGAGAACGCCTTCCTCCAGCGCAAGGTGCACACGCTCCAGGGCCGCGATTAGGTTAAGATCTCGCCGAGGCTACCGGCCCATGGACAAGCCCGACGATCCCGCCAAGAAGGGCCAGGAATTCTTCCAGATGTTCCTCAAGGCCAAGGAGTTCACCGAGGAACTCATGCGGGAGAACGAGCGCCTGCGCTACAAGGTGGCCAACCTGCAGAGCTCCCCCGGCAGCGCGGCTCCCGCGGGGCCGCCGGACGATCACGTGCGCGAGCTCACCGGGCGGATCCGCGAGCTGGAATCGAGGCTGGCCGAGCTGGAAGCCCGCTACCGCAAGGTCGAGGAGGAGAACAAGGAGTTCGCCGACCGCTACATCGAGATCGAGGAGCAGAACAACAACCTCGCCAACCTGTACGTGGCCTCGTACCAGCTCCACTCGACGCTGGACTACCGCGAGGTCCTGCGGATCGTGCAGGAGATCGTGATCAACCTGATCGGGGCGGAGGCGTTCCACATCCTGATGGTGAGCGAGAAGACGGGGCAGCTCGACGTCGAAAGCTCCGAAGGCCAGTCGGCCCCGGTGGCCAGCGTCACCGTCGGCGACGGCCTCATCGGCAAGGCCGCCAAGACGGGGGAGAACTACTTCGCGTCGCAGGTGGCCCACCGCGAGCCCACGCCCTTCGATCAGCCCGTGGCCGTGATCCCGCTCAAGATCAAGGACAGCGTGATCGGGGTCATCTCGATCAACAAGCTGCTGGTGCAGAAGACGCAGTTCACGACGATGGACTACGAGCTGTTCACGCTGCTGGCCGGCCACGCCGCCACCGCCATCTTCTCGGCCAAGCTGTACTCGACCTCCGCGCGGAAGCTGACGACCCTGCAGGGCTTCCTGGACATGCTCAAACAGCCGAAATAGTCGGCTTCCTCCAACACCTTATAATGACGGTGGAGGATCTGAACCGATGGCCCAGGCACGGACGCTCGGCGATCTGAAGAAGGCGGGGGCGCCCGCCGCGCGCGAGAGCGTCAAGGACGAGATGCGCCGCAACCTGCTCGTGAAGCTCCGCGCGAAGGAGACGCTGTTCCCCGGGATCCTGGGCTACGACGAGTCGGTCGTGCCGCGGATGGTGAACGCGGTCCTGTCGCGGCACAACATGATCCTGCTCGGCCTGCGCGGGCAGGCCAAGAGCCGGCTCCTCCGCAGCCTCACCACGCTGCTCGATCCGGCCGCCCCGATGGTGGCGGGCTGCGAGATCCACGACGATCCTTTCCGCCCGCTCTGCAAGCGTTGCCGGGACCTGGTCGCGGAGCGGGGGGACGACACAGAGGTCGCCTGGATCACGCCGGACGACCGCTACGTGGAGAAGCTGGCCACGCCCGACGTGACGATCGCCGACATCATCGGCGACGTAGACCCCATCCGGGCCGCCCGGGGCGGGCACGACCTGGCCAGCGAGCTGACCATGCACTACGGGCTGCTTCCCCGCGCCCACCGGGGCATCTTCGCCCTCAACGAGCTGCCGGACCTGGCCGGCCGGATCCAGGTCGGCCTCTTCAACATCCTTCAGGAGGGCGACGTCCAGATCAAGGGGTACCCGATCCGCCTCCCGCTGGACGTGTGCATGGTCTTCACCGCCAACCCGGAGGACTACACCGCCCGCGGAAAGATCATCACGCCGCTGAAGGACCGCATCGGGAGCGAGGTCCGGACGCACTACCCGGCCACGGTCGAGCAGGGGGTGGCGATCACGCAGCAGGAAGCCTGGACCGAGCGCGGGAAGGGCGTGCGCATCCCGCGGTTCATCCGGGAGGTGGCGGAAGGCGTGGCCTTCGCCGCCCGCCGCGACAAGAAGGTCGACAAGCGCAGCGGCGTGAGCCAGCGCCTGCCGATCAGCGCGCTGGAGAACGCGCTCTCCAACGCCGAGCGGCGGGCCCTCCTCCGGGGCGAGAGCCTGGTGGTGCCGCGGATCGCCGACATCTATGCCGCGCTGCCGTCGCTCACCGGCAAGTTCGAGCTGGAGTACGAAGGCGAGCTGATGGGCGCCGAGAACGTCGGCCGCGAGCTGATCCGGGAGGCGGCGGGAGAGACCTTCTCGGTCTACATGGGCTCGGTCGACCTCAGGCCGGTGGTCGCCTTCTTCGAGAGCGGGGGAAGCCTGAAGCTGCGCGACGACGCCGCCGCCGAGGAGATGGTCTCGCAGCTCAAGCGCGTGCCCGGGCTGCTCGACCATGTCGGGTTCCTCGGCGTCCAGCCGGGCGACCCGGTGCCGCTGCTCGCGGCCGCCGGCGAGTTCGTGCTCGAGGGGCTATACGCGCAGAAGAAGATCGGCCGCAGCGACGACCGCGGCTACGTCGCCCCCGAGCGCCGCAGCGACGCGGACGTCGACCTCGAGCGGCTCGAGCGGCTACGGCGGATGAAGAAGCAGGTGAATTAGCCGACATGGCCGTCACCCGTTATCACCGGTACGTCGGCGAGCTGTGGGAGGACCTGAACCTCGAGGAGCTCGTCGGCGAGCTGTCCGACTTCCTTCTCCAGAGCGGCTTCGGCTACGAGGAAGGCGAGTGGGACGAGGACAGCCTGCAGTCCCTCCACGACGCGATCCTCGAAGCGCTCATGCGCCGCGGCCTGCTCTCCGACGAGGACCTGCAGAAGCTCATGGACGACGCCGACGCCCTCGAGCAGTTCCTGCAGAAGACGGTGGAGCGCCTCATCCGGGAGGGCTACCTCAAGACCACCGAGGGAATGCCCTTCCACGATCCCACCCAGGGCCGCGGAGGCGGCTGGGGCCCGGCCAGCCCGCCGATCAAGTTCGAGCTGACCGAGAAGGGGATCGATTTCCTCGGCTACAAGACGCTGCGTGACCTGCTCGGATCGCTGGGCAAGTCGTCCTTCGGCCGCCACGACACGCGCGACCTCGCCACCGGCATCGAGGCCTCGGGGCCGACCAAGGAGTACGAGTTCGGCGACACGCTCAACCTCGACGTGAGCGGGACGCTGCTGTCCGCGCTCGCCCGCGAAGGCGTGAAGGTCCCGATCGACGTGGACTACAAGGACCTGCTCGTCCGCCAGACCGAGTACCAATCCTCCTGCGCGACCGTGGTCATGCTCGACTGCTCTCACAGCATGATCCTCTACGGCGAGGACCGCTTCACGCCCGCCAAGAAGGTCGCGCTCGCGTTGTCGCACCTCATCCGCACCCAGTACCCGGGGGACAGCCTGCAGCTCGTCGTCTTCCACGACTCCGCCGAGGAAGTGCCGCTGTCCCAGCTCGCGAAGGTGAGGGTGGGGCCGTACTACACGAACACCCGCGAAGGCCTGCGCCTCGCCCAGCGGATCCTGTCCCGGCAGCGCAAGGACATGAAGCAGATCGTGATGATCACCGACGGAAAGCCGTCCGCCCTCACCGAGCAGGACGGCCGCATCTACCGCAACCCGTTCGGCCTCGACCCGCGGGTGGTCGCGCTCACGCTGAAGGAGGTCGCGAACTGCCGGCGGCAGGGGATCATGGTCAACACGTTCATGCTCGCGCGCGACTACGACCTGGTGGCGTTCGTGAAGAAGGTATGCGAGATGAGCCGCGGCAAGGCGTACTTCACCACCCCGTACACTCTGGGTCAGTTCATCTTGATGGATTACCTGAACAAGAAAACGCGGACGGTGCACTAGGGATGTTGATCGTTCAAGAAGGGCTGGAGCATCCCACCCAGGCGAGCCGGGTGCGGATAAACGTCTACGAGGAGCCGCCGATGCCGAACTCTCCCGGTATCGACACGCCCACCACCGGCGGCGGCTACCTCGTCACCGAGGAGCGGATCGGCACCACCAAGGTGATCGCGACGCTGGGGTTCTTCGACCGCAAGGAGGATGCGCTCGTCCGGGCCCGCCGGCGCATCGAGGAGCTCAAGGCCCAGCTCTACCGCCCGGTCCCGGCCGCGGCTTGAAGGCCGGGCCGGGGGCAGTTCTCGCCCTCGTGGTCGCCCTCGCCGCCCTCGGCCTCCAGCAGCGCCGCGTCTCGGACCCCCACGTCCGCTACGACCGCTTCTCGCTGCCCGCCTTCGACGCCTACGTCCACGTCGCGATGGCCGAGCGCCCCGCGGTGTTCACCGTCGCCCCCTGGGGCTACCGCGTCCTCGCGCCCGCCGCCGCCGCCGCCCAGCCCGGCAATGCCGTCCAAGGTTTTCGCCGGCTGGCGTTCCTCTCGCTCCTCGCCGCCGCCGTCCTCCTCCATTTCTTCCTGCGGCGCATCGGGCTGGGGCCGGTGCCGGCGCTGCTCGGCGCCGCCGCCTTCGCCCTGTCTCCTCCGATTGCCGAGTCGCTGCGGTACGTGTTCCTGGACGAGCCTCTCTCATCCGCTCTCGAAGTGGCCTTTCTTCTCGCTCTGGCGTCCGGCGCCGGAACCGGCGCCCTCGCCCTGCTCCTCACCGTGTGGGCCCTGGCCAAGGAGCTGTGGCCGCTCTTCCTTCCCCTCGTGCTCGTGCGCGAGTGGCGGCGCGGGCCGCGTCCGGCGCTCGCCGCGGCGCTGGCCGTGGCGGCCGGCCCGCTGGCGGTGACGCTGATCCTCCGCGAGTGGTGGTGGCGGCCGCCCGCGGCGGCGACCGTGAC
>Ga0099828_10001771_pt1 | contig 14708 bp, 10 predicted proteins | sample CZO8metaG_2_FD_79338 | JGI IMG/M metagenome (GOLD analysis project Ga0099828, IMG submission 79338) | Vadose zone soil microbial communities from the Eel River Critical Zone Observatory, Northern California, USA - CZOApr15con2H1.8 metaG | ecosystem: Environmental > Terrestrial > Soil > Vadose...
CTCGAGCGGCGGGTCATCGACATCGTGACCACCGGCGACGAGGGCGCTTACCTCAAGGAGCGCCTGCTTCCGGGCCTGTACGAGATCACCGCCACCCGGGCCGGCGTTCCGCCCGCCGTCGTTTCGCCGGTGAGGGTGAGCGTGGACGCGCAGGCTCGGGTGGACTTCACCTTCGAGCTCCGCCAGCGCCAGGAGTCGGTGACGGTGAGGGCGTTCAACCTCCTCAAGACGGGCCGCGCGGACGTGGCCACCACGTTCGAGGCCCGGGAAATCACGGACCTCCCCGCGCTCGATCGCAATTTCACCCGCTTCCTCTTCCTGACGCCCGGCACCCAGGAGCTGGGTTGGCAGCATGCGGCCAGCGAGAACCCCCAGGGCTCGGTGCAGATCATGGTCAACGGCCAGCACTTCAGCGGGACCGCCTACCAACTCGACGGCACCGACAACCGCGATCCGATCCTCGGCATCATCGTGATCAACCCGACGCTCGAATCCATCGGCGAGGCCAAGGTCACCTCCCAGAACTACGACAGCGAGTTCGGCCAGTCCACCGCCGGCGTCGTCCTCGTCCGGACGCGGTCGGGCACCAACGAGCTGCGCGGCAGCGGCTTCGAGTTCTTCCGCGGCGACCGCTTCCAGGCCCGGAACCCCTTCACCCAGCCCCCGGAGGAGCCGCTGCCGGAGACGGCGCGTCACCAGTTCGGCGGCGCGCTGGGCGGGCCGGTCCGCAAGGGCCACCTCTTCTTCTTCGCTGATTACGAAGGCCTGCGGAGCCGGCTGGGCGGGTCGCGGCTGCTCACGGTGCCCACGGCGCTCGCCCGCGCCGGCGATCTCAGCGAGTATGGCATCACGGTGTTCGACCCGGCCACGGGGAGCCCGGCCGACCGGCGGCCCTTTCCCGGCAACGTGATCCCCGTCGCTCGCCTGTCGCCCCAGGCCACGGCGCTGCTGAAACTGATCCCGCTGCCCAACCGGCCGGGGCTGCAGGACAACTACGCGGTTTCCGGCTCGGAGATCTTCGACGGCAACTCCCTCAACGTCCGCCTCGATGGGCGCGCGAGCGAGCGGTTGAACGTGTTCGCGCGTTACAGCTTCGCCGGGTTCGACCGGCGGGGTCCGGACGCCTTCGGGCCCGGGGGCGGTCCAGAGCTGGTGAGCCTGGGCGGCACCGCTACCGCCCGAAATCAGAGCCTGGCCCTGGGGGCGGACTGGACCCTGGGCTCGCGGACCGCGGCCGACGTGCGCTTCGGCTTCTTCCGGTACAAGGTGGACGTGCTGAGCAACGACTTCGGGTCCGCGCTGGCGTCGGATGCCGGTGTCCCCGGCCTCAACCGCGACCGCTGGAGCTCGGGGCTGGGGTCCTTCTTCATCGAGGGGCCGTTCGGGTTCAACTTCGGCTCCGGCCGCGCCGGCAGCTGTAACTGCCCTCTCTTCGAGGACGAGAAACAGCTACAGCTGGTGGCGAACCTCACGCGGGAGTCGGGGAGCCACACCGTGAAGCTGGGCTTCGACGTGCGGCGGGCCCTGAACCTGAGGATCGCCAGCGATTTCCATCGCGCCGGGGAGCTGACCTTCTCCGAGAGCCGCTCGCGTGGAGAAGGCGGCGGGGGCCTGGGACTGGCGGCCTTCCTTCTCGGCGACGTGACCAGCTTCCGCCGCTACGCGAGCTCGACGACCGATGCGCGGGAGCGGCAGTGGAGGCACTTCTACTACGCGCAGGACACCTGGCGGGCCACCCGGAAGCTGACCCTCAGTTATGGCCTGCGGCTGGAGGTGGTCGCTCCCCAGACCGTCAACGCGCCGGGCAACGGAGGCTGGCTCGACATCGACACCGGACAAATCAAGGTGGGCGGCGTCGGGGGCATCGGGCTCGATGGCGACGTCCGGAACCGCCTGCACTGGGCGCCGCGCCTCGGGGCCGCCTACCGGATTGGCGATCGGACCGTGGTCCGCGCGGCCTTCGGCCGCAGCTACGACCTCGGCGTCTTCGGATCGACCTTCGGCCATACGGTGACCCAGAACCTGCCGGTGGTGTCGGTCCAGGAGCTGAATCCGCCGCAGAACTTCGAAAGCGTCTTCAACCTGGCCCAGGGACCGTCGCCACCGGTGTTTCCCGCGGTTTCCCCCGACGGGAAATTGCGCCTGCCGGATGGCGTGTATGCGCAGGCACTCCCGAGCCAGGTGCGTCTGCCCTCGATCGACGCCTACAACTTCACCGTCCAGCGCCAGCTCGTCCCCAACCTGTCCCTCGAGGTCGGGTACGTGGGCAACCGCAGCTCCCGCGGGTTCGGCGGCGACGTGCCTGCCGTCGACGTCAACGAGCCCACCATCGTGGGGTTCCCGCGGCTCACGACCGAGGAGCGCCGGCCCTTCTTCCAGGGCCCGATCGCCGGCGTCGGCCACGCGTTCGGCTGGACCCAGCGCATCGACTACTTGTGCAGCTGCGCCGACACCCGCTACGACTCCCTCCAGGCCAAGCTCACCAAGCGCTTCGACCGCGGCTCGTCGCTCTTCGCCCACTACACGCTGCAGCGGGTGCGGCAGGACGGTGCGTCGCAGTTCCTCTTCGACCGCGCGCTCGAGCGGGGCCGGCCGGACTGGGACCGGACGCACAACTTCGTCTTCGCCGCCGTGGCCGAGCTTCCCCTGGGGAGAGGCAAGCGATACCTCTCCCGCGTCTCCGAAGGCCTCGACCGCCTCATCGGAGGCTGGCAGCTCAACACGGTGGTCTTCATCCAGAGCGGGCTGCCCCTCGAGGTCACGTACCGCGACGCGGGAGCCGACCGCGACGTTGGCCCGAACCGCCCGGACCTGATCGGCAATCCGCGCCCCGGCGCCGGCGACGGCCGGACGAGCCCGTATTTCAACGTCACGCCGATCGGCGCTCCCGGCGGCGCTTTCGCCCGCCCGGCCGTCGGAACCTTCGGCAACCTGCCCCGGAACGCCTTGACCGGCCCCGGCTACTGGCGCGTGGACGCCTCGCTGTTCAAGAAGCTCAGGCTCGCCGGCCGGGCGGCGCTCGAGATGCGGGTCGAGGTCGTGAACCTGTTCAACCACGTGAACCTCGGCAACCCGGACGGCGAGATCGGCGTACCGGGCAACGAGAATCCCGCGGCCGGCTTCATCACGTCGACGGCCTACTCCGACACCGACCCCCAGCGCACGCTCCAGCTGGGGGTGAGGGTCAGCTTCTAGGCACGGCGGCGCTTCAGCCGCCAACCGAAAAGCTCCGAGTGGAATCGTCCGGCCCGTTGCTCGCGCCGTCAAGGGGAATGCGGGCCGCCGTGCTAGAGTTCGCGAAGGCGGGCACGTGAAATACTGCGACAACTGCCACTCAGCCTACCCGGACGACTTCACGATCTGTCCCCGCGACCAGGGCTCGCTGCGCTACGCCTCCGAGCTCGTCCCCGGCGTGGTCATCCGGGGCAAGTACGAGATCCTCGAGAAGATCGGCACCGGCGGCATGGCCACCGTCTACCGCGCCCGCCACCTCGCCTTCGGCGAGATCGTGGCCATCAAGCTCGTCGGCCCCAAGCTCGCCCATGACGCGGATTTCCTGAAGCGCTTCCGGACCGAAGCGGTGGTGACGCGGAAGCTGCAGCACCCCAACGCGGTGCGCGTGGAGGACCTCGACACCACCGAGGACGGCCGGCCGTTCATCGTCATGGAATTCGTGAACGGGCGCAGCCTGCGCGAGGTGATCCGCACCGAGGGCGCGCTGCCCCTGCCGCGGGCGGTGGCCATCGCGCGCCAGGCGTGCTCGGCCCTCGCCGCCGCCCACGCCATCGGGATCACGCACCGCGACATCAAGCCCGACAACATCCTCCTGACCTCGTACCCCGGCGGCGACGTCGTCAAGGTCCTCGACTTCGGCATCGCGAAGGTGAAGGAGGGCTCCTTCGACACCGGCGAGGGCTACACGCCCACCCAGACCGGCATGGTCATGGGGACGCCGCAGTACATCTCGCCCGAGCAGGCGATGGGCAAGCGCGGCGCGGAGGTGGACGGCCGCTCCGACCTGTACTCGCTGGGAGTGGTGCTCTACGAGACGGTGACGGGCCGCCTGCCCTTCAGCTCCGACACCGCGATGGGGATGATCCTCCACCATCTCCAGACGGCGCCCACGCCGCCGCAGATCGCGCGCGCCGACCTCTCGATCCCCGGTCCCCTGTCGGATCTGTTGATGAAAGCGCTGCAGAAGGACCGGGACCGCCGCTTCACGAGCGCGGACGAAATGCTGGCCGCCCTCGACTCGGTGGCCGCGCTGCCGCTGCCTTCCGGGCCGCTTCCTTCGCACGGAGCCGCGGCGTCGCGCCAGTCGCCGGTGCCCGTGCCCACGCCGGCGCCGGCGGAGAAGCCGACCCCGCGCCCGGCGCTCACGAGCATCGAGGACATCGAGAACCGGCCCACGCGGGCGTTGCCGCGGCGGAGCGACACGCCGGTGACTCCCGTGCCGCCGCTGCCGATGTCGTACCCACCGCTGCCGCGGGGCGAGCCGACGCCCATCCCATCGACCACGGTGCCCCAGGCGGCGTGGCTGCTCTTCCTGCTCCTCCCGTTGCGCTTCGCGCTCCTCCCCCTGAGGATCTTCCGGCACATCGCGCGCCGGTCGTCGTGGCCGGGCCCCCCAGCCTGGCAGCGCTCCTCACGGCCGGGCCCGCCCGCCACCGTGGTCATGCCGCGGCGGCGCGGGTTCCCGCGGCTGTTCGGCCGGTGGTGGTTCTGGGTGGCCTTTGGCCTGTTCATGGCCTTCTTCAACCGCGCCAGGCACGAGGACCGCCGGGCCAGCCGCGAGTCGGATACGAAGACGGCGGTCGAGGCGCCCGCGGTGAGCGAGCCGATGGCGACGCCGGATAACGAGTCGTCCGGCCGCTCCGACCACAAGGCGGCGGTGTCCGACGAGGAGCTTCAAGCGAGCGTCGAGAAGGTGCTGACCGGCTCGAAGCTCACCAAAGAGGAAGAGATCGACGTCAACGCCGACAACGGGACCGTGACCCTGTCGGGAGGAGTCAGCGCGCCGCTGGTGTCGCAGGTGGCCCAGGCGCTGGCGGAGACCGTGCCCGGCGTCGACAAAGTGAACAACCGCCTGAAGGTGGTCGAGGGGCACGGGGGCCCGCCCCCGCCGGGATGGCCCGACCTGAGCGGCATTCCCTTTCTCCATCCGCCCGCGCCCGGTTCGCCGGAGGCGAAGGCGCTCGCCGAGCTTCTCGACAAGGGTCGACAGGCCCTCAAGGGCGGCAGGCCCGAGGAGGCCCTGGGCATCTTCGGCGCTGCCCTCATGCTCGACCCCAAGAGCCGGGCGGCGCACCGGGGCCTCGAGCAGGCGGGCCGGGAGATGAAGCGGCGCCGGCCCGAGATGCCCGCTCCACCGCGCGCGCCCACGCCGCCTTCCTGAGTCCGCGGCGCTAGGCGTCGCTCAGTGCGACGCCGCGTCCGCGCCCCAGAGCTCCTTGAGGCGGCGGTCGCGTCCGCACCCGGCCCGGTACGTGTAGTACCGGACCGGGTTCTTCTTGTAGAAGTCCTGGTGATACTCCTCGGCCGGGTAGAACCGCGAGGCGGCGACGACCTCGGTCACGACCGGCTTGCCCAGCCGAGCCTGGACCTTTTCCTTCGAGTCTTCGGCGAGCTTCTTCTGCTCCGCGTCGTGGTAGAAGATCGCCGTCCGGTACTGGTGGCCGTGGTCGCAGAACTGCCCGTCGCCCTGGAGAGGGTCGACGTTGTGCCAGAACACGTCCAGCAGTTGCGGGTAGGTCACCTTCGCCGGGTCGTAGGCGATCTCGACCGACTCCGCGTGGCCGGTCCCGCCCGCCGAGACCTCCTCGTAGGACGGGTTCACCTTCTGGCCGCCCGTGTAGCCCGAGGTCACCGAGACGACACCGGGGATCTTCTCGAAGGGCGGCTCCATGCACCAGAAGCAGCCGCCCGCGAAGGTGGCCCGGGCGAGGACCGGCTTCGCGGCTCTCGCCCCCGCCGCGGCGACCAGCCCCGCCGCCGCCACCGCCATCACCGCCGACAACGCCCCGATCCTCCTCGACACGATGGCCTCCCTCGCGAGCGCGGCTCGCCCCCCATACTCTATCGCCTGCGGGCTCGATTCTGTTCCCTCACGTTGTCCTCCTGGCGTGCTAGTGTCTTGAAGGGAGGAGCAGCTCGATGCCAGCCGCGAAGCCGCCGCAGCGCCGGGCCGGAGACATGCCACGCCGCGTCCTCGGGCGCACCGGGGTCGAAGTGACGGCGATGGGCCTCGGGGGCTACCACCTCGGCCTCATCCAGGGGGCCCGGCAGGCCGAGCGCATCGTGCAGGAAGCGGTGGACGAGGGCATCACGTTCCTCGACAATGCCTGGGAGTATCACGACGGCCGCAGCGAGGAGATCATGGGTCGCGCGCTCGCCGGGGGACGGCGGGACCGCGTGTTCCTGATGACGAAGGTCTGCACGCACGGCCGCGACCGTGCCACCGCGATGCGGCAGCTCGAGCAGTCGCTGCGCCGCCTGCGCACCGACCATCTCGACCTGTGGCAGATCCACGAGGTGGTCTACGAGAACGACCCCGAGCGCCACTTCGCGCCGGGCGGCGTCGTGGAGGCCCTCGAGCAGGCGAAGCGGCAAGGCAAGGTCCGCTTCGTCGGCTTCACCGGCCACAAGGACCCGTCCATCCACCTGAAGATGCTCGCCCACGACTTCCCCTTCGACACCTGCCAGATGCCGCTCAACTGCTTCGACGCTTCGTTCCGCAGCTTCGAAGCCCGCGTCCTGCCCGAGGTCAACCGGCGTGGCATCGCGGCCCTCGGCATGAAGTCGATGGGCGGCGAGGGCGCGCAGGTGAAGAAGCGCGCGGTGACGGCCGAGGAGGCGCTGCGCTACGCGATGAGCCTTCCCGTCGCGGTGACGATCACCGGGATCGACGCGATGAAGGTGCTGCGCCAGGACCTGCGCATCGCCCGCTCGTTCGTCCCCATGGCGCGGGAAGAGATGGACGCGCTGCGGAAGCGCTCGGCGGGGGTGGCGGCCGACGGCCGCTTCGAGATCTACAAGGTGACCGCCGCGCACGAGGGGCCCGTGGGCCGCAAGCAGCATGGCTTCCCGGCCGAGAAAGAGGTGAGCGCATGAGGCACGACCCGGAGGATCTGAAGCTGCCGAACCGCGAGGAGGCCCTGCCCGGCCGCGCCGAGAAGATGCCGGTGCCGCCGCGCCACACCGTCCTCGGCACGCCGCTGGCGCCGCCCTTTCCGGCGGGCACGGAGACCGCTCTTTTCGGCCTCGGCTGCTTCTGGGGAGCGGAGCGGAAGTTCTGGCAGACGCCGGGGGTCGTGTCCACCTCGGTCGGATACGCGGGCGGCCTCACGCCGAATCCCACCTATCGCGAGGTCTGCACCGGCCGCACCGGCCACGACGAGGTCGTGCGCGTCGTCTTCGATCCGCGCAAGGTCCGCTACGAGGACCTTCTCCGCGTGTTCTGGGAGAGCCACGATCCAACGCAAGGGATGCGCCAGGGAAACGACGTCGGCACGCAGTACCGCTCCGCCATCTACTGGCGCGACGAGGAACAGCGGCGGGCCGCGGAGTCGTCACGTGACGCGTATCAACGCGCCCTGCTTGCCGCCGGCCGCGGGGCGATCACGACCGAGATCGCGCCCGCGCCCGAGTTCTACTACGCCGAGGAATACCACCAGCAGTACCTCGACAAGAATCCGGGCGGGTATTGTGGGCTGGGCGGAACTGGCATCTCCTGCGGCGTCATTGAGCAAGGGGGCGCTGCGGCGCGCCCCCTTGAACCCCCGCTCGCTCCGCGGAAGTGAATCCCGCTCCGCTCGCAGCTTTGGCTGACTGCTGACTGGTGATGCTGATTTCTTCTAGGCGGTCGCTGCTCGCAGCTTGCGGTTCAAGCTGTGCATCTGGCGGCGAACCGACTTGAGCTGCGCGTGGTCGTGCGCCGCGAGCGCCTTGTCGCGCGCGGACTTCAGCTCGCGGAGCTTCGCCTTCAGCCCGGTCTTGTCGGCCCCCGGCTTCCCGGGGTGCGCGTGGTGGATGTGGGCGTCGATGCCGAGAGCCTTGCAGATGGCCGGGAGCAGGTGCTCCTTGTTCATCTGCGTGTATCCCTTCACCGCCTCGTTGTCGATGCCCTTGGCGATCTCCCGCAGCTCGTCGACCGTCTTCTTCTTCAGCTCTTCGTAGGTCTGGGCCATCGCACCCTCCTCCGGGCCAGCGGACGCCCTCGCATTCTACACTGCGACCGGACGCGGCTCGGCCGGGGGCCGGGTTAGTCTCCTTCCATGGGCCGGCTCCCGCGAGGCGTCGTGCGCGGCGACGACGGCGTCGTCCGCTGCTTCTGGGGCGACGGCGATCCGCTCTACCGCCGCTACCACGACCGCGAGTGGGGAATGCCCGTACGTGACGGGCGCCGGCTCTTCGAGAAGGTCTGCCTCGAGGGATTCCAGGCGGGGCTGAGCTGGCTCATCATCCTCCGCAAGCGCGAGGCGTTCCGCCGCGCGTTTCGCGGCTTCGACTTTCACGCCGTGGCCCGGTTCGGTCCGCGCGACGTCGATCGCCTGCTCCGGGACGCCGGAATCGTCCGGCATCGGGGCAAGATCGAATCGGCCATCAACAACGCGGCCCGGGCGGTCGAGCTGGAGCGCGAGTTCGGCTCGCTCTCCGCCTACTTCGCGCAATTCCGACCCGCGCCCGCTTCGCGTCCGCGGCGCCTGACGTGGAGCGCCCTCAAGCGCCTTTCCACGCCGGCCGAGGCGGTGGCCCTCAGCCGCGACCTGAAGGCCCGGGGCTGGACGTTCGTCGGCCCCACGACGCTCTACGCGTTCATGCAGGCGATGGGGCTCGTCAACGACCATCTGGAGGGCTGCCCCGCGCGGATCCGCGTGGAGCGCCGCCGCCGCCCCCGGATTCCTGCGACAATGGCCCCAAGGAGGTCCCGCCATGCTGCGAACGCTCATCGCCGCTCTGCTGGCCGCGGGGCTCGTGGCCGTCCCCGCCTCCGCCGACCAAGGCAAGGGAAAGGGCAAGTCCAAGGACAAAGACAAGCGCCACGACGCGGCCGCGGTCAAGGAGAAGGACGAGGGCCGGCGTGAGGTCCTGGTGTTCAGCGACCGCGACCGCGAGCAGGTTCGGACGTACTGGGTTCAGACCTACGGGCGTGGGAAGTGCCCGCCGGGCCTGGCCAAGAAGAACAACGGCTGTCGCCCTCCGGGCCTGGCCAAGGAGCGCTACGTCGTCGGCCAACGCCTGCCGACGGTCGTGGTGGTGCAGCCGGCGCCGCGCGCCATCGTGACTCGGCTGGGTCCGCCGCCCGCGGGGTACCAGTACGTCATGGTCGACGGCGACCTTCTCAAGCTGGCCGTGGGCACACGGCTGGTCGTCGACGCGATCCGCGCCGTGGTGGACTAGGGGGGTCCAACATTTCAGCGGCGGGCGGACGGCTGCTCAATGCCGCTTGAGCGCCGCGTTGATGATGCCTTCACGTTCACCGCGAATCCATGCCGCCCGTATGGCATCGTCGGGCTGGCCACCGATTCGCCCGAGGATCATGAGCGCAGGCATCGCGTGCCCCTCACTCTTCCAGTGGGCCATCTCGATCAGTGGCCCGATCGCCTCACGTCGCAATTTCCTCAATAGCTCGGGATCGCGGCGCGCAGAGAGCTCCATGAGCGCCATGGACGCTTTGTTCCGGTCAGTCCAAACCGGCGAGTTGAGCAACCCGACGAACGGCCGATATGGGATATGCAAGATCGGCCGCCCGGAGGTCGGAGCCACACTGGCAAACACCGCCAATGCCCGCATGGCATTGTTGCGGACGTCCTCGGATGGATCGCTCATCCCGTACACGAGATCACCAACGACGTCTTGCTTGGTGGCGACATAGCCCAGAATCTGTGCCGCCAGGGCCCTCTGCTCGGCGTCGGACGAGTCACGCAAGACGCGACGCAGCTCCTCCAGGTCCCGGGCCGCGTAGCCTACAAAACGCTCCTGAACCGCCCGAGTCGTCGGGTCGTGGAAGAGAGCATGTCCCTGGGAATCATCTTCCGCGGTATCGCCCCGCAGGACCGCGGCCATGAAAGCCTCCGAGAACTCGCTTCCCGCCTGGACCATGTCTGCCGCCAAGCGCACGTTTCCTCGGGGTGCCAGACGAGAATGCGGGGCAGGTCGCCCCTTCTCTTCGATGCCCACATAGATGATTCCACGGCCCGCATCGCAACAGGCGAGATTCGTGTGCGCGCGCACCACCCCAGGCAATGTCGAGAGCCGACGTTCCGAGTCCGCCAGGAACGCTCGGGGCCCGTCGCCCACCACCGAGATGGTATCGCCTTCCTTGAACGTCAGCGCCTGACGCGCCTCGCTTTCCGAGACCCGACCCAATCCGTAGAAGTCGATGATCCCGACCTGGAGCTCCTGGCCGGTCAGCTCGCATACGCCGCCCAGAATCATGAGGGCAAGAAACCGGCCCGTCGTTCGTTGTCGGTTCATCTTGGGCTACCGAGCGATCCAGATCAGCGCCGCCAGCAGGACGACGAGGGCTGCGGTCGGGAATCCGAACTGTCGCTCGTCTCTGGTCACTGGGCTGCCGGGAAGCGCCTGGCGTGAGCCCTTCCTGTCCGGCTGTTAGCGGCGGATCCTGGGCACGGAATTATACGGATCTGTATGACGCGGGGAGGAGCATCGAGGTCAGTGACGATCGCCGGAGGTGTCTTTGAGGGTACGGCGGCGCATGGTTGAGCCGCGCAGCGCAGCGCCGGCGAAGAGCGGAGCGGCGGACGGGTGCGAGGGACCGGGGGCGAAGGCGTCGGGCATCGGAACCTCCTTTGGCGGGGCCGCGAATGGCGGCCCTCACAAAGATGGGTCGCCCGCAGCGGCCCCCAAGGGAAGTTGACGCTGAAAGAGCCCCCGTGCTGGGGCTCGGGCTCGGGCTCGGGTACGAGCACGCTCACGAGGACGGGCGCTCTCGCAACCTCCCGTGAACGTGCACGTGAACGTGCCCCTCCCCGTTCCCGATCTGTCGTTGGCTGGCCAGGCCAGCTAGAAGCTCAAGCGCGCGAGCAGCTCGATGCGCCGGTTCCCCGCCGTCACGCCTCCGGGGCCGAAGCCGAAGCCGCCCGCGCTCGCGAGCGATTGGCCGAAGAAGGGCGAGGAGAGGTTCCCCACCGGCGCGGCCGGGTTGACGTGGTTGAGGACGTTCTGCGCGGAGATCGAGAAGGTGAGGCCGCGCCCGCCGCCTCCGCCACCTTCGTCCCCTCCTTCCGGTCCCCCGCGCCCGCCGCCGAAGCCGCCGCGACCCCCCAAGCCTCCTCCCGCGCCGCCTCCTCGCCCACCGCGGCCCCCCCGGCCGTCTCCACCGCCTCCCTCGCCGCCGGTCGGCCCGGGGTCACGCCGTCCGAACGAGATCGTCTTGCTGACGCGCAGGTTGACCACGACGAAACCGGGACCATCGCCGTAGTTCCTGGGAATGACGGGGCCGATGGCACGCGTGTCGAGCAGCCCATATGGGGTGGCCACGACACCGGCCGCATCGGGATCGGTGGCGAAGGAGGGCCGGTCGGTGAAGAGGCTGTCGCCGTTGAGGTCGCGGCCGACCGTGATGTTGTAGGGCCGGCCGGAGGAGGCGATGACGAACGGGCTGATCCTCACCCCCCAGGGGCCGACGACGTTGCCACCGAGCACGAAGCGCACCGGAACGTCGATGGCGGCGCGGCCGTACTCGCCGGAAAGGTCGTATTGGCTGGCGGGGAACGTCCCCGCCCCGTCGGTGTCGCTCCGCGCTCGCGCGAAGAATCCCCGCGCGAACACCGTGATGCGGCGGCTGAGGCGGTTGTTCAGGCCCAGGATGGCCTGGTACTGGTCCATCCGGCCGGTCGCCTCGACCTGATAGACGTTGCCCGCGGCGGCGCCCAGCGGCCGTACTCCGCCGGCCGTTGGGGCGTTGACGTTGCGCGACCGGAGCTGCCGCCGGCCCCACGTCGCGAGGAACGTCGCCGACAGCGTGAAGTTGCCGGGAAGCTGCCGCTCCACGCCGAGCGACGACTGCACGTTGTAGGGCGCATCGAGGTCGGGGGCGACGCGCCACGTCGTCTGCGGCACCGCGAAGGCTGCCAGCGCCGCCACCGAAGGAACGCCGGCCACGGCCTGATCCTGTCCGAAGAGCAACTGGTCGAGCACGGCCGGGTCCGTCACCACGTACTGCTGCTCGCGAAGGCCGTCGAAGCGGCGCGCGCGCAGCGTGAAGTCCTCGCCGAAGCGGTCGTAGAAGACGCCCGCGCCACCCCGCACGACCGTGCGCGCCCGGCCGCTCGCGTCCTTCTTGCCCACCGACCAGGAGAAGCCCGCCCGCGGCGCGAGGTCGAGCCCCCCGGCGATGTTGTCCTGCTTCTCGAAGCGGAGCCCGAGGCTCACGATGAGGTCCGGCCCGACGCGCCAGTCGTCCTGCACGAACGGGGCCACGTCCCACTGGCTCACGCTGGCCGCGGGATCGCCGCCGGCGATCTGGAGCTGGCTCGCTCCCCCGCCGAGCGCCCGGATCTGGGCCGCGCTCATACCCAGCCGCCCGAGCAGGAGCGTGCGCCGGTAGCGCTCGAGGCTGCTCAGGGGGCCGATGATCGGCTGTCCCTCCGCGTTGCGCACGAACCCGCCGCTGCGGTCGAGCTGGGGTCCGACTCCGCCGGAGAAGAGGATCGTTCCCCCGAAGCCCTGGCGGGCGACGTCGTCTTCCCGCACCGCGCGCAGCCGGAACCCGGCCCGCAGCGAGTGGCGGCCCTTCGTGAAGGAGGTGACGTTCTGCAGCTCCCAGCGGTCCTGCAGGTTGAAGGAAGCTCCGGTCTGCGCGCCGCCGCCGGTGAACGCGTCGAGGACCTGGAGGGTCGGGACCGAGTCGTCACCGGTCTTGTCGGCGCGTTCGCGCGAGAACCGGAAATGCGTCTCGTTGACCACCTTCCCGAGGACGGTCGTCTCGGAGAGCTGGAACGTGTGCTGCGTCTGGGAAGTGCCGTACGCCCGCGAAGGAAGCGAGAAGCCGCCGACGCCCACCTGGCGGCGATCGACCGACGAGTAGGTATAGCGCGCGGTGAAGGTGTGGGAGGCGCCCAGCTGCCAGTCCAGGCGCGGGCTGAAGCTCGTCCGGCTCTGCGGGGCGAGGATCGCCCGGCTGAAGGGCTGCGGTGTCAGATCGGAGGAAAGGACCGTGGCGTTGACGATCTCGTTGTCGTCCACGTCACGCTTCTCGAAGTCGAGGAAATACGAGGCCTTCTTCGCGACCAGCGGACCGCTGAGCGTACCTCCCCACTCGCGGCGCTGATACGGGGCCCGGTTCGGGGCGAAGGGGTTTCGGGAGTTGAGCGCGCCGTCGTTGAAGCGGAAGTTGGTATCGCCGCGCAGCCGGTCGCTGCCCGGCTTGGTGAAGATCTCGATGCGGCCGAAGCCGGGACGGTCGTACTCGGCAGAGAAGGGGTTGGCGTTGAGCCGGATCTCGCGGATCGCGGACTTGGGCGGGAGGCGGCCCCCGGTGAAGCCGTCGATGAAGATCTGCCCGCCGTTGGGCCCCGCCGCCGGCCCCGCCAGCGCCTGGAGCGCCTCCGCCATCTCGTCGGGGTCGTCGGGCAGCGCGTCGAGGTCGTCGCCCTTGATCACGATGGCGCCCGCGTTGTTCTGCGGCTCGAGGCTCAAGGGCGGGTTCGGGGACTTCACCGTCACGGTTTCCTCGACCGGGGCCAGAGCGAGCGGGACGTCCAGCACCGTCGTCTGGCCCGCGGCCACTTCCACCGCGTCGCTGGCATGCGGGCTGAACCTGTCGCGGGTCACGATCACGGTGTAGGCGCCGGGTCGCAGGCCGGAGAGGACGTACTCTCCCGCGGGACCGGTCACCGCCGATTTCCTGCCCGAAGGGCCCCTGGCCTCCACCTTCGCGCCCGCGATCGCGCCGCCGAGCGGATCCGTCACGCGGCCGCGAAGCGTCCCGCCCGCGTCCTCGGCGGGACCGAGCGAGACCGACAGGAGCACGGCGAGGAGCCCGCTCACGGGATGCTGATCCCGAGGTCCATGAGATCGGGGGGCAATTCGGTGTCGCCCCCGCGCGCGCCGCGGCCGCCCGCCATGCGGGGCGCCGCCAGGGCCTCGAGGCCGGCGACGAGGGCGATCGCGTTGATGCGGGCCGGGTCGTTCCCCCTCGTGCTCGACACGAGGACGCGGTCTCCCGGCTTGATCTCGGCGAGCGTCGTCGAAGGAAGCCGCTCGAGCAGGTCCTCCGGGCCGCCGCCGGCCCCCGGTCCCTCCCGCCATCGCGACAGGCGCGCCCCCATCTCCGGCGGGATGCGGCGCAGGCGCGCGTCGGCACCGACGGCGACGCGAACGGGCTTGCCCGACTCCTCGTCACGAACCGTCAGCTCGCTCCCGGCGGGATCGACGTGGGCCACCGTACCCGACACCGTGCGGAAGGCACCGAAAACGACCTGCCCGGGGACGAAGCGGCTCCCATCCTCGCTGCGTTCGCCCAGCGCCCGGAGCTGGTCGCCGACATGCACGTCGGCCAGGGCACTCGGACGCGCATCGCTGAACTTCACCGAGTCGGCGGCGTAACGGCGGAATCGCACCCCCGGCCCCCCGGCCGCGATCACGATCGGCGGCGTGCCTCCGGGCCGGCGCGCCTGGAGGGTGATCTCGCCCTTCGCGGGATCGACGGCGGAGACGACGCCCAGGATCCCGCGGCGCCGCCA
>Ga0099828_10001772_pt1 | contig 14708 bp, 10 predicted proteins | sample CZO8metaG_2_FD_79338 | JGI IMG/M metagenome (GOLD analysis project Ga0099828, IMG submission 79338) | Vadose zone soil microbial communities from the Eel River Critical Zone Observatory, Northern California, USA - CZOApr15con2H1.8 metaG | ecosystem: Environmental > Terrestrial > Soil > Vadose...
AGTTCTTGCCGCGGGTCAGCATGCCACTGATCATGTAGCCGTTGACCGGCATCACTGGGAACGTGGCTGGCACGTTTGCCATTCCGACGGTGACTCCGCTCTTGGACAGCACTGACCAGATCGGCTCTTCCTTCAGCATATTCGTATTAGCCGTAATGCCGCCCACCAAGAATCCAGTCACGCCATGTTCTTCCGGCTTAGTGCCGGTGAAGATGGTTGAATACACGCGGGGGCAGTTGGGAGCGGAAACGGTGCGCAGCTTGCCATAGGCGCCGTTCTTGATGACCTTCGCCAAGTTCGGCAGTTCGCCCTTGACCAGCAGCGGACGAATAATATCCCATTCCATGCCGTTTACGCCGACCACCACGACACGGGGCTTTGGCTTGGAGGCACTCTGCGACTGCCCGAACACCGGTAGGGCCAGCAGGCAGACTGCCAGCAAAATCAGGGGAAACCTTCTGGAAACCATGGGATTACCTCACGTACACGGGTTGTGTAATTATACCGTGAAAACCCGGCCATCACGATAATGTTGACGTGCATCCTAAGCAGCAGTATTCGTCGCCGGGCTTGCCTGGCTAAGATGGCCGGTGCTAAACGGGGCCACGGGTCAGTTTTCATCAAAGAGCTTTGGAGGAAACCAGTGAAAACACGCACCAGGATTTTGACAGTTGTGCTACTTGCCTGCTCAGGCATAGTGTTGGCGGGCTGCCCAACCCGCACGACCGTCGCTAGCATTAACCGTGATCCGGGCCGGTACGCTGGAAAAGAAGTTACCATCGCCGGTCGGGTCAGCAGTTCTTTTGGGGCTCTCGGCAGCGGCGTCTTTCAGATTGACGACGGCACCGGTACCATGTGGGTCTTCAGCCAAAACTACGGGGTTCCCGGCAATGGCGCCAGAGTGGCCACGACTGGCCGCGTTGAACAGGGCTTCAGTTTTGGCGGCCGAAGCTTTGCCACGATTCTGCGCGAAACAGAAAGGCGCCACTAGATTTTCGGCAAGTACGTTTTACTCGGAGTCGACACCCTCATGTGAGGATGAGTCTCGGAACCGCTGGGCTGCCCTTCGTGATTTGTCTTTTTCCCCTCTTACTTCTTCGCCGGAGCGGCTTCAGCGAGTGTGTATTCACCGGTGCAGGAGTAGTCCAGGCCGCCATCGGCTGTGCCGGTGAACTTGCAGGTACCCGATCCCTTGATGCCTTTCATCTTGCCGGTGCCGCCCGTCATCTGCCACTTATCTTCACCTGTCTGCAATGCGCCATCTTTCATGGTCGCAGTAGCTTGATAGGTGTAGAAAATCTTGTCGCCGCTGTCAAACGTTTCCACGTAGACGCCCCAGGCCTTACTGTGGTTTCCCGCAACGTCTCTGTGCTCGGAAAACGCACCCTCTTTGCTCGCCGCGGCACCGACTTCTCCTTTCGTGGCGCATTTTCCTTGCGCGAGCATGAAGTCATGGCCCGGCTGGTCACCGGCCGGGACGCTTTGCTCGACGTCGGGCTTACCGCACTTGCCGGACATGGAGATTTTCGTTTGCGCAGGGGTCATCGCAACGGCAAAAGTAAATACCGCACAGCCGCAGAGAATCTTATGTTTCATGTTGTCTCCTCGGTATGGAAGTTTCCGGTGTGCACGGAATCTACCCCGAATCACGCGCAAAGTCCATCCCACATTGGCTCAAATTGACGGGATAAGACATGGCCGTAACAAGGAGCGCAGCCCGGCGACCGCCAACTCGGAGGCCCGCGCTGGGGCGACGGTGTTTATACCCGAAGGAACATGGATTGGCTTTGAAAACGTTTCAACAGAACCGGCCACGATCGTTGGCTTTTTTGCAAGGCGGCCTTTGAGCAGTGTCTCCGCTTCATGACCGTCCGCGAAGGCTTAACGGCATGACTGAAGTCGTGCCCTCCCCAAAACAAGGTGAAATCGAGCTTCCCGCAGCCTGCTAAAGCGCGCCTGCTACCTTGCCGATGTAGGCTTCAAGGACCATATTTCTGCACACGAGTTCACACATGATGCGGCTCATGGCGAGCGCTCGGGGAGTTTCGCGGTGAAGACAACACTGCTCTTGGTGGAGGACAGCAAATTGCTGAGACTGGCGAACGCGCGAGTGCTCACCAAGGCGGGCTACACCGTTATCAGTGCGGAAGATGGTGAGAAAGCCTTACGTTTGGCCCAAGAGTGCCTTCCGGACCTCATCCTGTTGGACATGTTGTTGCCCAAGTTAGGAGGCCCACAGGTACTGGAGGCTCTCAAAAAAAATCCCGCTACCGCACATATTCCAGTTATCGTTTTGAGCAGCCTTTCTCAATCGAACGAAGGGAGGCTGAAGAGCGATGGCGCTGCGGCGTACTTCGAGAAGTCGGGGCTGGAGTCGGACCCTAACTGGGAGCGCTTGATTCACAAGGTCGAGAGCATCCTAAACCACTAAGCGGCAGGAATGCAGCAAGAAGTGCCCTGAATGTCATGCAGCAGACCCCATTCTCGGAATCGAGCTGAAACTAACGTTGCGCGCGCTACCTGAGTCGAACCCGAGCTTGCCCACGACTATCCACGTGATCAATATTGCCGAGAACGTACTGTTCCCCTGCGACAATCCGATAAGACTGTAAATGAAAGCGATCAAGCTGACGCTTCCCCATACTCCGAACGGAATCTTCTCTCTATTTTTCCAGATCAGCAGCAGCGGGATAAGTAAAGTTACTGTGTAATGGGCAAGAGTCCCTGGATAGAGCAAAAGAGTCATCGCTAGTACGGAGGCCAAGCCCCAATCGGAATCACGCCGCGCACGATACACTAGCCAACCGGTCACAGAAATCAGAAGCGATGCCAGTATTAAGAAGAGAGGCTGAGAGAAGGGAGAAACGCTACGCAGTTCTGTGTTGCTGCTACGTAGGATAACCGCCAGCAGGGACTGATTGATTCTTTCCATGTACACCCAATTGGGTAAATGGCTCGCGGGGTCTAACGTGAAATAGCTGACAAATGTGGTTGGTCCGAGCACGGCCAGGCTAGCAGCTGCAAGCAGCAGGCTGCTGACCACCGTGTATACCACCACGGACCATTGGCGGCGCAGCAGGGGATAGAGCAGTACAAGTCCTACGGACAACTTCACCAAAATTCCGAGGGCCAGCCAGAGACCAGCGCGCGGGATTTTTCGGTCGCGCCAGTACAGCAGCAGGAACAGCAATACCAGAAAGTTCGTTTGACCAAAGTTGATGGTGCTCCAAGTACCTCGCAAACTGAAGACCAAAATGGCCGCTAAGCCTACGCCCCACATCCCGGAGCCGCTGAGAAACAGTCTGTGTAGCAATTCGATGGAAAGGATGAGAGCTGCAATCTGAAGTGCATACCAGAACAGATATGCGGTGTGAATATCCCAGAACCCCAGAGGCCAGAAAAGAAGCATGCTGTGAGGCGGATAAGTGGCGCCTACCTGCAGAACGGCCTGGGTGAACTGAGTGTCCGGATGGAAGAGTGTTTGGAATTCTTGATATTCGGCCGGTTGGTATACATTTCCGTGCCGTGAGATCACTTTTCCGTACATCCAGAAAACACGGAAATCCCACTGAGGTGGGTTCTGAACATGCGAACGCATGATCCGAAAGCTCAATACGCCGGAAACTGCCACAGTTGCAAAGATCAGAGCAAGGCATGCGGACCGGACGCCGCTTGGCAGGCGCTTTCGGAAATGAAAACTGAGTAAGCTGCCGATGACCAGGACCGCGGACAAACAGGCGCGCGCCACGGATTGTCGCGACAAGTCCATCCCGAGCAGGCGTACAACGTAGCCGCTCATTGCCGGCAATTGCCAGTACACAGGCGCCTCGCAGCACACAGGTGCAAAACCCTGAGTCTATCAGGAACCCAGCTTGCTTAATTTACATCGTTCTCGCCTGCACCTGGCTGCTCACTGAATGGTGTAAGTGCCCACGGCCACTGCGCTGGTCACAAACCCGCTCTTCATTCCGATTACTTTAATAGTCTTCGTCGCGCTGACCGTCAACGTGGTGCAAACCGGTGAGGCGCTGGTTGGCGTAGCGCCATTGGTTGTGCAGTGAATGGTGGCACCGGAAGTCGCATCCGATAGCGTCACCGTCCGGGTGCCGCTGTACGTCCCCGGCGCAGGACTAAATGTAGGTGTCGCCACGTTGGGTAGCAGGCCGTAAACCGTAAGTCGCCCTTTGCCCCCAACATAGACCTTCCCGTTCGCCACCACCGGAACAGAGAACTTCACGGCGCCGCCCGGATTATCTCTGCCATTTGCGGCTTGCTTGCTGTTATAGAGTTCAATGGCGACATTGCTAGCATTATGGGCGCGGAGAACAGCAGGACTATTGGCTTCGGCTCCTGAGGTATCTAGAGACCAGACGATTCCGTTGGTGTTTCCATTCGCGGAAATCGTAGGCGTGGCACCCGGGAAGAGATAGCTAATCGTGGACTTGGCAATCGGCGAACTGGAAAGCAAACCACTGCCGTTAGCGTTAAAGGAGTATGCCTTCAACACATCCCCTTTGCCCCAGAAATATACTCGGTTGTTCCAGAAAGCGGGCGCCCCGAATATGCTGTGGCCAGTCGAAATCTCCTGCACGATCTGACTATCTCGAGCGCAACCCGAGCAGTAGTGCCCCATCTGGCTGCGGTCGATCAGATAGATTGTGCCTTCCTTGCCAGCCTGCACGAGCAAATGCTGATGGGCATAGCCGGCGGGCAAATCCGGCAGGAGCAATACTCCCCCCGAACCCAGGTCCGTATCGCCGCCATTCAGGCTGCTCTGGTTGTGCGGAGTAAACCAATCGACCAGCGGGAAAATGCCAGCGCTGGGTGGACCCAGTTTCAGAATGGTATTTCCAAAATTCTTTTGGGTGCTGCTAAACGAACCGTTGCCAGTTACGAAGTAGATATTCCCGTTGCTATCGGCCGCCCCGGCAGCCCCGCTCTGCCAAACTCCGCCCTCGCCGCCATTGGGTGTGCTGTTGTATACAGCCTCTCTCGCCAGGGTCGATGCCTTATAGGAGATGATCCAGCCGTGATAAGGGGTGACGTCGCAGAGGGACGCCCAGGCGATGATCACGTGCCCATTCTCCAGCACCAGCCCGGGCCGGTTATTTTCACGGAACGCATCAAAACCGGAAGCCTGTATGAGTTTCGGCCCGCCGAACTTTTCCGCATGGGTGACAACATCGATGGCGTGCAGGTGCTGCACGTAAATGCCGTTCACTCTTGCCTTGGTCACAACGTAAATTGTGCGAGTGCCGGCATCGATAACCGGGGTACTAGTTATTCCAACTTCAGGTGCTATGTCGCTACAAGCAAGAGCGCTGCTGGGAACAGTACTACCGCTGGCTGGAATGAGGCTGATGTGCCCGTACACATTGCCGACGTCCGCGTCGATCGCGTACAGGCTATCGTGCTCGGTTGCCACAAAAACGACATTGTGTGTGCCCCCTGCGATACTGACGTTCGCTAAATACAGCGGCTGGGCGTAGACCTGCCCGTCCACCGTCACTGAGAGCAGCTTCCCAAACTTAGTCGAATTTACGTTTGAGGGAGTGAGAATCGTCTCCTTTGTGTTCTGGCCCATGCGCGAGCCGTCGTAATGATAAGTGGTTACATTTATCTGGGCTGTGGTAATCGAGGCTAAGGCGAGGCAAGAACAGAAAAGCAGCGCACGAAGCGCGGGCACCATCTTCATTGGATAGTTCCTTCCCCGAACTCAGCGAGAGCTTATTCGAGTGCTTTAATTTTTAGGTAAAGCTAGGACTGCTGGCCAGAACGACGAGCGGCGCACACGCGAGTGATACATGCCGGCTCTCTCGGAGCGAGAGCCAGCAACTGAAATAGCAGCTTCGAAGCCTATGCATTTTGCGGGTTGATCGTGCAACTTGTCAAGGCTGTTACCCGTGAGTAGTGCGCTCATTTTCCATATTGGGAAACTTGTTTCAGCCCATGCCTTGAAGTGCATTGACAGCAGCAGCACCGCGAATGAAAATCCGGTCATCATTTGCAATTAAATATCTCGTCGGTTTGTCACGGCCAAGACCCAGCCTGCTCGCCTTGTTGCGGCTTTTGGTGGACGGTTGTGTAAAGGAGAAGAGGTCAGAGTCCGCTATGGAACAGCTCCAGCAACCCTTCCGCGATCTGCTCGAATCCGCGCCCGACGCGATGGTCATCGTCAATGAAAGCGGCGAGATTGTCCTGGTCAATTCTCAAACCGAAAAACTATTCGGCTACAATCGCGCGCAACTTCTAGGCGGTCCGATCGAGCGGTTAATCCCTTCCCGCTTTCACGCCCAACACCTGGTACACCGGCAAAACTATTGTGCGGATCCAGACGTGCGTCCGATGGGCGCAGGTCTCGAACTATATGCCATCCGCAGCGATGGTCGTGAGTTTCCCGTCGAGATAAGTCTTAGTCCGCTAAAAACGGATGACGGCCTTCTCTTCACGGCCGCCGTCCGAGATATCACCGATCGCAGGAAAGCTGAGAGGAAGTTCCATGGTCTGCTGGAATCCGCCCCAGACGCGATGGTCATTGTGGACCAGAAGGGAGAGATTCTATTGGTCAACTCGCAAACCGAGGCTCTATTTGGGTTTCCCCGGAAGGAATTGCTGGGCAAGAAAGTCGAAATATTGATCCCCCCGCGCTATCACCCCCGACACGGGGGACATCGGGAAGGATTTTTCCTCGACCCGCGAATTCGGCCGATGGGGTTGAACTTGGACTTATTTGCACTGCGAAAAGATGGAACCGAATTCCCCGTCGAGATCAGCCTTAGTCCGCTGGAGACGGAAGAAGACAAGTATGTAACCGCAGCTATCCGGGATATAAGCGAGCGCAAGCGGTTCGAGCAAGAGTTAAGAGAGAAGAATATTGAACTCGAAAACGCCAGTCGTGCCAAAGACCGCTTCCTGGCAAGCATGTCACATGAGCTTCGCACACCTCTGAACGCGATTATAGGTTTCACCGGAACGCTGCTAATGAAGCTGGCCGGGCCGCTGACCGAAGAACAAAACCGACAGCTCAAGACGATTCAGGGCAGCAGCAGACACCTGCTGTCTCTGATCAATGACCTGCTCGACTTGGCGAAGATCGAATCCGGAAAAGTGGAGATCAGCCTGGAATCGGTGGTGGCGCAAACATTAGTTGAAGAAGTAGCTACGACACTGCGGCCTCTGGCCGAGCAGAAGGGTCTGACGCTTGAGGTGAGCGTGCCGGAAAAGGAGATTGTGCTGCGTAGTGACTGGCGCGCACTCCAGCAGATCCTGCTCAACCTGACGAACAATGCCATCAAGTTCACCGAAAAAGGTAGCGTGCGGCTTGAGTTCCACCAGCGCGAGGTCAATGGCGCTACCCAAACTGAATTTGTTGTGAGCGACACCGGCATTGGCATACAGCCGGAAGATAAAGATCGGCTTTTTCAAGCGTTCAGCCAAGTTGGCAGCACTGGCTCGCGTCGGGAAGGCACCGGCCTCGGATTGCACCTCAGCCAAAAATTGGCGGAGTTGCTGGGCGGGACAATTACCTTTGAAAGCGAGTACGGCAAGGGCACCAGATTCCAGTTATCGCTCCAAGAAGGACAAGGGGACGGAAAACGATATGCCTGCGCGCATTCTGGTAATTGAGGATAACCCGACCAACCTTGAGCTGTTAAGTTATCTCCTCACCTCCTTCGGGCATAAGGTCATCGCCGCTGAGGACGGCGAGTCCGGTTTGGAAATGGCCCGCCGGGAAAAACCCGAGCTTGTCATTTGCGATGTACAGATGCCGAGGATGGACGGTTATCAGGTGGCCAAGGAGTTCAAGCAGGATGCCGCATTGCGTAAAATCCCCCTCATTGCAGTTACTGCATACGCCATGGTGGGCGACCGGGAAAGGCTAGTGGCCGTCGGGTTTGACGGCTATATGTCCAAACCGATTGATCCCGGGAAATTCGTCGTCGAGATCCAGAAGTTCCTTTCTCCTGAGCAGCAATCCGTGCCGCCGGTGATTCCTGAAATGCTGACGCAAACTGTGCCACGTTTGAATAATGCAGAGGCCGCTGCTACCCTCCTCGTGATCGACGATTCAGAAGTCAACCTGAACCTCATGCGAACCCTTTTCGAGTCCGCGGGTTATCGGATATTCACCGCGGCTGATCCCCACGAAGCGCTGGCCATTGCGCAACAGCACCGCCCGGACCTCATCATCTCCGATGTTCATCTGGCCCACCATAGCGGCTATGAAGTGCCCACACTCATCCGCCAAGACCCCGAGTTGAAATCCATACCTTGCATTCTTATCTCCTCCACCGAACGCAATGCCGCCGCCAGCATTCGATCTGGCGCCGAGATGTTTATCCTGCGTCCGATTGATCCCGAACAACTGCTCCAAGAGATTAGCAGTTGTCTGCAGCGAGTTACCTAACGCCGCACGGAAACGACTTCTAGGCACGCCAATTTACTTGACACAGAGGGCCGACCGGCGCAGACTTTTGGCGGTTTCCGTTTGTCGGCGCACGTCAGTGGGTCTGCGAGTCCTGGGCCAATAATCGAACTGAATAGCCACTACTACGCAGTAGTACGTCACTGTCCGGGGGTTTACCCATGATGGCCAGATCCATTCTCTCCCTGACTCTATCGATCATTTTGATCGGCGCGGCAGGTGCGCGAGCCCAGAATCCATACCCCAATGCGGTAACCGACCGACTGATTCACCCCAAGACCCTAAAGTGGCTGCCGCAGGTGAATAAGGTTTTCCGGGATCCGGATTTCGGTTCACTGATGGTGCGCGTAACCGACGAGACCACGAATTTCACCCGCCCCGGCGGCTATCTTCGCACCGAAGCCAGCGGACAGTCCAACATGTGGAGCATCGACAACAAGAAGTTTTACGTAGTCGCCGAAGGCGGTACGACTTTGGCGTTTGGCTTCGACCCCTCCACCATGGCCATCAGTTCGCTTCCTGGAGCACATCCGCGAGGTGGATTGCTGGTGCCTCTGCGACCTGCTGCCTCGTTTAGCTTCGTGGATCCCGATCTCATCTACGGCACGAAGAGTGCAAATCCGCTCGCCATCAGCAGTTATCGTTTTTCAACTGGAGTCTCCACTCCGGTGCTTGACACCAGAACCTGTGGAACTGAGCCGGCGTTGAGCGCAACCGCGGTAAGTGATGACGATGTGACCCTCTCGGCCAGAGATGCTCGCATTTCGATTTCCGAGGGCGGATCTCAGTTTGACAAACACATGTTCGTCATCGTTTACGATAAGAACCTCGGATGCCGCTGGTATAACACCCAAACCGGCCGTATTGGTGGACAATGGGGACCGTCGGGCACCGCCACCGCGCCTGCCGGCGGGCTGATTCATCACGCCTACATCTCCCGCAGCGGCAATTATGTCCGCATCATGGTTGTTAACTTCGGTTCTTATTTTTGGGAGGTGGGAAGTCTGAACGTTACCACCTGCCCCACACATGGAACCCTCTTGTGTGCCGGATATGGAGTCGTGGGATATAACAGTTGGGTCAATGCTGCGGGCGCCATCGATTCCATGAACATTTTGAAACGACCGTTGAACAAGCTGGCCCAGACCAGTCAGCTAGTCTACCCGCTTCCTCCGCCACACTATTGGGGCGCGCAAAGGCATTTTTCCTGGAGCAACGTGGATGCACACGACAGCACTCCTGTTTGCATGTCCGGCTTCAGGTACTATGCAGAGGACATAACCCAGCCGTACGATGGAGAGGTCTTCTGTGTCGAAACCGACGGTCTCGCCTCCGCTGTCTGGCGCTTTGCTCACCATCGCTCCACCGTAGATCTCGATTACTTCAACACCCAGCCCGGGGGAAGCATCTCAATGGATGGGCGTTTCTGGCTCTTCACTTCCGATTGGGACGAGCAGGTTGGAACGGAGAGTGATGGCAGGCCTCGTTCTGACGTCTGGATTTTGAAACTGGACTGACCTAAGCCGTGTGGAAGCGGGCCTTGTACGGCGGGGCCTTGTACGGCGAACCCTCATTTTGCCAAACGTCAAATTGCAAAGCGTCAAATGAGTTCGGCCTTGATCTTGTGTGGCATAACCGTGGAGTCTCAATACTCCGCATCGTTTTCATTTTTTAGACGCTTTCTGCGTACGTAGAATGAAATCCTGCCCCCTTCCCTTAGCGAATGGCGAAGCCTAAGACTGCGAATACGCGTCTCTGAAGGGTTGTGGCGCATGCGTGCAGCACCGTGGAAGAGCGGCCCTTCAGGGCCGCGAAAGCCCGTTCCGAATAAGTGACGGCTTGAGCCGCCGAGGAACCTGCTGTTCCATCCGCTAGCAAAAAGCAGATTCCTCACGGGATGAATCCCGCTCGAAACGACAAGAAGGACGACGACTCCAGCGTGGAAGAGCGGGGCTTTCAGCCCCGCGTCAGACGGCCCAGAAGCAAAGCGGGCTTTTAGCCCCTGTGGCAACGATTTGTCGCGCAGGCGCGTTTTTTCCGCAGTCTGCTAAATCCGAATACGCGTCTCTGAGGGGTTGTGGCAAGAAATCGCGAAGTTTTTGGCGCAGCCAGTCGCGACAGCCCAACGCTGGGCGAAGTCAGGAATGCCAGTCACTCGCTAAGGTCGTACCTGTATGCCTCTCGCCTGCCTACACCTTAGGGATCGCAATTTTGCACATGGCTGCAAAAATCTGCATCTTGACTGCGCGGTGAATTGGAGTATGGTTTCACCCGTCTGGCCGAACGTTGGATCCTGCCAAGACGTTTTTTTCCCCGCTCACAGGTCGCAATTAGGAAGTTGCACAAGATTTTGGGCTCCTGGGCTAATGAGAGTCTAAGAAGGACCCCTTGCCATGATCTTGAGCCACACGAGCGTGACCATAGCGCCGGCGACTTTGCACAACAGATCCCCCACGCGGCGCGCTAGTTCTTCCCGCCTTCTGACAATCTTCCTGGCCCACGCGCTAGGTTCCAGCAGCAAGGCATCCTGTGATTTTCTAATTAATTGCCAAGAGGAGGATAAACAACCATGTTGCGCGCAGAGGAAATCAACACGCCTATCCAATGCTGTCGGGAGAACCATTCGATTCCCCGATTCTTTTGGTTACCATTCGCCAGCCTTTTAGTACTGCTGCTTTTCGCACTCGCTCCGGTGGAGGCGAAGGCCCAAGGCAATCCCAAGGGAAACCCAATCTGTGGGAAGTTACAACCACCCGGAACGTTGCCGGCCCCAGGACAGCTAGGGGCCTCATCCGGCGCCCGGATGTTTTGCTTCGGTCCCCAGTCGACGAACGCCGCAAGAACGCTTAGAAGTCCCAGTCTCACTGCAAGCACGTCCACCAAATCCAGTGCCGGCAGCTTCAACTTCGGTCCCAATGTGGATGCCGCCACCCCCGCAGAAGACATCACGCCCTCTGGGGTAAGCATACAAGGGCAATCTGAGGTTTCCATAGCCGCTGCCGGCCCCTACGTGGTCGAAGCCTGGAACGATGGCACTGGCTTCTTTGCGCCTTGCGGCTCACCGCAAAACAAGGAGGAACTGACGGGATTTGGCTTTTCCAACAATGGAGGCGCATCATTCATTGATTTGGGAGGCTTGCCCAATGCCAACTGCGATACCAGTCGCATCGAGGGCGATCCCAGTGTGGAGGTTTACCAGGTTGGGGGGAAGACCTACTTCTACATCAGTAGCATCTTCATTCCGTTCAATGTCCCTGAGAACGCTTTGTCCGTTACCGCTTGCCAGGTGGTGGGCTCCGGCTCGTCCGCTACTCTGGCCTGTGGCCAGCCGATCGTAGCTGCAATTAGTTCGGATTGCGAGTCCTTCGACGACTTCACCTTCTGCAGCTTTCTTGACAAAGAGTTCCTGTCGATTGACCCCGTGAATGGCCGACTCTACATGTCCTACACCGAGTTTGGACCAAGCACCGGCTTTAGCGGCGTGATCGAGCTGGCTGTTTGCGACCTCAGTAACCCAGCAAGTCCAACCTGTAGCAATGGTAGCAACGGAAGCATCACTGACGTTGGCGCCCCTGCTGCTCCGTACTTTGTCGTGGCTCCCGGTGACATTAATTTCTGTGAGAACGAGGGGGCATACCCGGCCGTAGACCGGGGAACAGGCGACGTCTATGTTGCCTATGAGCACAACTGGTTCAGCGGGCTCTTCAACTGTGGCCCCGGTGAACTAACGCAGAACGTCATGAATTACATTCCCGCCTCTTGCCTGACGCTGACTCCTACCTCACCCTGTGCAGGTCCAGCAGCCACCCAGGCGGTTAACATCACCTCGCTGGAAGTTGCGTTCATACCCGGCTACAACCGGCTCCCTGCCAATGACTTCCCCCGCGTCGCCGTCAGCGACGGCGCGGGCACGGTTAGCATGGTCTGGAACGACGCCGGACGAAATCCGCTAGGTGACATCTTGCTCCAGAGCTTTAACCTGGGAAGCCTGAGTGCCGTGCAGGCTCAACCGGTGCGGCTCAATAGCGACTCAGGGGTAGGCACCTTGCATTTCCTGCCGGCGCTGCGAAATGTTTCCAGTACTGGCCGGCTCAACGTCTCCTGGTTCGACCGCCGGCTGCATCCCAACTCAGCGCTCACCGATGTCTACGCCGCTACCGGGGTAGATTCGCGGGTGACGAGCACTCCAAAGTCCAACACGCGCGTTACTAACCTCTCCTCCGACTGGCTGGCCGTGAGCTCGATTATCATTCCCAACTTCGGCGACTACACCGACAACTACGTGGTGCCGGGGAAGGCGAGCGGCGGCCGCTTATTCGTGGCCTGGTCCGACGGGCGCATCAGTGTGCCTCAGCCCTTTGCTTCCAGCGGCGGCCTGAAGAAGTAGGGGACTCTGTTTTGAGCTTCTGTGGGCTGCGATCTTTCTGATGAGCGCAGCCCACAGCTGCGGAAAAACTCGATTTCACCTCTGTTTTGGAGACGGCGCGACTTCGAGCCTGCCCTGTCTTGCCGAAGCCCTGAGCGAAGTCGAAGGGGAAGCCGAAGGGTGCCGATAGGCCTTCCTCCCCCTTGTCATTCCGAGGGACTTTAGTCCCGAGGAATCTGCTTTTCTGAATCTTTTCACAGCCTGTTCGACCATCTCAATACAGGGAGCTGGCGTTTCCTCAAAACCTCTCAGCCTGTCCTTCTCAGACTGCCCTAGAGACACTGTCCTACCGTAACCTTGCCACTGTCCCACTACGGGCAGAGCATTGCAGATACGCCTTTCGAAGCAGGAGAACACGTACTGCTACGCCGAATACAGCCGAGGGCGGACCGAAATTAATCGCCGACGCACGGAGCCCCCACCATGCTGAAGGAATCTGTAAACGAAGTCCAACTCGACGACATTATCAATAAGTTCGTTTTCATCACCATCATTCTAGCCGCTGTTCTTGGAGCGGCTTCTGCACAAACCGCGTCCACGCCCGGACACAGCACGCAAACAGTCATGACGAGCGGTTCACCAGGCAGCATACGCGCTGGTCACATCCTGGTTCGATTCAAGACCACACCGGGCCAGGACGTGCTCAACCAGCTCAACACCGCCTTTGGCGCGAAGGTTGTCGGTAGAATAGACAAAATCGGCGTCACCCATCTCCACGCGCCATCAGGGGCGGGGCTGGCCCTTCTCGGGCACCTGCGCAAGCGATCTGACGTTGAGTTCGCCGAGTTCGACTCGACTGTGCAAGCGATCTGGCAAGCGAACACCTCCGCACCAACCACCTTCCAACCTAATGATCCGTACTACAGCACGATGTACTCCAGTTCTCATTACGGCAATGTCGACCAGTGGGGACCACCCGCGGTTTCGGCGCCTGCGGCATGGGAGGTTACTCTCAAGGACCCAGGCGTTGTCATCGCCATCGTTGATACGGGCGTCGACGATACCCATCCAGACTTAGCCTCGAAGATTAAGGGCGAGTATAGCTACGTCGGCAGCATCAAGGACGGTTTCGGACACGGAACTCATGTCGCCGGCATTGCGGCAGCCGCGACGAACAATGTTGTTGGTGTGGCGGGAATGTGCCCCAATTGCGGCATCCTTTCAGTTAAGGTACTCAACGACCAGGGATCCGGGTACATTTCCGATGTCGCTTCAGGAATCATCTATGCCGCTTCGCATGGTGCGCGCGTGATCAGCCTGTCGTTAGGAGGGTCTGGTCGCAGTTCGACCCTACAGAGCGCGCTTGCATACGCAGTAGCCAACAACGCGTTACCGGTATGCGCTATGGGTAACAACGGTTCCAACTCGAACACGCCGGAGCCTGGCTATTGGCACGATTGCCTTTCCGTGATTGCGACCGACCAGAATGGAGCCAAGGCTAGCTTTTCGAACTATGGAATCAAGGCCGACGTCGCGGCTCCCGGTGTCGCCATCCTGTCAACCATGCCGACCTATCCGGTCACCCTTACCACCAGCTATGGCTACCGTACTAACTATGACGCATTGAGCGGCACCTCGATGGCGACGCCGATGGTGGCCGGTATCGCAGGACTTGTACTCTCCGAGAACCCCAGACTCACTCCCGCACAGGCCGCCGGGATCATCGAGGCCTCGTCCGGCGACGGGGTTAGCTGGACGCCCAACCTGGCATTCGGAGTCGTGAATGCTTTTAACGCGGTTTCCAATGCGATTCACTCGGACTATGTCGCTCCCAGCGCTAACCTGACTTCGCCTGCCGAAGGCGCGACTGTGTCTGGTTTTTTTTCGGAGCAGGCGGCGCCCACCGACAATACGACA
>Ga0099828_10001773_pt1 | contig 14702 bp, 12 predicted proteins | sample CZO8metaG_2_FD_79338 | JGI IMG/M metagenome (GOLD analysis project Ga0099828, IMG submission 79338) | Vadose zone soil microbial communities from the Eel River Critical Zone Observatory, Northern California, USA - CZOApr15con2H1.8 metaG | ecosystem: Environmental > Terrestrial > Soil > Vadose...
GGCCAGGTCGGATGCCAGTACACGCCGGACGCGAGACCGTTGCCGATCGCGCCCAGCGAGCTCACCTGCGACGGGAAGCGGCCGGTCTTCGCGATCTGAGCGATCTTGACGTGCTTCGTGTAGCCCTGCTGGTGCGCCTGCTGCCAGAACGTGGCGAAGTCGGGCGGAATGGGGAACGTGTTGAAGATCTGGCAGTCCTCGGCGATGAACTTCTGGATCTGGGCGGTGTAGTCGTTGGTGCCGTTCTCATACGCGCCTGGGTCGACGATCGTGTAGCCCGCGCTCTTCAGTGCCGGCGCGAGCGCGCCGCGAATCGCGTTGCCGTCGGCGTCGTTCGGATACATGACACCGACCTTCTTGTTTGTGGGTACCTGTGACCATAAGTGCGTGTAGGCGTTGAAGAACTGCTCGACGCCGAAGCAGTAGTGATAGATGAACTTGAAGGTCGTCGACTGGCCGATCTTGCCGCCGAGTCCGAGGTACCACGCCTGCCACGGCACCACTGTGGAGATGCATGGAACGCCCGCCGCCTCGCACGCGGCAGCGACGGGGTTGGTCGTCTCCGGAGTAGACGTGGTGAGCATCAGGTCGACTTTCTGGCTCGCGATCAGGTCCTGAGCCACCTGCGCGCCGACCGCGGGCGTCGACTGGCCGTCGCGAGAGACGATGTCGACCGAGTAGTTGTTCCCGCCGATGGTGATGCCGTTCTGGAACGCCTTCCTGGCCAGGCTCAGCACGTAGCCGTCCGGCTCCCCGAAACCTGCCGCAGGCCCGGTGATCGGACTGACGTATCCGATCTTGATCGAACCGCTCGAGGACGACGTCGTAGACGAGAGGCACGCTTCGAGCAGACCCGGCACCGCCAGTCCGCCAAGGACTATGCCGGTACCTTTGAGCATCTCGCGCCGCGTGATCGATGGCGCCGAAACCTTCCTCTTGCTCACCTGATTACTCCTTGCTGTTGTTCAGGCCTGAGGGAATGGTCCGTGTACAGACGATCCGAGTCTGCGCCAAGCCATAATGCTCGTCAAGGGCGTTTACCGGGGACGGAATTCGAGCCACACTCCCGCGAACAACACGACTTTCTCAGACACATCGGTGAACCCTGGCGCCCATCCGGGTCACCACTTGCGAAATGAGAGGACGAAAGTCCCATTTCCCCCGGGAAGGGCCGCTCCTGGACTCTGAGCCAACCCGCCTGTGCCCGGCTGTCGGCCGTCGCGAGGCCGGGCACTCGATCGCTGGAGGAGCCATACCGGCAAGGCTCGTTCACGCGCCGTTTCACGTGCCCGCGCGGTTCGCGGACGGACGCGCCGGGCGCCGTGTTGCCGAAGTCGATTGATATCTGAACTGCCTCGGAGGGGTGTCGTGACAAAGAATGGTTTGGCTGGCGTCTTGGCCTGGGATCGGCCGGATTCGTGGTGGCGGCTGCCGCCGTACTGCTGGGGGCGCCGTCAGCATCGGCGGTCAGCGGGGCGATCAATACAACTGATGACCCCCTAACGAATCCACGCCTGCCTACGCGGCCGGCCAGTCCAACGCCGGCGGCACCTCGTGGTACGGCAACAACAAGTCAACCCAGCAGCTGGCGAAGAACACATTCGACGCCATCAACAACCAGCAGGCATTCACCTGCTGACGGGCCACCGGCCCGGAGGCTGAACGGAGGGGGTAAGTAGGGTGGGGGCCTCGGCGACGAGGCCCCTTCCTTTTCTGCCCCGCGCTCGACCTCGAGCACTCGGACGAGCCGATGTCCGGCACGGTCTTGATGAGCCGGGCGCCGTGCGCTTTTCGAAAGAGGCCTCTTCGTCGGCAGGCCTCGACGCGGAGTGGCTACTGCCCGCCCCCGACGGCACCCGGAAAGAGCGGCTGAAGCTCGGGGGGAACCTCGAGCCCGATCTCCTGCATCCGTTCCAGGATTCGCGGCCGGATTCCGGTGGCCACGAAGCGGCCCGTAACGCGCCCATTCGCATCGTGACCCGATCTTGTGAAGCGGAAGACATCCTGCATGGTGATTGTGTCGTCTTCCATTCCGACCAACTCGCTGATCTGCGTGACTTTCCGGCTGCCGTCAGGGAGTCGCTCGAGATGCACGATCACGTTGATGGCGCTGACGATCTGCGCCCGGATCGCCCGCACCGGCAGATCGAAGCCTGCCATCAACACCAACGTCTCGATCCTCGCCAGCGCGTCGCGCGGCTTGTTGGCATGAAGCGTGGTCATCGAGCCGTCGTGCCCCGTGTTCATGGCCTGCAGCATGTCGAGCGCTTCAGGGCCTCTGACCTCGCCGACGATGAGCCGGTCGGGCCTCATGCGCAGCGAGCTGGCGACCAGGTCCCGCATGCTGATCGCCCTTCCATCCGATGCGGCCGGCCTGGACTCGAGCCTGGCCACGTGGCGCTGGCGCAACCTCAACTCAGCGGCGTCTTCGATAGTGACTATCCGTTCGTCATTGGAGATGTAGCCGGACAGCACGTTGAGCAGGGTCGTCTTGCCGCTGCCCGTGCCGCCGCTGACGAGGATGTTGGCTCGCGCCGCTACACACGCTCGCAAGAATCCGAATGCGTTTTCGCTGCAGCTTCCCAGCCGGACCAGGTCCGCCATGGCGAGCGGGCCTCGAGCGAACTTGCGGATGTTGAGCATGGGGCCGTCGACCGCCACGGGCGGAATCGCTACGTGGACCCTGGACCCGTCGGCGAGTCGGGCATCGCACAGGGGGTTTTCCGCATCGACCCGCCTGCCCACTGATTCGACGATGGATCGGATCACAACCATCAGTTCCTCGTCGCTGGCGAACCTGATAGGCGTCAGGACGAGCTTGCCGTCCACCTCCACGTACACATCTCTGGCCCCCATGACCATGATCTCGGTGATCTCAGGGTTGGCGAGCAGCGGTGCGATGACGCCCAGTCCCGAATTGGCGTCACCATCTGGTGGCTGCAGCGGAGGGGGAGGAGAGCTCATTGGGTCAAGCGCACCGAAGGCGGCCAGGTGCGCAGGCTCGGATCGCCGACAATCGACACGCTGCCGTTGCCGTTGATGGTGGCGGTGTAGGCGATCAAACCTCCGGCGATGCTGGCCAGGTAGCCGCTGCTGCCGGTGATCGTGATCGAGGCCGCGGGAAGGTAGAAGATGCCCAGGAAGCTGGTCACGCCGTGCCCGGAGACGGAGTTGGCGCAGGTGTTGGGTGAGGGCGACTGCTCGGGTCCAGGCTCGTACAAGAGCTCTCGGCCGTACTGCTGCCCGCTGAAGACGAAAACATCGCCACCGCCGTTCATGTTGAGGGCGGCTGAGCAACAGGATGACGTGCCACCGCAGCCCGGGAAGAAGAGCTCAACTGCGCCCGGCGTGATGTAGCCGGCGGTCACCTTCGTAGGACATGCGACGCGAGCGCCGCTGCCGTTCACGCACTGGTTCTCGTCGGCGCGGTCCCCGGACGGCGGCGTTGCCGTGGCAGGTCCCGCATCGCTGTTGGGAAGCGGTGATGGACCGGCCGGTGGAGCCTCGGGGTCGGGCGGGTTGGTCGTGAAGTCGATTGACCAGTTGTTGCCGTTGAAGTTCTGAGATGAGCTGCCAAGGTCGCACGTGCTGAAGGAGCTGGGCGGAGACTGGTTGCGTGAAAGCGATGGTTCGCATCCGGAAACCGTCCTGTTGCCCTCGGTGGTGGTGTTGGTGATCTGGCCCAGGTAGCCGAACGGACCCGTGCAAGAGCCGTCGGAGACGTAGACGTTGTAGTCCATCGCTCCCGGCACGTTGCTGACCCAGACTTTCATGAACTGGTTGGAGGCGATGTCGACGAGCCGGCACACCGATGGTGCGCTCTCACGGAGAAAGCACGACGAGGAAGTGGGGCCGCTGCAGCTTGGCACCCCGTACGGAGACCAACGTACAGCGGTGACCTCCACGCCGTACGTGGCGGGCGGGCTGGCCGGGTTGCCGGAGTTGGTGCTGTTGGGGTATGGCTGGAAGACTCCGCCGCAGCTCACTCCGTTGGAGTCCCAGAACTGGTTGGCCGCACGCGAGTCGGTCACCACCGTGGTGCCCGTCGCGATGGTGCCGGAGACAGCCTGGCTGTTGACCGGGATCGAGGTCGCCGCTGCGGCGGCGCCAGCCGCGGTCACTGTGAACGCCTGCCCGGCCAAGATGACGTTGGTTCCACCTGCGACCGCCACGCTCAGCGCGGTCACTGGAATCGATGCCACGGTTCCCGTCAGGTCTGAGGTCGTGGCGACCAGGCTCGGCTCGTCGGGCGGGCGCAGCTCATTGCTGGTCAGCCCGCCGTTGATCGTCATGCCGGCCTGCCACCTGTAGACCCCGCCGGCGAGGAAATAGCAGCCGGCCCCACCTCCGAGCTTGGGGTCGGCACTGTATGTTCCGGGGCTGCGCACGACGTTGTAGTCGGACTGCGACCAGGTCTGCGACGTCGTGTTGAGCGCAGGCATCGCATAGCCGGGATCGGGCAGCGTCCAGCCATTGGTCTCGGTCCCTGACACCGTGAAGCCGCCCAGAAATGGCGGCATGCCGGGACAGATGTCAACCACGTTTCCATTCACGTTTGCCGTTGCGGAGCCGTTGGAGGTGATCGATCCGTTGGCCCAGACGTCGCCGGTGATGGCGGTGCTTTCCGTGCCGGTGATTCTCAAGGAGTAGCTGCCTCCGCCGCCTCCGCAGCCATCCGGGCTCAGGGTCTGGATGCTGGCCGCCGTGGTCGCGTTCACGCGGGCGACGGCCGTGGCCACGACGGTGACCGGTATCAAGGGGCCGGCTCCGAGCACCTGCATGATCGTCACCGGCAGCGAATTGTGGCCGCTCAGCGTGAAGCTGACGCCTGCGATCGCCTTGTTGACCACCGAGATCGAAAGGGTGGTGTTTGCACTGTCGCTGAACGTGCATGCCACCAACAGCGAGCCGTAGCCGGAGCAGGACGGCGTCGCATAGATGTGCATATCGGCTGCAAACATGCTGGTCGCCGCCTGCTCCGACGCCGTGTAGTCGGTGCTGTTCATGTACTGGTAGGCAGCGGCCAGCGCGCCCGCATCGGCCGCGGCCTGCAGCTGCCGCCGGTCGAGATACCCACGGCTGCCATCAATGGCGAGCCCAAGAAAGCCGAACAGGACCACCATGATCAGGGCGACGATCACGATCGCCTGGCCGCGCTGCCGCTCGGCTGGGCCGGAGGCCATCTCAGTACTCCGTTGAATAGGTGGCGGCTGCGGTGATGACGAGGCCGCCGCCGATGAACTGCTGGATGAGAGGCGTGAAGGGGACGAAGTTGTAGCGGATCGTTACCTGCAGTGGCGCGTGGTCGTGGGCTGGATTAGTGGCGCTGCAGCTCCCGGTGTTGAACGCCCATCCCTGGCCTCCAGGTGCGTCCTCCAGGGTTGGCGACAGTGTCTCAATGGTGGACGGAGGGTCTGGCTCCGTGATGTAGATCCAGCCCTGGTTGGCCGGGGGGTTGGTGGCGGTGATGGGCCCGTTTGGGCATGGGTTGGCCAGTGAGACATCGACGGCGTGCTGCCGCACGGCGCTCTCCACGTCGGCGTTCGTGGGCAGCTGCGGCGAGGCACGAATGGCGGTGCGGGCACCCTCGTTGACCGCCTGGTTCAGAGTCACGTAGATGTAGATCACGCGCCCGAAGTCGACGATCCCGAAAAGAAGCAGCAGCAGGAGCGGGGCGACCAGCGCGAACTCGGCCATGGCCTGGGATCGCTGTCCCCGGGCACCCCGCTCCGCGGGCGGGCTCACGTCGGAAAACCGCCGACGGCCATATGGACGTTGGCGACCATGGGCACCGCGCCGCCCAGCGCGCCCTGCAAGAAGCCCGAGGCGAAGCCGAAGTTCATGACCAGGATCACGTTCAGGTCGGTCCCGCGGTAAGAGTTGTCCAACGGGGCTGATCCCAGGTCAGCGCCCGGCGTGTTGCCGTAACAGATGTAGAGCAGTGGCTGGTTCAGGATCGACGAAGACGGGTAAGCCGACGAGTCGTATGGCGGGTTGAACTCCGCGTTGCCGTCCGTCGCGCTTGGGCAGGTGGTGCCAGGGTTCTGCAGCTGCGAAGCCGGCAGCCCTGACTTGACGAGGATCGCGTCAACAGCGTGCTGGATGGCCGAGTCGGACAGGTTCGGGTTGGTGCCGGTGTTCGAGTCGAACCACGTACCCGCTCGGGCGCCCTCACGGGCCGCCCCCTGGAGTCCGACGCCGAAGTAGAAGGCGCGCCCGAGGTCGATGAGGCCGAACAGGATGAAGATGAGAACCACGGCCGAGATGCCGAACTCGACAGTCGACTGACCCCGCTGGCCGCTTCGCACCGGGCTCACAGGCCGCTCCTGAAAAAGCTGAAAGCAAGCAGGGCCGCGGGCCCGAGCAGGATGATCCACAGCGTCGGGAAGATGCAGCCGATCATGGGCAAAAGCATCTTCAGCGAGGCCCTTGCGCCTCGCTCCTGCGCGCTCATCAGCCGCCGCTGCCTGATCTCGTCCGATTGGATGCGCAGGATGCGCGCGATCCCGGCGCCCAGCTGCTCGGACTGGATGATCGCCTGGACGAAGTTGTTCAGCTCCTCGACGCCAGTGCGCTGGCCGAGATCACTCAACGCGTCGAGTCGCCCACGGCCGATGCGGATCTCCTGCAGGACGCGGCCGAACTCCTCAGCGAGGGCGTGGTCGTACTTCTCGGCCACCTTCTGCATCGCCGCCTCCAATGTCAGGCCCGCCTCGACGCACACGATCAGGACGTCGATGACATCGGGTAGGTCGAGCTGGATGTCCGATCGCCTCCGGTTGACCCTGCTGCGCAGCCAGAACATCGGTAGGTAGAGGCCGAGGACGCCACCGACCGCGGCTCCCAGTGCGATCAGGACAGGCTTGCCAACTATGGCGCCGACGAAGATGCCGGCGCAGGTCAGTACGCCTGTCAACACGTAGCGGACGGCGATGAAATCGCTGGTGCTCATGCCGCTGGGACGGCCGGCGAGCTGCAGCCGTTGATGAATCGAATGACGCGCCTTCTCCGGCATCGTCTGCTCGAACAGATGGCCCAGCCGCTTGATGGTTGGTCGCACGACGCGCTCGGTGAACGGTTGCTGCAGCTCCATCTCGGTCAACGAGACCGGAAGCCCGGATTCATAAACTCGCAAACGGCCCTCGACCACGTCGGCGTTGCTGGGTGCGGCGGGAACGAAGCTCCATATGGAGAGGAAGACGCCGACTGCGGCGACCATGCCCAGCGTCATCGCCACGTAGACCAGCGTCATCGCCAGCTAGACCCGGAAGTTTGTGATTCGCCTGACGAAAAAGTTGCCGGCTGCGATCGACATGAGCGCCAGCACCAGCAGGATCCTTCCGCGCGTCTCTGTGAACATGACCCGGAAGTAGCTCGGCGTGATGATGTCGAGGATGCCCGCGACGATGAAGGGCATCAACGTGATCACCCATCCAGACGCGCGTGCCTGAGCGGTGAGCGCGGAGATCTGGCCCTTCACCTGCACCCGCTGGCGGATCGTGTGGGAGATGCTGTCGAGGATGCGCGCGAGGTTTCCGCCAACAGAGGACTGGATATTGATGGCCGTCACGATCAGGTCGAGGTCCTCGCTGCCGACGCGGCGGACCATGTTCGCCAGCGCTTGCGAAGTGGCGCTGCCCACGGTCATCTCTCGGATGACTCGTGAGAGCTCGTCAGAGATCGGCGGCACCGTGTTGCGGGCGACGGCTTCCAGGGCCTGTGGCAGCGAGAGGCCGGCCTTCAGGGCGTTCGACAGTAGGCTCAGCGTGTCTGGCAGCCGCCGATTGAAGGCCCTGAGCCGCCTGCCTTGCCTGTACCTGACATAGCGCATCGGGATCAAGTACGCGGCCACGCCGGCGATCACGAACTGGACTCCGAATCCAAACCGCCAGAGGGACAGCGCCGCCCCGAGGACCATGAGCCCGACCTGGATCATCACGAACTCCGACGCTCGCAGCTTCAGGTCGGCGCGGGCGAGGTGCTCGGCCAGCGTCAGCCCGCCGTTGAGACGCCGCCTGTGGCTGGAACGGTCCGCCAGGACCTGAAACGGCTGGCTGACCCTGTCGCGCAGGGTGGCGGGCTGCAGCGCTGGGTTGTGCCATGGCTCGCGAGCCGAGCGGGCGCCATCGTCTGCGCGGGCCGGGATGGCCACGGCGGCGCCGGCCAGCAGAACGCCGAGGGCGGCAACCATCGAGACGAGGAGAACCTCGCCCATGTCAGCCGGCGGAGGCCGCCCGGGCGGCGACTGGCTCGAACATCGACGGCGGCAGCGACTCGCCCCGCTCGGCGAGCTGCTCGTCGTGCCTGGGCCGGAGTCCGGTTGCCTCGTGGAAACCCGCCGCGACACCCTGGTCGTCGAGGCCGGTCTGGCGGAAGCGGAACAGCTCCTGGTGTTCGATCTCCCCGTTCACCAGCCCCGTGATCTCGGTGATGCTGACGATCTTTCGAGCCCCGCCGCGCACGCGCTCGGCCTGCACGATGATGTCGACCGCTGACGCGATCTGCTTCTGAATGGCACGGGAGGGAAGCTCCGCGCCGGCCATGAGGACCATGGTCTCGAGACGGCTCAAGGCGTCGTGCGCGCTGTTGGCATGGACCGTGCTCATCGAGCCCTCATGGCCAGTGTTCATCGCCTGCAGCATGTCCAGGGCCTCGCCGCCGCGGCACTCGCCCACGATGATCCGGTCCGGCCGCATGCGCAGTGAGTTGCGAACGAGGTCACGAATTTCGATCGCGCCCTTGCCCTCGACGTTTGGCGGTCGAGATTCGAGGCGGATGACATGGTCCTGTCGCAGCTGCAGCTCTGCCGCGTCTTCGACGGTCACGATTCTCTCGTCCGGCGGTATGAAGCTGGAGAGGATGTTCAGCAGCGTCGTCTTGCCTGAAGACGTGCCGCCGGAGACCAGGATGCTCAACCTTGCTCGAACGGCCGAGCGGAGGAAACGCACCATGTCGGCGGTCGCGCTCCCGACCTCGATGAGGTCCTCCGGGGTGAGCTTGTCGCGCGAGAACTTTCTTATGGTCATGCAGGGGCCCTCGAGCGCCAGCGGTGGTAGGACGACGTTGACGCGCGATCCATCGCGCAGCCTGGCGTCGCACATCGGTGAGCTCTCGTCCACGCGACGCCCGACAGTGCTGACGACGCGATCGATGACCTGTCGCAGCTGAGCGGTGCTCTCGAACACCACCGGACTGAGGGTCACTCTTCCGCTGCGTTCGATGTAGATCTGGCGCGGGTGGTTGATCATGATCTCGGTCACGCTCGCGTCCTCGAGTAGCGGCTGCAGTGGACCAAGGCCGAGCACCTCGTCAAGCAGCGCATCGACGAGATGGCCGTAGTCGAGGCGATTGACCGCGGCGCCGGACGTGCGCATGTACTCCTCGGTCAGGGTCGCAATCTTTGTGCGCACACCCTCGCGGTCGCTGATGTCGATCTCGTCCGCATGCCTCTCGACCAGCAGGGCGTGAATCGCGGCCTTGGCTGCAGCGAGCGATGTCGAGGACGACTGCACGGCCGCCTTGCGAGCGTTCTCGTCAATCGGTGGCTTGGCAGGTGCGGGTCTCTCCAGCACGGTGCCGGGGATGACGCTCAGCCCGGCCTCTCCGGGGCGCACCGGGACGACGTCCTGGTGCTTGCGCGCGTCGAGCTTGTCCCTCAGAGCCATGTTGGATTCATTCCATGGCCAGCCGGCGCAGCGCCTGGCGGCCCGCTTTCTGCACCCGCGGGTTTCGATCGGCGAGCAGCGCTTCCAGAGCCGCCCCGCGGGCGGGCGCGTGAAGGGCCGCCAGCGACTTGGCCGCGGACAGCCTCACCTTCCACTCACGGTCGGCGATTGCCCTGATCAACACGGGGACCGCTCTGCGCGCGCCGATCCAACCCAGTGCGCGGCACGCGACGACTCTCTCCTTCCGGCTGCCGGACGCTAGCAGCGCGAGCAGGGGCCCAACAGCGGTCTGCCGGCGACGCAGCCCGGCCGCGGCCGCCACGGCGGGGATCACGCCGGCGCGCCTGCGGCCAAACAGCGCCGCCTCTAGGTACAGGTCCGGCGCCGCTCGCGCCAGTTCGACGATGAGCGTGCGGGTCGCGCCCCTGCGCTCGATAGCGCGCACCAGCGCGTCGGCGCTCCGTACACCTCTGATCCTGCCGAGTGCCCTGGCCGCCGCCTCGCGCACCTCGGCCTGGTCGGCCGACAACAGGGGCGCGACCCACGCGACGGCTCTCTCGGCCTTGAGTGCGCCGACTGATCTCGCGCTGCGGATTCGATGCGCCGCCAGCCGCGAGGCGAGGCCGTCGATGGCGGCATCGGAGGCACCCGTCTGGTCGAACGCCGCCTGAAGCCGAGCGAGCGGTGGGCTCCCGTCGGCCAGGCGAGCGGTAAGGTGTGCCAGCTCGCCGACAACGTCGACGGGGCCGCGATGGAGGTCTATTTCGATGGCGGTGGCACGGCCATCGGCCACCGCACGCAGCCGGCGGCGGACCATGGATCTGCCGACCGATACGCGGGCGTGCTCTATGACCGCAGCCGCACGTGCAGGCGCTGTGATCATCGCGGTTCGTGTCCGATGGCCGGCCCGCCATTCGCTCCGGTCGCCGCGAGCTTGCCGTGGTACCTCTCGATCAGCTCCGCCAATGCCTCGGCGGCTCGGGTGATCTCGCTGTGGGGATTGCTGATACTCAGGATCTCCGCCTTGAGTGCGGCCTGGTCGGCACGCGGGCCGTCGAACCCGACCTCGATGTCGACAGGGCGCTTGAGCATTCGCTCGACCGCGGTCCGGTGGACTGCCGGCCTCAGCGTGCGGTTGTTCAGGATCACAGAGAGGCGGTCATGGGGCGTGCCCAGGCGCAGCAGGATGTCGACGGCGTCCGCGGCGCCCTTCACCGCGGACAGCTCCGGGGAGGTGACGAGCACCATGTGCTGCGTGAGATCGAGCAGCGCGAGCGCCGGGTCGTTGATGGTGACGCCGAGGTCGACCACTATGTAGCGGAAGGTCTTGCGCAAGACTCCGATTGCTCGTGTCAGAAGCTCAGGGGTCACGTCGTCGGCCTCTTCCGGACGCAGCGCACCGGCCAGGATCATCGGGCCGCTCGAGTGAAGCAGGATCGCGCTGAGAAGCACTTCCTCGAATGCCTCGGCGGGCACGCCGCCAAGGCGCGCCAGACAGCTGGTTGGAACCAGCCCGGCCAGAAGAGCGGCGTGCGCGTAGGGGAAGTCCAGGTCCAGCAGGAGCACCTGCCCCGGGTAGCGGCGTGCCAGCGAACCGACCAGGTTGAGCGCGATTGAGGTCCCGCCCGTGCCGCCTTTGGGCGAGTAGACCCCGATCACCGTGGCCTCCTGCAGCAGCATGCCCCAGGTCGCCTGGACGGTGGTGTCCGCATACGAGCTGAAGCGCTGCTCGGCCACCTTGCGCAGCTCATCGAGGAGGCCGCGGTCGCGGCCGAGAACCGACACGAGGCTTTGGCGGTCGAGGGCGAGCAAGGTGCAGTCGGACTGGGCGTAGACGGATGCCTGATGCGGTCGGCTCAGCAAGCAGGCCGTATCTCCGAAAAAGTCGCCCCCGGTCAGAACGGCGACCGTCACCACGCTCGGCGGCTTTTCGATCACCACGCGACAGCGGCCCTGCTCGATGAAGAAGATCGAGTCTCCGGGCTCACCCTGGTAGAGGATCAGCTCGCCGGCGGCGACCGTCACGCGCCGCAGGCGCCTCGCCAGCGCCCGCAGCGTGCCCTCGGCCAAAGCGAAGAACACGGGAGCGCGCTCCAGCACAGCGATTCGGGCGGTCATGTCGTGATAAGCAGGCCACCCGCTTTCAGGGCGGCGCTGGACCAGCGGCCTGACGGCGCCGCTTCGTACAACTGTGGCCCTCGGGCCTGGCGACGCTGCGCTCAGGTTGTGGATCCGGAACGCGTCTCGCATCAGCCCTTGAGGAACCCCCATCGCGCGTCGACCGCGGCCGGACCAACCACTGGGGGCTCTGAGGTCGGAGGGCACGTTGGGTCGGGGTTCGCCAGCGGGTCCTTTCCGTAGTCGTGGCTCGACAGCAGCGCGTAGCGCACGGTCGCGTTGACGAGCAGCCACTCCATGTATTGGGCGTCACATATGGACATGACGACGGTCAGGCTGCTCGCCAGGCCCTGCGGCTGGCCCTGCTTTGGCACAGCGGTCTGGGGACCGACCCGGATGACATAGATGTCTGTAAACACTGTGCGGGTCACCGTCCGCGGGTTGACCTTCGAGAAGAGGTCCGTGTTGACGGCGGCGATCACGTTGATGTAGTCGCCCTGGGCTATGTAACCCGCCACGCCCTCCTGCTCGTCGGTCGGCATCGTCATCGCCACGTAGCCGGCCGGGATGGGCACAAAGGCGGACGCTCCGGCCTTCGTCAGGTCGTCGGCGTTGGTGGCCACCATGTTGGAGGTGATGGGCTGGCCCTGGAGAATCGTCAGGAGGCTCGTCTGAAGCAGCACGTCGCTGACGTGGTAGAAGGCACCTGGCGGAACCGCTGTCGCCGGGATCGTCTCGAACTTGACCATGCCGACGTTGATCGGTTCACGGGCAGGGATGTCCTGGGAGGCGACCAGGATGCTCACCTGCTGAGTCGCCCCGCCTCGGTTCACGAACACAATCCCCAGCGCAAACATCGCGACGAACGCCAACAGCGCCAGCGCCACCCCGACCAGGAAGAGCGGAGTGCGTATGCCTGCCCCTGTACGAGCCTGACCTACTGCTGCCATCTTGCTATCGGCCCTCCATCGGGATCACGACATCCGTCCATCGTTGTCCGTCCCAGAACTCGCCCTCGTCTGCGCTCGACTTCGCGCCGGCTGCCGTGGCCGCGACTTTTCTGAGCACCAAAGTGCCTGCCAGCAGGTCGTGCAACGCCTGCCTGCGCGGCGTGAAGGCCGCCATGAGCCAGCCGGTCATCAGTGCGAGGGTCGACAGGACCTTCAGCCAGTAACGGAAGCTGGCTCGCACAAACGAGATCGGGTCGCCTCGCGTATCCGTGACGCGGAGGCCGAGCACGATCTTGCCCAGGGTGGCGCCCGTGGGCGAGCTCTCCAGCAAAGCGAAGTAGGCCCATGAGATTGCGCCGAAGACGGGCGAGAGGTACGCGGCCCACACGATCACCGCGAGCAGTGGGGACAGGTCTTCGGCGACCCTCAGCAAATCGTTCGGCGCGATCACGATGACCGCGATCGCAAGGGTGGTCTGCACGCTGAGGAGCAGGAGCTCGTCGATCAAGTAAGCGGCCAGGCGGCGCCAGAAATCGGCGTAGGCGAGCATCGACTAGCCGCCCCTGCCGATGAACGTTCCGGCAGCGGATAGTGAATGAAGCTGGGCGCGTGCGTGACTGCTCTGTGTCATTTGAGATGCGCGTTTACCGGACGGGCGCGAAAGCACATGCCGGCGCGCGATCACCTCCCCTCCCCTCGGGTTGTCTGATCTGATCCCCAAGTTAGTCGTCACCCGAACCGCCGACAAGGGGGACGTTTGGCCTATGTCCCGACGGCCTCACATGGCACGAAATCCCAATTGAGAATTCACCCGCCTAACCGGAGGTGACCCCTTCCTCGCTTACCCGGGTGCCGGAAGATCAGGCGCTGAACAAACCATCCCGGACCGCATTCATTACGGCCTCGGTGCGGTTGCTGGCGTCGAGCTTCTTGAAGACCTCGCTGAGATGGTTGCGAACGGTCTTGTGGCTGATGCCGAGTTTGCCCGCGATCTGTTTGTTAGACAGCCCGCATGCGACTTGCTTGAGCACATGCAGCTCACGATGCGACAGGTCGAGCGCCCCGACCCGGACTCGGGACTGTCCGTTGGAGTGCAGGGCCCGGGTGAGGGCGACGATGTCCTCGGGGGTGACGTCCTTGTCGACATATCCCTTCGCACCGCTCGCCATCGCCTCGCTGATGTGGCTCTTGTCTGCAAAGGCGCTGAGAACGATCACGCGCACTACCTCCCGCACCGACTTCTCGACCGCGGCGAGCTCAGCCTCCGCGCCCGACCCGGCATCCCGCACCCCTCTCAACTCATGGAGCCCGAGTACCAGGCCGATGAGCGGGCTTGCCACCTCGTCATGCAGCTCGCGCGCAAGCCGACGCCGCATCTCATCGGTGGTTTCGATGGGACTGAGCGACCGAATGCCCGCAGACGAACCTGCCTTCACCGCGGCATTCGAAATTCGAAGCGCCAAACCTGGCCCTCCCCTTCACTCCCCTACCCATCGCCGCGCACGGCGATAACACCGCACGTGGAATCCAGAGTATATGCAGATTTCAAATCAGCGCCAGAATGAATTCGCCCCGGGGCAACCTGACCCCAGATTCGTCGTCTAGGCTTCGGGTGATGGACGGCTGGTACGAGGTGAATGCGAAGCCCTTACCTCCGGTCGCGGCTGCGTGACAGATCTCGACTTCGAGCCTCCTTATCTCTATCCCGACTATCGCGCGACCCAGTTGCGCGCGCCGCACCGCGTGCTGGTGCGATTGCCCGATGAATGGTTCCACCAGCGGCGTGGCCCGGCGTTTGGGCGCGTTCCGGTCAAGCCTGAGGACGCGGACCTCACGCGGCAGCATCGGGGCGAGCCGCCCGGCGAGCGCATCATCCTGACCGGTCGTGTGCTGGATAGCGACAGGCGGCCCGTGCGCCGCACGCTCGTCGAGGTCTGGCAGTCGAACGCAGCAGGCCGACACGTCGATA
>Ga0099828_10001774_pt1 | contig 14700 bp, 13 predicted proteins | sample CZO8metaG_2_FD_79338 | JGI IMG/M metagenome (GOLD analysis project Ga0099828, IMG submission 79338) | Vadose zone soil microbial communities from the Eel River Critical Zone Observatory, Northern California, USA - CZOApr15con2H1.8 metaG | ecosystem: Environmental > Terrestrial > Soil > Vadose...
GCAAGATCGCCGAGATGAAGACCGGCGAAGGCAAGACGCTGGTGGCCAGCCTGCCGCTCTACCTGAACGCGCTGCCCGGCCGCGGCGCCCACCTGATCACCGTCAACGATTACCTGGCCCGCCGCGACGCCGGCTGGATGGGCCCCGTCTTCCACCTGCTGGGGTTGTCGGTGGGCGTGATCATGAACCAGGCGTCCTTCGTCTACGACCCCCAGCACCTGGACGAGTCGCACCCGGACTCCCGTCTGCAGCACCTGCGCCCGGTGGGCCGCCAGGACGCCTACCGCTGCGACATCACCTACGGCACCAACAACGAGTTCGGCTTCGACTACCTCCGTGACAACATGGCCACCGACCTCGCCCAGTGCGTGCAGCGCGAGCTTCGCTACGGGATCGTGGACGAGGTCGACTCGATCCTGATCGACGAGGCGCGGACCCCGCTGATCATCTCCGGGCAGGGCGAGGAGTCGACCGAGAAGTACTACGAGTACGCGCGCTACGCGGCCCGCCTGGCCGAGGGCGCCGACTTCACGGTCGACCTCAAGCACAAGTCCTGCTCCCTCACCGAAGAGGGCATTGCCAAGATGGAGCGCTGGACGAAGATCCCCAACATCTACGACCTGGAGCAGGCCGTGGAGGCGCACCAGATCAACCAGGCCCTGAAGGCGAAGGCGCTGTTCCTGCGCGAGCGGGACTACCTGGTCATCAACGGCGAGGTCGTGATCGTGGACGAGTTCACCGGCCGCACCATGCCCGGCCGGCGCTGGTCCGACGGCCTGCACCAGGCGATCGAGGCCAAGGAGGGGCTGAAGGTCCAGCAGGAGATGCGCACGCTGGCCACCATCACCCTGCAGAACTACTTCCGGCTCTACGGCCGGCTGGCGGGCATGACCGGCACCGCGCTGACCGAGGCCGAGGAGCTGCACAAGATCTACGGCCTGGAGGTCGTGGTGGTGCCCACGCACAAGGCGATGGTGCGCACCGACAACCCGGACGTCATCTACAAGACCGAGCAGTCCAAGTTCGAGGCCGTGCTGGGCGAGATCGGGGAGATGAACAGAGCCGGACGGCCGGTCCTGGTGGGCACGGTGTCAGTAGAGAAGTCGGAGCGGCTCGCCCGCCTGCTCGAGAAGCGCGGCGTCCCGCACAACGTGCTCAACGCCAAGCACCACGAGCGCGAGGCGGCGATCGTGGCCGAGGCCGGCCGTCCGGCCGCGGTGACCATCGCCACCAACATGGCCGGCCGGGGCACCGACATCGTCCTCGGTCCCGGCGTCGCGGACCGGGGCGGGCTGCACATCATCGGCACCGAGCGCCACGAGAGCCGGCGCATCGACAACCAGCTCCGGGGGCGGGCCGGCCGCCAGGGTGACCCCGGGTCCAGCCGCTTCTACATCTCGCTGGAAGACGACCTGATGAAGATCTTCGGGCCGGCGGCGGACCGCATCAAAGGGCTGATGGAGCGCCTGGAGGTGGAGCCGATCGAGCATCGCTGGGTGGCCCGCTCGATCGAGAGCGCCCAGAAGAAGGTGGAGGGCATGAACTTCGACGCCCGCAAGCACGTCGTCGAATACGACGACGTGATGAACAAGCAGCGGGCGATCGTCTACGAGGAGCGCCGCAAGGTGCTCACCGGCGCCGACACGCGGGCCAACGTGGATGCCTACATCCGGGATCTGATCGGCAAGGGGGTGGAGGCCCACTGCGAGGGGCGCCACCCGGAGAACTGGGACCTGGACGGGCTGGTCCGCTACCTGGGCGGCTACTTCCCGCTGGCGCCCGGCACCGAGATCCCGGGCGAGGCCCTGAAGGACGGCCGGCGGGGCCTGGTCGAGTTCCTGCACCGGGCGGCGATGGACACCTACGCGCAGAAGGAGCAGCAGATCGGGCCCGAGGTCATGCGGCAGGTGGAGCGGTTCGTGATGCTGGGCGCAATCGACCAGAAGTGGGTCGACTACCTGACCACGATGGAGCACTTCCGGGAGGGCATCGGGCTGCGCGCCTACGGTCAGCGAGACCCGCTGGTCGAGTACAAGAACGAGGCCTTTCAGATGTTCAGCGAGCTGACCGAGCAGATCCAGGCCGAGATGGTCAGCCGCATGTTCCGGGTGCAGGTGCAGGTCGAGCCGCCCAAGCCGCCGCCGCCCCTGGTGGCCGCCCTGCGCGGGCCCGGGCTGGACGGCAGCAACGGCGGCGGGGCCGCCGCGGTTCCGGTCGGCGCCGGGGGCCAGGGTAAGATCGGCCGCAACGACCCCTGCTGGTGCGGGTCGGGCCTCAAGTACAAGAAGTGCCATGGCAGATGAGCTGAACCCGGTGAGCGTCCTGGCTCGCATCCGCGAGCTGAAGGAGCACCTTTGACCTGCCTGTCAAGCTGCGGCGAGCTGAGGAGCTCGACCAGCTCCTAGCCCAGCCGGGGGTCTGGGAGGATCCCGCCCAGGCCGCCCGCTACGCCCGCGAGGCGTCCGAGAACCGGGAGCTGGTGCAGTCCTGGGAACGGCTGGAGCGACGGGCCAGCGACCTGGTCGAGCTGAGCCGGCTGGCCGACGGCGACCCAGAGCTCTCCCGGCAGCTGGACGAGGAGCTGCGCCAGGTCGGGGCCGACATCCGGCAGCGGGAGCTCGACCTGCTCTTCACCGACCCCTACGCCACCCACAACGCCGTGGCCAGCATCAGCGTGGGCCAGGGCGGCATCGACGCCCAGGACTGGGTGGAGATGCTGCTGCGCATGTACCTGAAGTGGGCCCAGGCGCAGGGCTTCCAGGCCCAGGTCCTGGAGGCCAGCCCGGGCGAGGAGGCGGGCCTTAAGGGCGCCACCCTGGTGGTCCGCGGCCAGCGGGCCTACGGCCTGCTGCGCTCCGAGCACGGGGTCCACCGGCTGGTTCGCATCTCGCCCTTCGACCAGAACCACCGCCGGCACACGTCCTTCGCGCTGGTGGAGGTGATGCCGGAGCTGGAGCAGGCGGAGGAGGGCGAGGTCGAGCTCGACCCTGACGACCTCCGGATCGACACCTACCGTTCGACCGGAGCGGGCGGGCAGCACGTCAACAAGACCGACTCCGCGGTCCGCATCACGCACCTTCCGACCGGGATCGTGGTCACCTGCCAGAACGAGCGCTCGCAGATGAAGAACCGCGAGATGGCCATGAAGATCCTGCGGGCACGCCTCTTCCAGCGCCGGCTGGAGGAGGCGGCGCTCAAGCGGGAGGAGCTGCGGGGCGAGGTGCTGCCGGCGGAGTTCGGGTCGCAGATCCGGAGCTACGTGCTGCAGCCCTACCAGCTGGTCAAGGACCACCGGACCGGCGTCGAGGTGGGCAACGTGGCGGCGGTGCTGGACGGCGGCCTGGACCCCTTCATCGAGGGCTGGCTGCGCTGGCGGCTGGGCAAGGCGGCCGCGCCGCCGGCGACACCCAGAGCCGGCAGCAAGAAGTAGCCTGCTTCTCGCGTTTGACCCCGTGGGGGGATGCGGATATACTCGCCCACGGTCTAGCCGGCGCGTATTCGCGCCCAGTTCAGAAACGAACCCACCATCATGGTCCTTACACCAGACTTCGAAAGCAGGCCGCTGATCAGCCTCCAGCACGTCTGGAAGCGGTATCCCCCGGAGACGATCGCGCTCCGGGACGTCAGCCTCAACATCCCCGAAGGAGACTTCATGTTCCTGGTCGGTCCCTCGGGGGCCGGCAAGTCGACCGTGGTCCGGCTGCTGATCCGCGAGGAGCGGCCGACCAAGGGCAAGATCTTCGTCGACGGCGCCGAGCTGGGCCGGATGAAGCGGCGGCAGCTGCCGTACTACCGGCGCAAGATCGGCCTGGTCTTCCAGGACTTCAAGCTGCTGCCCAGCCTGACCGTCTACGAGAACGTCGCCTTCGCGCTCCGGGTGATGGGCGACCCCGGCCGGGTCATCCGCCCGAAGACGGAGGACGCCCTCGACACCGTCGGCCTGGCCGACCAGCGCGACAAGTACCCCCGCGAGCTGTCGGGGGGCGAGCAGCAGCGGGTGGCCATCGCCCGCGCGCTGGTGCACGCGCCCAGGGTGATCGTGGCCGACGAGCCGACCGGCAACCTGGACCCGGCCACGGCCTGGGAGATCATGCAGCTCTTCCTGCGCATCAACGCCCGCGGCGCCACCGTCGTGATGGCGACGCACAACCGTGAGATCGTCGACCTTCTCCGCCGGCGGGTGGTGGCCATCGAGGCCGGCCGGGTGGTCAGGGACGACCGTTCCGGGAGATACCATGAGGCTCTGGCGGCATCTTCAGTTCGCGCTTAGCAGCGCCTGGCAGAGCTTCTGGCGCAACGCCGGCGTCAGCCTGGCCGCCGTGCTCTCGATCACGCTCATCCTGGTCATGGCCGGGGTCAACCTGCTCGTCGGCCACGCCATGAACGACGTCCTCCAGCTCCTGCGGGCACGGGTCAGCGTGATCAGCATCACCGTCGCCGACGGCACGCCGCTGCAGACGGTCTACGACTTCCAGGAGCAGCTGCGCGCGGATCCCCGGGTCGCCGAGGTGCAGTTTCTGACCAAGGACCAGGTGCTGGCGCACTTCCAGTCCGACCCCACCAACGCGCGGATCGTCCAGCAGATCGAGGGCAACCCGCTGTCGGCCAAGCTGGAGGTGCGGGTCCGGGACCTGGCCGACGTCGCCGCCGTCGACGCCCTGGCGCGCCAGTGGCGGGGCGCCGACCCCAGCGACCCGACCGACTACCAGGGCGACTTCATCAACCGCATGCTGGCGCTCTCGAGCTGGCTCAGCTGGGCTGGTTTGGCGCTGCTCGCGATCCTGGTGGTGATCTCGGTGGTGATCGTCATGAACACCATCCGGACGGCGGTCTACCACCGCCGCCAGGAGATCGAGGTCATGAAGCTGGTGGGCGCCACCGAGTGGTTCGTGCGCGGCCCCTTCGTGCTGGAGGGGGTCCTGACCGGGGTGGTGGCGGCGGGGGTTGCGCTCGGCCTGCTGGTGGTAAGCTACCGCCCTTTCGTCGAGCGCTTCCGGACCGATCTCTTCTTCGTGCCGCTCACCTATGACCCCAAGTTCGTGGGCCAGCTGGCCCAGGACCTGCTGCTCGGCGGTGCCCTGCTGGGCGCGCTCGGCAGCTACATCGGCGTCCGCCGCTTCGTGAGGATCTGAGATTGAGAAAGCCGCTTCTCGTGCTGATGACGCTGGTGCTGCTGGCGCCGCTCCGGGTGGCGCCGGTGCACGCCATCTACTGCGACCCCGGGGACACGATCTGCGACCAGCTGAACAACTCCATCAACACCCAGGTCGACGCCGCCCAGCGGCTGCAGGACATCCAGAACCGGATCAAGGACGTCCAGGAGCGGATCAACGCCCTGGTCCAGCTGGTCCGTGACCTGGACGGCCAGATCGCGGCCCAGCAGGCGCTGATCGACCGCACCCAGACCCAGATCGACGAGCTCGACCGCCAGATCCGTTTCACGATGGCCGACATCACGCGCCAGCAGGCTCACATCGACGTCCGCGATCGCCTGCTCGCGCAGCGGGTCCGCTTCCTCGACAACCACGGCTCGGTCAACTACGTGCAGCTGGTCGTGACCGCGACCAGCTTCAACCAGCTGGTGGACCGGATCGTGATCATGCAGGAGATCATCCGCAGCGATCGCCAGCTCCTGGACGAGCTGCGCGGGGAGCGCGAGCAGCTGGCCGGCATGCAGGACCAGCTCAACCAGCAGCGGGCGCAGGAGACCGCGCTGCTCAAGAAGCAGCAGGACGAGAAGGCGCAGCTGGACGGCTATCGGGGCACGCAGGCCAAGGCCCTGGCCTCCGTCCAGGCGCTCTCCTCCCAGCTCGAGCAGCAGCGCCAGCTGCTGGAGCAGCAGAAGCTCCAGATCGACTCCCAGGTGGCGGCCCTGCAGCAGCAGTACGACGCCGAGATGATCGCCCGCGGCGGCGGCAACGGCCAGTTCATGTGGCCCATGCAGCCGAACAGCTTCTACATCTCGCAGGGCTTCGGCTGCGTGACCTTCTGGATGGAGCTCTACAACCCCAACTGTCCCTACCCGCACCGGTTCCACTCCGGGCTCGACATGGCCGGCCCCTACGGGAATCCGATCTACGCCGCCGACACCGGCGTGGTGACCATGTACAGCAGCGGCTACGGCTACGGGAACTACGTGATCATGGTCCACGGCCGGGGCTACGAGACGGTCTACGGGCACATGGCCGGCTTCAACCCGAAGGTCAGCTACGGGCAGATCGTGGCCCGCGGCACCCTGATCGGCTACGAAGGCTCCACCGGCTGGTCGACCGGCGCCCACCTGCACTTCGAGATCCGGCTCAATGGCGGCTACCAGAACCCCTGCACCTATCTAGGATGCTGACATGAGGTGGCGCGCCGGCGGGTTCGCCGCCGGCGCACTCCTCGCCGGCCTGCTGGCCGGCTCCGCGGTGGGGTTCTATCTGGGGGCGGCCAACCCCGACTGGCTGCCGGCCCTGGGCCAGGCGCCGGCCGGCCGCGTGGACCAGGCCGCGCTCGACCAGGCCGTACGGGTGCTCCAGGCCCACTACGTGGACCAGAAGCTGGACTACACGAAGCTGACCCGAGGGGGGATCCGCGGCATGGTCGAGAGCCTGAACGACCCCAACTCGGAGTACCTCGACCCCGACCAGTACAAGCGGCAGCAGGACAGCTTCGCCGGCCGCTACACCGGGATCGGGATCTACGTCAGCTTCCGGGCCGACTACCCGCAGATCACCGGCGTGGTCCCGGGCTCGCCGGCCGAGAAGGCGGGCATCAGGACCGACGACGTGATCGTCAAGGTGGACGGCAAGGACGCCCGCGGGCTGCGGGCGGACCAGGCTTCGGCGGAGATCCAGGGCCCGGAGGGGACGCGTGTCACCCTCACCCTGCGGCGGGGCGCCGACACCTTCGACGTGGGCGTGGTGCGGGCCCGGATCAAGCTGCCGTTCGTGCTCTCCAGCAAGCTGGAGGGCGGCGTGCTCTACCTGCGCATCTTCAGCTTTGGCGACAACAGCTCGTCCGAGCTGGACAGCCAGCTAGCGTCGGGCCTGCCGGGGGCGAAGGCGGTTGTCCTCGACCTGCGCGACGACCCCGGCGGGTTCATCTCGTCCGCCGACGACATCATCAGCCGCTTTCTCTCCAGCGGCGAGACCTTCGAGCTGCGGGACCGGACCGGGACCGTGGAACGGCACCAGGTGAGCGGCTCCCACCCGGCCGCCGCCGTGCCCCTGGTGGTCGTGGTCAACGCCAACTCGGCGTCGGCCTCGGAGATCGTGGCCGGGTCGCTGCAGGTGCACGGCCGGGCGCGGCTGGTGGGGACCCGCACCTACGGCAAGGCCACCGTGCAGCAGGACTATCCGCTGCCCGGCGGGGGAGACCTCCACATCACGATCAAGCGCTGGTACCTGCCCAACGGGACCTCCGTGGACAAGCGCGGGCTCCAGCCGGACGTGGAGGTGGCGCTGGCCAGCTCGGACCGGATGTTCAACGTGACCAGGCCGGACCTCGGCCACGCGGCCGACGACCAGCTCAACCGGGCCCTGGCGCTGGTCACCGGCGGCTGAGCCCTAGACTTGACAGCCGCCTCGCGGGCGGTTAGCTCAGCCGGCTAGAGCGCCTCGTTTACACCGAGGAGGTCGGGAGTTCGATCCTCTCACCGCCCATCTGGGTGGCCTGGAGCCCGCCCCTAGAATTGGACGCCGTGCCGAGGTAGCTCAGCTTGGTAGAGCACTTGACTGAAAATCAAGGTGTCGCCAGTTCAAATCTGGCCCTCGGCACCAGCCGCTAGCCGGCTGCGGCAGGCGCTTCCAGCCCGGCCAGGTAGAGCTGCCGGTACAGCCCGCCCGAACGCAACAGCGATCGGTGGTCGCCCCGCTCCACGATCCGGCCTCGATCGAGAACCAGGATCTGGTGCGCCGCCCTCACCGTGGACAGGCGGTGGGCGATGACGAACGAGGTGCGCCCAGCCATCAGCTCGCCCAGCGCCTCCTGCACCAGCGCTTCGGTCTCGCTGTCCAGGTGCGAGGTGGCTTCGTCCAGCAGCAGGATGCGGGGGTCCTTCAGGATCGCCCGGGCGATCGCCAGCCGCTGCTTCTCGCCGCCCGAGAACCGGTAGCCGCGCTCCCCCGTCATGGTCTCGTAGCCGTCCGGCAGCGAGTCGATCAGGTCGTGGATCCGTGCCTTTCGGCAGGCCTCGGCGACCTCCTCGTCGCTGGCCTGGGGCCGCGCGTAGCGCAGGTTCGCGCGGACGGTGTCGTGGAACAGGTGCGGGTCCTGGGGGACCATGGCCAGGGCGCCGGTGAGGATGTCGAAGGCCAGGTCGCGAACGTCGATCCCGTCGACGGCCACTCCGCCGCGGTCGGGGTCGTAGAGGCGCGCCAGCAGATAGCAGAGAGTGGTCTTTCCGGCCCCGGTCGGCCCGACCAGGGCGGTTACCATGCCGGGCTCGGCGGCCAGCGAGACGTCGCGCAGGATCCAGTCAGAGGGTTCGTCGGGCAGCCGCTTCAGGGCGCGACCGTCGGCGCCGATCTCGAGCGATGCGATGGAGGCCAGCGCCGGGGACGGGTAGCGGAACCAGACCCCGTCCAGGCTGACCCGCCCTGAGATCCGCGCCGGCCGGACCGGGTCCGGCCGCTCCTTCACCATCGGCTCCTTGTCCAGGACCTCGAAGATGCGCTCGAAGGCGACCAGCCCGCCGGCCAGGTTGAGCCGCACGCTGGCCAGGTCCAGGATGGGCCCATAGACCCTCTGCGCCAGCGTGGCCAGCGCGATCAGCGTGCCCAGGGAGAGGCTGTGGCTGATGACCGAGAGGCCGCCGAAGAAGTAGATGGCGACCAGCGCCAGGGACCCGGTCAGGCTGAGCGCACCCATGAACAGGCTCTGGAACATCTGCATCTCGATGGTGTTGCGGCGGGCGGCCCGCCCGCGTTCGTCGAAACGCCGAACGTCCTGATCCTGGCCCCCGAACACCCTCGCCAGCAGGGCGCCGGCCACTGACAGCCGCTCCGAGATGTGCGTGTTGAGCTCGCCCAGGATCCGGTTCCGGTTCCGGTTCAGCTCGCGGATGCGGCGGCCGGCGAGGTCGGCCGGGATCAGGACCAGCGGAGCCAGCAGCAGCACCGCAACCGCGATCGGCGGGCTGAGCCAGAACATGGCCACCACGGTCGCCACCAGCCCGAGGGAGTCGGTGAAGGCCGCGCTGAGCGTGTCGGTGAAGAGCTGCTCGGCGCTCATCACCTCCCAGATCAGCCGGCCCTGGATCATGCCCTGCCGGGCCCGCGTGAAGAAGGCCATCGGCATGCGCTGGAACTGGCGGTAGACCGCCAGCCGGAGCGAGAGGATGACCCCGGTGCCGATCCCAGGCTGAGCCAACGCTGGCCGACGAGCAGGAGGGAGCTGCTGACGAAGACCAGGACCAGCCCTGCCGTCAGCAGTCCCAACGCCCACGCGTCCCGGTGGGGTAGGGCCAGGTCCACGATCTGCCGGATCAGGAGGGCGGGCGCCACCTGGAGCAGCGAGCCGGCCCCGGTCGCGGCCAGGTAGACGAGCAGGGTGCGCCGGTAGGGGCGCACGAACGTCCAGCCGCGGCGGATCAGATCCAGGTCGATCGACCGGTCCGCTTCCTCGGGATCGCGCCAGAAGGTGCCCCAGACCCTCATCGTCCTTCTCGCATCCGCAAACTGCGATTGTGATCCAACCCCGGAGGTGGGCTGTGGCCTGGCTCGACCTCAGCCCCTGGGTCCTCGGAGCTCTGGCCCTGGCGCTCCTGGTCTTCTTCGACCTCGGCCCGCCGCTGGCTTTCAACGACGACTTCGAGCCGGCCTGGTCGGTTCGCCAGCTGGTGGCCGGGCACGGATTTCGGACCCTGCCCGACCAGGCCGCGCTGGGGCTGGTCCAGATCGTCTGGGCAGCTCTCGTGACCTTCGGCCACCCCGACCAGCGCTGGCTCCGGCTGAGCCTGGTCCCCTTCGCCCTCGTTTCCGCCGCCGCGCTCTACTGGCTGGCCCGGCGGCAGGGCGCGAGCCGGGGCTGGGCCGCCGTGGCCGGAGCCGGCCTCCTCTGCGCGCCGCTCTACCTGGGCCTGGCGACCAGCTTCATGACCGACGTCGCCTACCTGGCACTGCTTCTGCTGGCGGCGGTCCATGGCTGGCGCTGGGTGGTCGAGGGCCGCTCACTCCTCGCCTGCTCCGTCCTGGTCGCCCTGGCCTCCCTGCAGCGGCAGCAGGGAGCCGCGCTGCTGCTCGCGCTGACGGCCGGGCTGGCGCTGGCCGCCCGGGGCCGGGCGGTCGGGCGCCGGGAGTGGGGGGAGCTGGCAGGCCTGTGGGCCGCGGTCGCGCTGGCGCAGGGGCTGACCCTGCTCCTGGGCCTCGCCACCCCGCAGGCGGTTGGGCGCCTGGCCGGGCTCAGCGCCGGCCTGGGCGACCGGCTCCAGAACCCGGGCGAGCTGGCCCGAGCCCTGGCCACTGCCCCCCTCGTAGGCGGGCTGGTCGCGCTGCCCTTCCTGGCGGCGCTGGCCTTCGCGGCCTCGGAGCCACGGCGCTGGACGTGGGCTGCGTTGGTGCCGGCGGCGATAGCTCTCCTGGCGGTCGGCTTCGCGGTCCAGACCAGCCTCCACTCAGCCGCGATCTTCCCCAGCAACTACTGGAACCACCGCGGGCTCAACCCGCTCAACCTGGCCGGCTCGAAGCCGGCCCTCTACCCGCTGGCGGTCTACGTCGGCAGCGAGCTGGCCGCGGTCGCGGTGGTGGCGGTGGCGCTGGTTCTCCGCGCGCGCGACTGGAGCCCCAAGGCGGGCGGGACGGGCGGGACGTTCCTGGTCCTGGTCGGCCTCAGCCAGCTGCTGCCGGTGCTGGTGACCGGGGTCTGGGATCGCTACTACCTTCCGGTCGTGCTGCCCCTGCTGCCGGTGCTGGCCGCGATGGCGTCCAGGACCGCCCGGCCCCGCCTGGCGTCCGCCTGGTCGGTGGCGGCGCTCGCCGCCGGCCTGGCCGCCTACGCGGCCGGGGAGCAGGACTACCAGGCGTGGCAGCAAGCCCGGGACCAGGCCGCCCAGCTTGCCTACCGGACCGTGGCTCCCGAGCGGGTGGACGCCGGCTACGAGGCGTACGCGGTCTACGTCTACGTTCCCACCCTCGAGCGCACCGGCCGGCTGCCGGGAGGGCTGCCGGCCTCGGCCACGGGTCAGGTCGACCTGGTGCGCGGGCCCGCCGACCCCGCCGTGAGGCTAAGCTTCGCCAACGCGGACGACACCCATCCGGGCATCGCCTACAGGTCCCTGGCCCCGGGACGGGTCGTGCTGCTGAAGCCATGAAGGAGAAGAGATGAAATCGAGACAGAAGTCGGCCGCCGGGGCAGCCATCCTGGTCGTCAGGTGCGAGTGCGGCTTCGAGACCCGCGGGACCGAGGAGGAGCTGATCCCGGTGGTGCAGCGCCATGGGGTGGAGGCGCACAACATGAAGGTCACGCGCGAAGACGTGCTGGCCATGGCGCGGCCGGCCTGAGCGCGCGCCTGGAGGACGTCCGTCCCTGGGGCACGGAGGGCCCTGTCCAGGCCGAAGTCTTCGTCCTCCGCCTGAAGGCTGGCGTGCCCGAGCTGACCGGCCCCTGCGGAGCCGACCCCTGGTACCTGGAGGTTGGCGCTGACGAGGACCCGGTGGAGGTCGTGAGCCGCCTCTCCGGCCACCAGCTGGGCGAGCCGCTGCTCGTGCACTCCACCTCCTGGCGCCGGGATCGCGGCTCGGTGATCCTGAGCTTCGTGGTCGTGATCGCCGACGGCCAGGCGCCTGAGCTGGCCGGGGTCGAGATCGGCCGGGCCGAGCTGGCTCGCTCCTCCGCCCACGCCGCCCCGAGCCGAATCCTGCCCACACAGGTCATCGAGCACGGCCTGCGCCACCTGGCCTGGCTGGCGAAGGACGACGAGACCGTGCGGGAGGTGCTCAGCGAGGACTGGAGGCGGGTGCTGGGAGGCTACGTGCCGGAGCCCTTCCGGCATCTCGCGTAAACGTGGAGGTCAAGGGCCCGGTCGAGGGCCGGGCGGACGAGATCCTCACCCCGGGCGCGCTTGCCTTCGTGGCCCGGCTGCAGCGCGAGTTCGGAGGCCGCCGCCGCGAGCTGCTCGAGGCGCGGCAGGACCGCCAGCGGCGGATCGACGCGGGGGAGATGCCGGACTTCCTGCCCGCCACCCGGAAGGTCCGGGAGTCGGAGTGGCGGGTGGCGAAGGCGCCGGCCGACCTCCAGGACCGCCGCGTGGAGATCACCGGGCCCACCGACCGGAAGATGCTGATCAACGCCCTCAATTCGGGCGCCAGCGTCTTCATGGCCGACTTCGAGGATGCCAACGCTCCCAGCTGGGAGAACCTGGTCGAGGGCCAGGTCAACCTGATCGACGCCATCGAGCGGCGGATCGGGTTCACCAGCCCCGAAGGCAAGCAGTACCGGCTCAACGAGAGGGTGGCCACGCTGCTGGTGCGGCCCCGCGGATGGCACCTCGACGAACGCCACCTCCTGGTCGACGGCGGGCCCGTCAGCGGCGGCCTGTTCGACTTCGGCCTCTACTTCTTTCACAACGCGCGCCGGCTTCTGGACAAGGGCACCGGCCCCTACTTCTACCTGCCCAAGCTGGAGAGCCACCTGGAGGCCCGCCTCTGGAACGATGTCTTCAAGTTCGCGCAGGCGGAGCTGGGCGTGCCCCAGGGCTCGATCCGCGCCACCGTGCTGGTGGAGACCATCCTGGCCGCGTTCGAGATGGAGGAGATCCTGTACGAGCTCCGGGAGCACTCGAGCGGGCTCAACGCCGGTCGCTGGGACTACATCTTCAGCGTCATCAAGAAGTTCCGGCGCCGGCCGGACATGCTGCTCCCAGACCGAGCGGAGGTGACCATGACGGTCCCCTTCATGCGCGCTTATACAGAGCTCCTGGTCAAGACCTGCCACCGCCGCGGAGCCCACGCCATGGGCGGCATGGCCGCCTTCATCCCCAGCCGCAGGGACGCCAAGGTCAATGAGGTTGCCCTGGCGAAGGTGCGCGAGGACAAGGAGCGGGAGTCGCGCGACGGCTTCGACGGCACCTGGGTGGCGCACCCGGACCTGGTGCCGACCGCGACCGAGGTCTTCGACGGCGTGCTCGGCTCGAAGCCGAACCAGCTCGACCGCCAGCGGCCCGAGGTCTCGGTCAGCGCGTCGCAACTGCTGGACGTGAAGGTGCCGGGCGGCAAGGTCACCGAGACCGGGCTGCGCGCCAACGTGAGCGTGGGCATCCAGTACATCGAGTCCTGGCTGCGGGGGGTGGGGGCGGCCGCCATCAACAACCTGATGGAGGACGTCGCCACCGCCGAGATCGCGCGCTCGCAGGTCTGGCAGTGGACGCACCACGGCGCCCGGCTCGACGAAGGCCCGGTGGTGACCGCCGACCTGGTTCGCGAGATCGAGTCCGAAGAGCTGGAGCGGCTGCGGGAGGCCTACGGCGCCGGGCTCTACGGCAAGGGGCGCTTCGCCGAGGCGCGGGAGCTGTTCGAGAGGGTGGCGCTGAGCCGGGACTTCGTCGAGTTTCTGACGCTGCCCGCGCTGGAGAAGCTGGGCTAGCTCAGAGGGTCGGCGGGGTCCAGGGGCCGGGCACGATCACGCCCGGGCGGCGGGAGGGGGCCACGTAGCGGTCGATCGCCGCGCTGGCGGCGTAGAGGGAGCGGATCGCGAGCTCCACCGAAGCGGCGCGGAACTCGGCGTCCTCGGAGTCCCTGGCCTCCTCGAGCAGGTCGGCGCTTTCGAAGAGGACGTCGCTGAGGCTGCCGAAGTCGAATGCGCCGCCCGCCGAAGCTCGCCGACCGGGCAGCCGCAGCTTCTTCACGAACCGATTCTCGACAGCCGCCGACTGCAGACCGACTGCGAAGCTGCAAATTATGCCTACCGAGCAGCAGGCCTCGGTGTCGCGCTAGCGCTTCAGGGCGGGCGCTTTCTCCACCACGTGGAGCGACTCCCGGATGAAGGCCGGGATGTCAGCCGGCATCCGCGAAGTGACCAGGTTGCGGTCCACGATCACGTCCTGGTCCACCACCTGCGCGCCGGTGTAGCGGAGATCGCCCTGGACCGTCTTCCAGGCCGTCATCCGCCGGCCCCTGGTCACCCCCGCGGTGATCAGCAGCTGCGGGCCGTGGCAGATCGCGAGCACGGGCTTCCCCGCCTCCATGAACGCCTTGACGAACTCGACCATCTCGTCGTTGGCGCGCAACTTGTCGGGTGAGTAGCCGCCGGGGATGAGGAGCCCGTCGAAGTCGGAAGGCTTGACATCCGCGATCCCCTTCTCGGTGGTCGCGGAGACGTTGCCCTTGCTGCCTTTCAGCTCCTTGCCCGCCTCCAGGCCCACGATGACCACCTCGTGGCCGGCCTCCTTCAACGCCTCGTACGGCTCCTTGAACTCCGAGTCCTCGAACAGGTTCTCCAGCACGCAGGCGATCCTCATCTCAGCACCTCCACGGCAGTCAGGTTACCTTCGGCGGCTTGCCGGGCAGCCGGCGCCACTGACGCGGCCCCACACCCTGGTTGGGGTTGCCCATCACGAACGGGACCTCCGACGGGACGACCAGGCAGTTCTCCTTGCGAACGACGCTGCGCTCGCCGCCCTCGCCGTCCTCCACCACGACCGTCCGCTCCAGCACCGCCCGCACGCGGACCGGCCGGCCGGCCACGACGGCGCCGAAGCCGCCGCTGACCTCGTGGTTGTCC
>Ga0099828_10001779_pt1 | contig 14680 bp, 11 predicted proteins | sample CZO8metaG_2_FD_79338 | JGI IMG/M metagenome (GOLD analysis project Ga0099828, IMG submission 79338) | Vadose zone soil microbial communities from the Eel River Critical Zone Observatory, Northern California, USA - CZOApr15con2H1.8 metaG | ecosystem: Environmental > Terrestrial > Soil > Vadose...
AGTTCGCGCGGGCCGACGAGGTGGCGCGGGCGCATCCGGACGGCCCGCGCCGGCTGCAGGACGGGGGCGTCTGGGGGCTCCTCGCCGGCCAGCCCACCGACGACTCGGAGATGGCGCTCACCCTCGCCCGTTCCATCCTGGATCACGGAAGCTACGACGCGGAGGCGACGCTTCGGGCCTATCGCGAGTGGCAGGCTTCGAAGCCCTTCGACATGGGCCACACGGTGAGGGCCGCCCTCGCGGGCCGTCCGAACCCCGCCAGCCAGGCCAACGGCTCGCTCATGCGCGTGAGCCCCCTCGCGGTCTACGCGCACGCGGCCACCCTCGAGGAGGCGGTCGGGCTGGCCCGGACCGACAGTCACCTCACCCACCCGAACCCGGTCTGCGGCGACGCGGTCGCGGCCTACGTGGTGGCGATCCGACACGCCCTCGTCCATGGCGACGGCCCGGAGGCGGCGTTCCGCGCCGCCCTCGAGTGGGCCCGCGCGACCGGTGCGGTCCCGTCGGTGATCGAGGCCCTGCGTCAGGCGGAGGACGGTCCGCCCGTGTGCGACGGCGAATCGCCGGGCTTCGTGCTGGTCGCGCTCGGCAACGCCTTCCACGAGCTGCGGCGCGCCGAGAGCCTGGAGGCGGGCGTGGTGGCCACGGTGCGGCGGGGGGGCGACACCGACACGAACGCGGCGGTGGCGGGGGCGCTCCTGGGAGCGGTACATGGCCGCGAGGCCGTGCCGCCCCAGTGGCGGAGCATGGTCCTGAGCTGCCGGCCCCACCCGCCGCGGGCGAAGCGCCCGCGCGCGATGACCTACTGGCCGGTGGACGTGCTCGACCTCGCGGAGCGCCTGCTCGTCCGGGGAGCGCGGGTGCTCGGCGCGGATCGATCGACCCCATGACGGAGAGCCGCCCACGCTCGGTGACGATCGCGAAGGACCTGGCGGTGACTCTTCAGGAGGACCGCCCGGGCATGCTCGCGAAGGCGGCGGAGGCCATCGCGTCCGGCGGCCTCAACCTGGACGGCTTTGCCGAGCTTGAGGGCATCCTGCACATGGTCACGTCGGACGCCCGGTCCGCTCGTCTGGCCCTCGAGGCGGTGGGCTTGCCGGTGGTCGGGGAGCGCGAGGTGATCGTGGTCCAGGTCGAGAACCGGGCGGGGGCGGCGGCGGCCCTCTTCGGGCGACTGGCCCTGGCGGGCCTGAACGTGGGCTACACCTACGTTGCGTCCCGGAATCGCATCGTCATCGCCCCGGATGACGTGCCGAAGGCAGTGGCGGCGCTGCGCGGCTAGAGGGCCGGGGCAGGAGGGATACCGCGAGCGCCCCCAGCCCGGCCAGGGCCGCGAGCAGGCCGAAGCCGCGGGTATAGCTGCCCGTCGCGTCGCGCAGGGCGGCCACGCCCATCGGCACCACCGCCTCCGCCACCCCGTCGGCGGTGAGCACCACCCCCATGAGCCGGCCCATGACCCGCAAGCCGAAAAGCTCGGCCGCCATGAGGGGGATGATCATGTAGTCGCCGCCCAGGCCGATGCCGAAGAGGAAGGCCGCCGCGTGGAGGAAGCCGCGGCTGGGGGCGGCGGCGATGAGGGGGATCGAGGCGGCCACGATCGTGTAGATCAGGAGCATCACGCGCTTCTTTGCCCATCGGTCCGCGAGCCATCCCATCAGGAGCCGGCCAAAGATGCTGCCGAAGAGGATGATCGACCCCACGTTGCCGGCCTCCACCTGGCTGAGGCCGCGATCCAGGCTCAGGTAGAGCTTCAGGTTCTGGGTGGTGCCGCCCACCGCTCCGATGGAGGCCATGCTGCCCAGGGCGAGCAGATAGAACGCCCGCTGCCCGAGCATTCCCCGGAGGAAGCCCGGGACCTCGCGGAGCGACTCGCGGATCTGCTGAAGGAACGCCCCCTTGGCGCGGTTGGCGCCGTCGAGCCGCGGGGGCTCACGGACGAAGAACGCCGTGGGGAACGCCACGACGATCATGAGGACGCCCAGGGTGCGCAGGGCACCGCGCCACCCGAGGCTCTGGATCAGGTAGGGGGCGAGTTGCAGGACGATCACACCGCCTATGCCGATGCCCAGGTAGGCGATCCCCATGGCTCGGCCGCGTCCCGCGTCGAAGTAGCGGGAGAGCATGACCTGATTCGGGAGGGGTCCCCCGAATATGTAGCCCAGGGCGTTGAAGCCGTAGAAGAGGTAGAAGAGCCAGAAAGCCGACGACGTGACCGTCGAGAGCCCCACGAGGGCACCGCCCGCCATCACGATCCCCAGGAGCATCAGGCGTCGGGGACCGAAGGTGTCCACGACGATGCCCGCGATGAGGCCGAAGACCACGGCCGAGGCGATCTTGCTGTAGGCGTTCCCGGAGGTCACGGCATGGCGGGTCCAGCCGAGGTCCTTGAAGAAGAAGTCGTAGAAGAAGGGGAGACCGTAGAGGGCAAAGCCGACGATGGAGAAGAGGGCCAGGAACGCGGTGACGACCGCGAGGGCCTGGTGGCGGCGTGTCGCGTCCGGGGACGCCGCCGCCTCGCTCATGCCCGGAGCGCTTCCTTCGCTGCCCGGAGCCGCACCGCGTCCGCGTGCGCGGCGTAGAAGGGATCCAAGGGAAAGCAGCCCGAGACCAGGCCGCTCCGGGGAGCGCTCGTGCAGTCGCTGAACGTGCGGCAGATCGACTTTCGCCGGAGGGGCGCCCCGCGCAGGACGTCCGCCGGCAGCTCGGGGTAGGCCAGGACCATGCGGCCGAGGCCCACGAAGTCGGCCCCGCCCTCGCGTACCACGCGCTGGGCCACGTGGGGGAGCCACTCCTGGAGGTAGCTGTAGGCGGAGCCCACGAACACCAGCCCCGGAAAAGCGGCCTTGAGGCGCGCCGCGGCTTCGATCTGCCGGGCCACGCCGCGCAGCGGGTCCTCCGGGGGGAGGTAACCGTCCGTGGGCGGGAAGAGCGCCGGCCGCTGGACGTGCGGGTTGTAGTAAGGGCTCCCCGCGGTGACGCAGACCCAGCGCACGCGCAGGGTCTCGAGGAGACGCAGGAGGGCGCGGCAGTCGTCGAGGGCGGCGTCGAGCCGCTCGTCTTCCATCAGGCCGAAGGCCCATCGGTAGGAAGCGGTCGAGGCCTCGGGCGCGCCCACCCCGTGTTCGCCCTTCCGGTAGGGGACGGCGTCGAAGACGGACACGCGCACCGCCACCCCCAGGCCGGGGGCCTCGGTCCGGATGCCGCTCACCACCTCGCGCAGGAAGCGCGTCCGGTTCTCGAAGGAGCCGCCGTAGCGCCCCTCGCGGTCCCGGGCCGAGAGCAGCTCGTGGCCGAGGTAGCCGTGGCAGTGCTTCACGTCCACGAAGGCGAACCCGGCCTTCTGGGCCAGGCGCGCGGCGGCCACGAAGTCCCCGGCCAGGCGGTCCAGCTCCTCGTCGGCGAGGCGGTGAATACCGCCCGGGAAGCGGCGATCCAGGACCGGGTGCGCGTAGGCGACCAGGGGCTCCGGCCGGTCCGTGGGGTGGGGCCGCGCGAACCGGCCCGAATGGGTGAGCTGCAGGCCGACGTAGAGGTCGGATTCCGCCCGCGGGCCGAAGCTCTCGGTGTGGGCGGCGAGAAGCGTGCGGCGGAGGCCCTCGAGGCCGGCCAGGGTCGACTCCGCCATCAGGAGCTGGTTCGGGTTGGCGCGGCCGTCCGGACGCACCGCCACCGCCTCTCCGCCCCAGATGAGCTTGGCTCCGCTCCGGCCGAAGTTGCGCCAGCGGCGCTGGGTGAGCTCGCTGGGCGCGCCCTCGCGGGTGCCGTCCCAGCCCTCCATGGGCAGGATGCAGAATCGATTGCCCACGCAAACCCCGTCGACCTCGAGGGGCCGCGCGAGGGGGGAGGAAGCGGGCGAGACGAGGGTGTCGTCAAAAGCGATCGCGATCCCGCTCTTCGCCAGGTGGGTCCGGAAGGCCTCGGCGGTCTTGAACGAGGCGACGCGCGGCCAGCCCGGATCACTCGTCACGAAGTCCCCTCGGGGCGTACTCAGAACTGCAGCCGGACCCCGAGCTGCACGTTGCGCGGCGGCGCGACCGCGTTCAGTTGTCCGAAGCCGCCCGCGCTCAGGTTCAGGCTCTGGCTGCTGAACCTGAGGTTGGTGTGGTTGAAGACATTGAACAGGTCGGCCTGGAGCTGCAACTTCACGTCGCCGCCCAGTACGAAGCCCTTTCGGATCGAGACGTCCCAGACCTGCAGGCTGGGCTCCCGGATCTGGCCGCGAGAGACGTTGCCGCGCCGGCCTTCCGGGGCGGCGGCGAAGGCCGCGGGGTCGAGCCAACGGACGATGCCGAGATTGGCCGGATCGAACCTCTGCGACTCGGGCAGGTAGGGGTCGCCGCCCAGGGAATCCGCGCGGCGCGTCCCGATCGAGGTGTTGGCGGTGACGGTGATGGGCGCCCCCGACTGGTATCGCCCGATGCCGCTGATCTCCCAGCCCCCCAGCACGCGACCCACGCCCTTCTGCGCCTTGAAGAACGGGAGCTGCCAGGTCCAGGTTCCCACCAGGACGTGGGTGCGGTCGAAATCGCTGGGCCCCCAGTTGTAGTCCTTGTTCGTGTAGTCCTCGGGGTTGTCGCCGTTGCCGCTCGCGTTGTCGTAGGCGCGGCTCAAGGTGTAGCTCACCGTCCAGCGCAGGTCTCCCTTGCGCCGCGAGAGGAAGACCTGGAGCGCGTGATAGGTCGAGTCCGCGTCGGAGAGTCGCATCTGGATCACGGAGTAGCCCTTGTAGGGCCGGAGGAAGTTGGTGTTGGCGCGCTGGGCCGCCGGCAGGGCGGCGTTCTGGGCCAGGGCCTCGAACGACGGCTGGTTGATGTCGGGCTGGCGGAGCAGGTTCTGGCCCTTGCTCCCGACGTAGCCGATCTCGCCGAAGATCCCCCAGGGCAGGGCGCGCTGCACGCTCACGCTCCAGTTCCAGGAGCGCGGGACCTTCAGGTTCGGGTCCAGGGCGGCGATGGTGCCGAGGGGGGCGGGAGCGGGAACCGCCCCCCCGCCCGGCGCCGACAGGTTGCCGTTCTCGTACTGCGCGCTCAGGTTGTAAGGCGGGTTGTTGAGGGGGCCGTTGTTCGCGCCGCCGAAGAGGAGGTTCCCTTCCGGCCGGTCGTAGAAGAGCCCCACCCCGCCGCGCACCGCCATCTCGGCGCTGCCCGTGGGCGTCCACGCGAAGCTGAACCGCGGCGCGAGCAGGTGGTGGTTGTCATAGAAGCCGCGCGGCGCGTCCGCCGGTACGGCGAGCGCGAGCGGGCTATTGCCGGTGGGCACCCGGAACAGCTCGTCCTGGGGAACGCCCCCGCCCGCGCGGACCATCCCGTTGTACGGATCCCCGGAGCCAGGCACGAGGGTCCCGTTGCGGTTCACGGTGACGGCCCGGCCGGGATCGTAGAGGGCGGGATCGAAGCTCGCCATGTTGTTGGCCTGGGTGTACATGGGCTGATGCCACGTGTACCGGACCCCCGCCTCGATGCTCAGGCTGCGCGAGACTCGCCAGTCGTCGGAGACGAACCCCTCGGCCTGCCAGAAGCGGAAGAAGCCCATCGGGTCCGCTTGCGCCTCGCTATAGGTCCGGAAGTTGCCGAGCAGCGCGTCCGCGAAGGCGTTGCCCGTCGTGCGCGGGTTGCCGGCCGTGTCGAACCTCAAGTCGCCGGCGTAGAGCGAGCGGCCGTTCTGGTCCTTGCGATTGCGGATCACCAGGCCACCGACCTTCAGGCTGTGCTCGCCCTTGAGCCACGTGAGGTGGTCGCTGAACTGGATGTCCGTCGTGGGGGAGAGCAGGGAGCGGGCGGCGCCGAAGAAGCTCGCGTAACCCGCCACCCGCGTGTCCGGGATGCTGTTCTCGAACCGGCCGCCGCCGCTGAAGAGCTGCGGGTACGTGAAGCCGTACGTCTCGCGCTTCCAGGCATCGCCCAGGGGCGGAACCCGCTGGCCGTTCCAGGAGGTGTTGGCCTTGAACTCGTTCACGAGGTTCGAGCGGACCGTCCAGGTGTGGGAGAGCTGTATGTTGCGGCCGGGGCGCCTCCGTTTGGTCGGGGACGTCAGGAGGGGGTTCGCCGAGTCCGTGGGCGATCCGATGAACGTCCCGTAGGGGTCGTCGAGGTCGTAGCTGTCGAGGATCACCCGCGCGGTCAGGCGATGGTTCTGCGACGCCTGGTAGTCCAGGCGCAGCAGGTCCTGTCGCCAGTTGAACGGGTTGTCGCCCGAGAAGAGGGCGTTGTTGGAGATGGCCCGGTCGGTGTAGGAGTTCGCCGTCTGCTCCGACGCCGTGTAGACGTTCGCGATCGCCCGGCCGTCGGGGGTGATCCGGCTGGCGGGGATGATGTTGCCCGGGAACGGCTGCCCGGTCAGCGGATCGCGGATGGGTGTCGCGAGCGCGCTGAAGTCCCCCTGCCGCATCGCCCGTGTCGGCAGCGTACGCAGGGCGGGGGTGGTGAAGCGGCGGATCTTCTTCCACTCCTCGCCCGCGAAGAAGAACAGCTTGTTCTTCTGGATGGGGCCGCCCAGGCTCCAGCCGAAGTCGTTGTAGCGCAGGCGAGCCTTGTCGACGCCGCGGGCGTTGCTGAAGTAGTCGTTGGCGTCCAGGCCGTCATTGCGGTGGTATTCGTATGCGCTGCCCTTGAAGTCATTGCTCCCACTGCGGGTGACGACGTTGATGTTGGCGCCGGAATTGCGGCCGTACTCGGCGGAGAAATTGGCCGTTTTGATCGAGACCTCCTCGATGAAGTCGATCCCGACGTTGCTGATCTGGCTGTTGTTGCTGCCGGAGTCCATGTTGAAGCCGCCGTCCACCGTGAGCAGGCTGGTGTTCGTGCGGCTGCCGTTGACCGAGGTGTTGATGGCGAGGCCGGTCATGATGTTGATCGCGTTGTCGTCGAGGAGCGGCGCGCCCGGGATGAGCGTGGCGAGCTGCAGGTACTGGCGCCCGTTGAGGGCCAGGTTCTGCACCTGCTCGCGGTCCACCACCCGCGCGATCTCGCCCGAGACGGTGTTGACCGTCTCCCCGTGGACCGACACCTCGACCACCTCGCTGATCCCGCCGACGTCGAGGCGGAAGTCGGCGGTGACGCGGCCGTCGGCCACGAGCTGATAGCCGCTCTTCACCGCCTTCTTGAACCCGGACAGCTCGGCGCTGACGTCGTACGTCCCGACGGGCAGGCTCACGAAGAGGTATGCGCCCGCGGCGTCGGTGGGTACCGTGCGAGAGAGGCCGGTGCCTTGCTGGGTCACCGTCACCGCGACGCCGGGGAGCACCGCGCCCGACGAGTCGGTGACGGTGCCGGAGATGCGGCCGGCGTTGCTCTGGGCGCCGAGGTCGGCCGCGCCCGCGACGAGCAGCGCGAGAAGAAGGGGGACCGGGGATCGGCTGTTCTTGGCCACGTGGAAGCCTCCTTGCATCGTGCTATCGATTCAGGCCCGCGGAAGCGGACCGGCGCCCTGCACGTAGGCGGTGTACGAAGACAGCGCGCCCTGGTTGTGCTGCCGGACGAGGGCCTCGAGCGCGGGCAGGTCCCGCGCCCTCATCGCCGCGAGCAGCGCGTGGTGCTCCTGCTGCGCCTGCTCGGCGCGGTGCACGAGCACCCCGCTGAAGTAGTAGCGGCGCACGCGGTCCCAGCGGTCGAGCGCGCGCTCCGTCATCTCCTGGAGCATCGGCATGCCCGTCAGGCGGGCGATCGCGGCGTGGAAGCGGTTGTTCATGTCCGCCCACTGCTCGGGCATGCCCGAGGCGAGCGCCCCGTCCATGGCCTCCACGATGGAGCCGAGGGCGTCGAGGTCGGCGGCCGCCGCGCGCTGGGCGGCGCTGCGGGTGGCCACGATCTCGAGCCCCTCCATGACCGTGAACACCTCGACGATCGACTCGCGCGAGATGGGGGCCACGGTGGCGCCGACGTGGGGCACGTTGACGGCGAGCCCCTCGGATTGCAGGAGCTGGAGCGCCTCCCGCACGGGAATGGCGCTCACCGCGAGCCGGCGCGCGAGGTCGTCGATCACCAGGCGCTCGCCGGGGGGCAGCTCGCACCGGATGATGGCTTCGCGCAGCGTCTTGTAGACGAACTCCTGCTTGGTGCGGTGCCGCGTGTCCTTCATTGAGCTGAGGGGTGCTAGCGGCGCACCCCCCAGACCCCCCGCTCGCTGCGCGGGAGTGAATCCCGCTCCGCTCGCACCTTTGGTCATACGCTGAGCCTCGTGGTCTTCTTTTCCACCGCCTCGGCGGCGCGGATGCAGGCCTTGGCGGAGCCGATCGCGCGGTCCGGCCCGCAGAGGAGCGGCTTGCCCGTCCGGATCGAAGCGCAGAAGCCCGAGACTTCCAGCCGGTAGGCGGCGGTGCGGTCCACCTTCTCGGCCGCCCCCCCCTTGGACGAGCCCGCGGCTTCGGCGGACCGGCTCTCGGAGGCGTCGAGCGCCGGTCCCGAGCCCTTGGGCGTCACGTCCACCGTCGTGGGCCGCTCGCCCCCTCCCTCGTCGAACAGGTAGGCCTCGGTCTCGCCCCGCAGGATGAGGGTGGCCCTGGTGCCGTAGAACGCCTCGTAATAGTGGTCGTAGGCGTTGGACTCGATGGAGGTGAATACCGCCGTTCGGCCGTGGGGGTACTCCAAGATCGTGTACACGTGGTCGGGCACCTCGCGGCCGCCTTCGGGGAAGCGGTAGACCCCGCCCGAGGAGACGACCGCCTCCGGCTCCGCGCCGAAGAACCAGTTCACGATGTTCACCTGGTGGCTGGCCAGCTCGGCATGCAGGCCCCGCGAATACTTCCAGTAGAGCCGCCAGTTGATGAGGTGGTCGTAGTCGGGATAGCCCCAGCGCGACGGGTCGTAGTCCGCGGAAGGCGGCTCGCCCTTGCGGCGCCAGGTCCCGTTGCGATGCCAGACGATGCGCGAGTGGTAGACGTCGCCGAGCTGGCCCGCTTTGACGATGCCCTCGTGCGCGGCCTGGTAGATCGGGTTGTAGTTGCGCTGGTAGCCGATCTCCAGGATCTTCCCGGTCTTGCGCGCCGTGTCCCGCATAAGCTCGCAGCCGGGGAAGTCCCACGCCATCATCTTCTCGCACAGCACGTGCTTGCCCGCCTCCATGCACCCCGACGCGATGTCGGCGTGCATCCACAGCGGGGGCGCCATGATGACCGCCTCGAGGTTCTCCTTCTCGAGCATGTCCTTCCACTCGGTGTAGTGGCGCGCCGGGTGGAGACCCTTCTTCTTCAGGACGTCGTCGGCCTTGCCGAGGGAGAGTGGGTTGATGTCGGCCAGCGCGAGCACGTCGGCGTACGCGGGGTCCGTCTGCTCGAGCAGCACCCGCCCCTGGCCGCCCACGCCGATGAATCCCACCCGCACCGGGCCTCCCTTGACCGGGCCCTTCATGGCGGCGCCGGCGGCGAGGGCGGCGAGGGCCGGCGTGCCCGCGAGGGCCTTGAGGAAGTTGCGGCGGCCGAGCTCTTGCTGCTCCGGGGTCAGGTTCATGAGGCCGCCTCCTGGGCGGTCGCGATGCGGGCCCGCGGCTCGTGGCGCAGACGGTCGAGGCCGGCGATCCGGCCGGTGCGGAAGACGAGCACGACGAGCACGGCGCCCGCCTCGATCAGGTTCTTGTTGACGAACAGGTACGCGCCCTCCGTCTGCGGCTGGGGCACGCCCGCGGTGGGGATCTGCGCGAGGTAGAAGAGGGCCAGCAGCGCGAGGCCGCCCGCGCACCCGGCCTGCGTCAAGATCCCCAGCGTGAGGGAGAGCCCCACGAGGATCAGGGCCGCCGCGACGGCGGTGTCGACCCTCCCGATCCAGGGCGAGTCGGCGAGGCGGTGGAAGAGCGCGGCGAAGGGCCCGTTGGCCGCGTGCAGGTATCCCGCCGAGCTCCACGCGGCGAGCGGCGATCCGTCGCGGCTCCACGCCGGCCGCAACAGCTTGAAGTAGCCCTCGTAGAGGAAGTGCCAGCCGACCAGCGTGCGGAGGAGGACCAGGCTCACCTGCTGGCCGCGCGAGAGCGCCCGCTCGACGTCGTTCATGCTCGCTCCAGGGTCGCGCCCGGGCACTGCCCGAAGACGCGCGGCCTCTCCGAGCCGTCGTCGGGCGTCACGAGCGCGAGCGTGCCGGGGTGGTCGGCGCAGTAGCGGCGGGCGAGCTCGAGCCCGCCGACGAGGAACGCAGTGGAGAGGGCGTCGGCGACGGCGGCCTCGGCGGCGATCACCGACGCGCTCAGGATGCCCGAGGCGGGCCAGCCGGTGCGTGGATCGAGGACATGACCGTAGCGCGTGCCGCCGACCTCGACGAACTGCTCACCGGCGCCGCTCGTCCCGAGCGCGGCGTCGCGCAGGCGCACGCGGGCCAACCGGTCCCGGCTCACCTGCCGCGAGCGCAGGTCGACGATCCAGCCCGCGCCCCGGCCGCCGATCGCGAGCACGCTGCTTCCCCCGGCGGACAGCAGTGCGTGCCGGACGCCCCGCTGCCGCAGCCGAGCCGCCACCTGCCCGAGGGCGAAGCCCTTGCCGATGCTCCCGAGGTTCAGCTCCATTCCCGGCCGGCGCAAGCGGACGGTGCGGCCCACCTCGTCCAGCTCCACGGCTTCCATTCCCACGAGCGCGCGCGCGGCGGCGATCTCCTCGGCGGCGGGCAGACGGCCTTCGCGCCGCAAGAAACCCCAGCAGCGGCTGAGCGGCGTCGTGGTGACGTCGAACGTGCCGCCCGTACGGGCGTGGAGCTCGCGGCAGAGACGAAGCAGGCCGAAGAGCGCGTCGTCGACGGCAACGGGCGCGCGGCCGGCGGCTTTGTTCAGCTTGACGAGGTCGCTCGTCTCCCGGAAGACGGTGAGGGAGGATTCGATCCGATCGATCTCGTCGAGCGCGTCACGTGCCGCCGGAACGTGATGGGCATCTTCGCCCGAGAGCGTGACTTCGAACCGGCAGGCCATCGCCCGGCGGTGAACGCGGATCCAGTAGCCGGCCCCGTGGTCGGCGTGGGCGAAGTCGAGGCTGAGCAATGCTCGCCGGCTGATGGCCCTCGAGGGCTCCGGCGGCGGCGATCCCAGCCCATGGGATGTCGGTGCGAAACCCACAGCCCCTCGTGAATCCTTTATTAAGGACGGTCAGCGACCGCATATATCATATATGACAAATGAAAGTCGAGAGGTGTGTTGAGCGAGCGCTCACACGCTCTAGCCTGTCACCCAGACCCTCTCCCCAGGGGGAGAGGGATTAGAGGATGCACGGTTACTCGGACGGAGCGCGATCCTCTCACCCAGGCCCTCTCCCCAACGGGGAGAGGGATTAGAGGATGCACGGTTACTCGGACGGAGCGCGATCCCCTCACCCAGGCCCTCTCCCCAACGGGGAGAGGGATTAAAGGATGCGCCGTTATTCCGACGGAGCGCTCTTCGTGGCGTCCCACCACTTGGACAGGTTCGTATCGGGCACGCGAGGCCGGTCGGCGTAGTGCGACGTGTCGTTGAACAGCATGAGCCTCGCCCGCACCGGATCCTTGAAGTCCACGACGTTCAGGCAGGCGGGGGACTGGTCGAGCCGGTCGCGGTAGCCGCGCGCGTCGAAGCCGAGCAGGCTGCTGAGGACGAGGCGCAGCGTCGCCTTGTGGGAGACGACGACCACGAGCTGCTCGGGATGGGAGACGACGACCTCCCGGACGACCGGCAGCGCGCGGGCGAGGACGGCGACGCCCGACTCCCCGTCCTTGGGCGCGAACGTGAACGGGTCCTCCTCCCAGGCCGAGTATTCGTCGGCGTAACGCTCTTCCACCTCGCGCCTCGTGAGCCCCTCCCAGCGCCCATGGCTGATCTCGCGCAGGCCGTCCCGCAGGATCGGCGTCAGCCGGTGCGGCCGGGCCAGGATCCGCGCCGTCTCGACGGTGCGGCCCAGCGGGCTGCTGTAGATGGCCTTGACGGCGTCGCTCCTCAGGCGCTCGGCGAGGCGCTGGACCTGGTGGCGGCCCTCGTCGGAGAGATCGACGCCGGTGGCGCCCGAGAAGCGGTCCTCGGTGGTGAGCTGGGTGGCGCCGTGGCGAACGAAGTAGAGCCGGGTGAGCATCGGTCAGGAGGAGCCCGGCGCGGGCTCGTCCTTGTTCCAGAGTCGAACTCCCCCGACGATCGCGTGGGCGTTGGTCCCGAGTCGCACGTCCGGGGGCAGGTTCGACAGCTCCTTCGTCTGCCCGCCCCCCAGCATCACGTAGTCGGCCTGCAGGCCGTGCTTCAGCAGCTCCACCACCCTCTCGACGTGGCGCTGCCACTTCTTCCGGCCCATGCGCTGGAGGCCGCGGAGTCCCAGGTAATCCTCGTAGGTGCGGTTCTTGCGGTAGGGGAGGTGGGCCAGCTCGAGCGGCTCCAGGACGCCGTCGCCCACGAAGGCCGAGCCGAGCCCGGTGCCGAGGCCGAGGTAGAGCATTCGTCCGCCCTGGTAGCTGCCGAGGGCCTGCATGGCGGCGTCGTTGACCACCCGCACGGGCTTGCCGAAGGCCTTCGCATAGTCGAAGCGCATCCAGCCCGCTCCGAGGTTGTGCGGCTCGGAGGCCGGCCGCCCGTTCACGACCGGGCCCGGATACCCGATCGAAACGCAGTCGTAGCTCCGGCCGGCGACCGCCTTCTTGACTTCCTCGGCCATCCGCGCCGCGGTCATGTCCGGGCCGGACGGGATCTTGATGACGTCGCCGGAGCCGCCGACGCTCACCTTGAGGTTCGTGCCGCCGACGTCGATGACGAGCACCGTCATTGCGGTGTGTTCCAGCCTCCCACTTCGGCGGCCAGCCGATCGGCCTGCGCCGGGCCCCAGCTCCCGCAATCGTACTCGTACATCGGGCTCGGCCCGTGGATGACCGGATCGACGATCGCCCAGGCCGCCTCCACCACGTCCTGCCGCGCGAAGAGGGTGGCGTCGCCCGCCATCGCGTCGCCGAGCAGGCGCTCGTACGCGTCCATGCGCCCGTCCTTTCCCTGCTCGGGCTCCTCCACCACCGACAGCTCCACCGGCTCGCCTTTCATCCCTTCCCCCGGGCGCTTCGCGCGGGCGCCGATCGCGATCACGACCTGCGGGCTCAGCCGGAAGCGGATGGTGTTGCCGACCGAGGGCTTGGCCTCGCTGAAGACGACCGGGGGCGCGTTCTTCAGCTCGACCATGACCTCCGTGCAGGTGGCCTTCAGGCACTTGCCGGCGCGGACGAAGAACGGCACGCCCTCCCAGCGCCACGAGTCCACCCACAGGCGCAGCGCGGCGTAGGTGGCCATGTACGAGTCCCTGGCCACGCCGGGTTCGTCACGATAGCCGCGGAACTGCCCGCGCACCATGTTGTCGACGCTGAGCGGGCGCACGTTCCTCAGAACCTTGGCCTGCTCGTCACGGATGGCCTCGTGATAGGTGCTGCACGGCGCTTCCATGGCGAGATAGCTGACGATCTGCAGCAGGTGGTTCTGGATCACGTCGCGGATCACGCCGGTCTCGTCGTAGAACTTGCCGCGCCCCTTCACCCCGAAGCTCTCCGCCATCGTGATCTGGACGTTCTCGACGTAGTGCCGGTTGAAGACGGGCTCCAGGAAAGCGTTGGCGAAGCGGAAGTAAAGGATGTTCTGGACCGCCTCCTTGCCGAGGTAGTGGTCGATGCGGAAGATCGCCTCCTCCGGGAGCACCTTGTGCAGGATCGCGTTGAGCTCCTTCGCGGACGCGAGGTCGCGCCCGAAGGGCTTTTCGACGACCACTCGCGCGTTCAGCGCGCAGCTGGATCTGGCCAGGTTCTCGACGACGAGCGGGAACATGCTGGGCGGGATCGCCAGGTAGTGGAGCGGGTGCTGCGCGCCCGCGAGCTCGGCCTTCAGTCTCTCGAACGTGGCGAGGTCCGCGTAGTCGCCGTCCACGTAGCGCATCAGCGCTACCAGCTTCGGAAACGCCTCCGGATCCAGGCTTCCGTTCTCGGTCACGCTCGCCTTGGCCCGCTCGACGAGCCGCTCACGGGTCCAGCCCGACTTGGCCACCCCCACCACGGGAACGTCGAGGCGCCCGCGGCGGACGAGGCCCTGGAGGGCGGGGAAGATCTTCTTGTAGGCGAGGTCGCCCGTGGCGCCGAAGAACACCAGCGCGTCGGAGCGCGGCCGGGCCTCGGTCACTTCTTCTCCACGTGGCCGCCGAAGCCGAACCGCATCGCGGACAGCACGCGGTTCTGGAAGTCGGCCTCGCCGCGGGAGTCGAAGCGCTCGTAGAGCGACGCCGTGAGGACGTGGGCGGGGACGGCCTCGTCGATCGCGGCGTTGATGGTCCACCGTCCCTCGCCGGAGTCGGCGACGCGGCCGGCGAAGCCCTGGAGCCCGGCGTCCTGCGCGAACGCGGCCGCGGTGAGGTCGAGCAGCCAGGAGGCGACGACGCTGCCGCGCCGCCAGACCTCGGTGACGTCCGCGATGTTGAAGTCGTACTGGTAGTGCTCGGGGTTCCGCAGCGGTGTCGTCTCCGCGTCCTTCTCGTGGCTGCGCTTGCCGACGTTGGCCTTGGCCAGGATGTTCAGGCCCTCGGCGTAGGCGGCCATGAGGCCGTACTCGATCCCGTTGTGGACCATCTTCACGAAGTGGCCGGCTCCGGCGGGCCCGCAGTGCAGGTAGCCCTCCTCGGCGGTCCCCCCCACCTTCTCCCTTCCCGGCGTGCGCTCGATCCCGCCGCGGCCGGGGGCCAGGGTCTTGAAGATCGGATCCAGGCGCCGCACCACGTCCGCCTCGCCGCCGATCA
>Ga0099828_10001785_pt1 | contig 14658 bp, 11 predicted proteins | sample CZO8metaG_2_FD_79338 | JGI IMG/M metagenome (GOLD analysis project Ga0099828, IMG submission 79338) | Vadose zone soil microbial communities from the Eel River Critical Zone Observatory, Northern California, USA - CZOApr15con2H1.8 metaG | ecosystem: Environmental > Terrestrial > Soil > Vadose...
CAATGGTGAGACTGAGCATAGGTTCGTGAAACGTGATACGTGATACGTGAAGCGTGATGCGTGATGGGTGAAACGTGATTGGGTGGCAAGAACTCTCCATTGCTGGTTACGCTTCACGTTTCACGTCTCACGTTTCACGCATCACGCATCGCTAGGTCATCTCGACTTTGCGCCCTTCGCTCCGCAATTTATTGGCCACTTTGAAAGCTGAAACGATGTCGCCGGCGGCACTCAACCGAACGCCTTGGTCAGATCGCGCGGCTGCTTCTCTAACCGATGTAGGCGACAACTGCGCGAGCCAATCCAGACACAGCGAGAAGCCGACAGCCGGCTCCGCAGCGCCAAACTTTGACAGCAACTGATCGTATCTGCCGCCGCGACCAAGCGCTGACCCCAATCCTTTCGCGTAAATCTTGAAAGTAAGACCTGTATAGTAATCGAGACCACCGACATCACCAAGATCGATATCGACGAAAGCGTCGATGCTCAGCGCTTCGGCGATTTGGTAAACGCGTTCGATGTCATCGAGTGCCGCCGCAGACTTTGCGTTTGAAACCAGTGCGCGAGCTTCGCCGAGTATCGCGCCTTTGCCCGCAAGCGCCGTCAGCCTGCAGAACGCATCGCGGGTTTCCTGATCGAGATGCTGTTCGAGAAAGCTGTCGAGCTGGCCGGTCTGTTTGTGATCGATAATCTCCTGCAAACGCACGCGCTGACCTTGATCCAGTGCGAGGCGATCGGCTATGCCGTTGAAGAAATCGACGTGACTGAGGGTGATCGTGAAGCCTTCCAGCCCAATTCGTCGAAGCGCTTCAATCGCGATAACCAGCACCTCCGAGTCCGCTTCCAGACGGTCAGAACCGATCAGCTCGAGACCGGTTTGGTGGAACTCGTACTGCCGGCCGGCGCGCGGCTGGTCCCAGCGAAAGACTTCGCCCGAATATGACAGGCGAATCGGGCGCCGTCGCTCACGAAAGCGAGCCGCTACGGTTCGCGCTACTAGCGAAGTCATCTCGGGTCTGAGCGCCAGCAGCTTTCCATCTCGACCGGTGAACCGGTAAGTCATCTCCGCTTGCTCTTTTCCCATCCCGAGCGCGAACAAATCCGCGTAATCAATCATTGGCAAAATTATCTCCGCGTAAGACCAGCCGTCGAAAACGCGCATCAGTTCGCGCTCGATCCAGCGGCGCACGCGGACCTCTTCGTCGAAGATGTACTGCACTCCGGAAGGGATTTTTGAAAGTGGTGACGACATAGAATCGCGCTCAGCTTCGAACGCAACAACGTAGCACACCGGTTCGGCAGGAGCAACGAATGCGCCTCTTCTTAAACGGTCATTCTCAACTTTTCCTGAAGAGTCTTACCACTGACTGATCATTCAGCGATGCGAGAATCTCGCGGTAAGTTCTTTTCAGCAGCGGATGCACCAGATCAGGAGCGATTTCGCAAAGCGGCTCGAGCACAAAGCGCCGCAGGTGCATTCGCGGGTGAGGGAGAACTATGCCGAGAGGCTTTGACGACCAAGGAGTGTCGTCTGAGTGCGGAACAATCAAATCATCGAAGAGCAATAAGTCGATGTCGATCAAGCGAGGGCCGTTGGCGATAGTCCGCTTGCGACCCATTTCGCGTTCAATGTCGAGAAGCTCAGCGAGAAACGACGCCGCTTGAACAGCGTTCGGTTGAACAGAAACCTTCGCTTCAATCACCTGGTTCAGAAACCACGGCTGATCCGTGAAGCCGACAGGCTCTGTTTCGTAAATCGACGATCGGCGAGCAACTTCTACCCCGAGTTCTTTTATTCGTTCTATCCCCTCACCCAGGTTAGCTACTCGACCTCCAACATTCGAGCCGAGCCCGATGTAGGCCGCGATCTCCGCATGCGTTGAAACTGCGTCGTTTGTCATTGCCGATTGCTTATCATAGAGTCACTGTTCGATGCCTACAACGGTCACGATAACAAAGCGCGGTGCAGAGCGTGTGCGCGCGCGCCACTTGTGGGTGTATCGCAGCGACATGAGCGAGCGTGCTGGTGCGCAAGCCGGCGAGATCGTGCGTGTCGCAGACTCGCGCGGAAAAGCGCTGGGCTGGGCGCTGTACAGCTCGCGTTCGCAGATCGCGCTTCGAATAATCGCGTTCGAAGACGTCGAAATTGATCGGAGCCTTTGGAAGTCCCGTCTCGATTCAGCCGAAAGGCTGCGCAGTCAAGTGGTGCGCGACGCCACTGCCTATCGGCTTGTCTACGGCGAAAGCGATCTGCTGCCGTCGCTGATCATCGATCGCTACAACGACTGCTTCGTCATTCAAACTCTTTCGCAAGGGATGGATGCGCTCAAGCAAATGTGGATCGAGCTGCTGGTCGAGCGATACAATCCCCGCGCGATTATCGAACGCAACGAGGCTCGCGTTCGCGACCTCGAAGGCTTGCCTCGCACCGGCGGACTTCTTTACGGGACGAACCCCGGCGAGCTTGTGATTGAGGAAGGCGGAGTGCGTTTCGCCTGCAACCTGATCGAAGGTCAGAAGACAGGAGCGTTTCTGGATCAGCGAGAGAACCGCATCGCCGCTCGCGGCTACGCTCGAGGCCAGGTGCTGGACGCGTTTACTTATCAAGGCGGCTTCGCGCTTCATCTTGCGCGCGGCGCAGCGCAAGTCATTGGTGTTGACGTTTCTGCTCCGGCAATCGCGCAAGCAAGACGGAACGCAGAGCTAAACGGCGCAATCAACGTCGAGTTCGTCGAAGCGAACGTGTTCGATTTGCTTCACGAAAAGGAACAGGCCGGCGAGCGCTTCGATGTGATCAACCTTGATCCGCCGGCTTTCGCTAAGAACCGCGCGTCGATTCAGGCCGCCGCGCGGGGCTACAAAGATATCAACCTGCGCGCGATGAAGATGCTCGTGCCAAGCGGCACACTCATCACTTCGACGTGCTCGTTTCATATGAGCGAGGAGGGGTTCTTGAACGTGATCGCTGATGCCGCGGCGGATGCCGGCCGCAGCGTTCAGCTTATTGAGAAACGCACTCAGTCGCGCGATCATCCGGTCTTGATCTCGATGCCGGAAACTCACTACTTGAAGTGCGCGATCTTGCGGGTTGAATGAAAGGGAGAGTGATGCGTGAAACGTGATGCGTGATGCGTGAAACGTGAAAAACGTGATGCGAGAAAAGTGACTTTGTTAACAGTCAAGCAGCGCGCGCAACCCTTGATTCGCGCGTCACATTTCACGCATTACGCATCACGTTTCACGCTTCACGTTTCACGCATCACGTTTCACGCATCACGTTTCACGCGTCACGCATCATTCATCTTACAGTTGCCGTGACCTTAGCCGTTCCGACGTTGGAGCTCGAGTCGGCACACCGAAACGCGATGAGGTGCTCGCCCGGCTTGTCGAAAGCAACTGTGACCTTGAAGCTCTCGTGGGCCGAGTCGGCGATTCCATCGACTGGAAAGATCAACTGCCACGTGCCGCCGTCCACGCTGTACTCGCCTCGAACGATTCGACTCGTCGCATCGGTCGCGTCGAAGACCACTTCCGCAGTCTGGCCGGTGATCGACGGACCGCTCACTCTTATAGCAGGAGGCGTGTTGTCGATCTCGATGGCGTCACTGATCCGTTCATCCGAGAGCGCGACCTCTTTCGTGTTACTCGGCGCATCGCTCGCGACGATCTTGAACAAGTATGTTCCGTCGGGGACGCGATTGCCGTCGATCGTGTAGTAGTTCTGCGATAGATTGTCGGCCAGCAAATGCCATTCGCTCTCGCCAAGCGTTCGATAGAACACTTTGTAGCTCAGCGTATCGTCATTTGGATCGGTTGCTTGCCAGGTCAGCGTGCGCGCGCCCTTCTGAAAGAACCGGCGCGGAGGCACATTGGTTACAACTCCGAAGAGCTGCGGATCGAGTCCCGAAGAAGCAATCGACGGATCGACGGCGACCGGCATTTCCTGGAACGCGACGCCGGGAGCCATTACGTTTACGGAAGTTATGTCCGGAGCTTGATTGCGCGGCAGGTAAGCAACAACGACCGACTGAAGCTGCGCCCCGCCAGCGCTCTGGTGGTAGTTTCCCGTTGCCGTGTGAGCGGTCGAAGAAGCGCCCGACCCGCTTCGAAGGACCGCGCGCCATTGAATAAACCGCGCACGCGGGCTTGAGATCGGATCGCCGGCAGCGTTTCGATATGCCGCAGACCACTCACTCCACGTGGCATCGGGACTCTCGGTGTTGCCGCTTCGAGTTTGAAGCTCAACGTTGCCGGCGCCGCGCCAGGTTATCACGCCCCATTGACCGGCGAACTTGGTGTCGCGCACCGGTGAAACATATGTGCCTTCGATTACTGAATCGCGGCCGATTCTATAAAGCCTTCCGAGATTGCTTGAGGTAGCGTAGAGGTTATCGTTCACTGAAAAGATCGTCGAAGTCTGGTCTTCGGGCGATTGAATCAACAGCGTGCGCGAGCGGTCGGCCGCGATTTGATATATCCGGCCTTTGCTGCCGGTGCCCACGAGCACGTGCCCGTCCGCGAGCGGCTTCAACCCGAAGCCTACAGTGTCATTCGAGCGCCAATAGACGTCGCTCCCGCCGTCAGGCGGAACGCGAAACAGCACGCTTCTCGCTCCCTCGGTCTTGGTCCGGCTTTGACCTTGATTGAGCGCGGTCGAGATTTCGGATGACGAGGGGGGTTTCTCTTCTTGTTCGTCGCCCGTCGAAATCGTGATGACGCCTTCGGTTGACAGCGAGGTCACACTGGAAACACCGATTGAAGCCGGGCGCTGCGTCGTTCCGCCTTGCGGGTTGACGCCTAGGGCATAGATCGAACCGTCGGCAGCTACCGCCAGATTGTGAATCTCTTGCATCGGAGAATCGAACAACGCGAAGACTTTTCCGGCCGGCGAAATGCGCAACACCAGCCCGGACGGATCTGTGCCCGCAAGCAGATTACCTTTCTTGTCCAGAGCCAGCGAGACGATGTTCGTTTCGTTCGTGTCCACCAACACCGAAGCTTTTCCCGTCGCGTCTATTCTGTAGATCACGCCTTTGCCGCCGGTGCCCGCGTAAAGCGTCGAGGTCGCCGAGTCGAAGACCAGAGACCAGATGTATTTGTCGGGTGGATCGTAGAAGACGGATTCTTTGCCGTCGGGCGTGATTTTGTAGATCTTGCCTTCGGGCGACGTGCCCGCGTAGAGATTGCCCTGCGGATCGGTCACCATTGCCGTCACATCAAGCTCGCTCGCATCGTAGAGCAGACGGCCCTCGCCTGCCGGTGACACCTTGAAAATTCGCCCTTCGTGCCCCGTTCCGAGGTAGATGTTTCCGGCGGCGTCAACAGCGCTCGACCAGATGTAGGCTTCTTTCGTGTCGTACACGAGAGTGAATATCGGAGCGAGCATCACCGTTCCGTTCTCGGCTATCGACACTCCGCGAGCGTCTCCTTTGAGCACGTCGTCTTGCTTTGTGATTTCCCAGAACACTGGGTTGACTGCACTCGCTGAAGCACACAACAGGGCAAGCAGCATTGCTGAAAAAACAACGGTGAATGGGGCACGTGACTTGTACATCTCAACATTCCTTTCGTCGTCAACTGCTCAGAGCATGTATCGGTCTCGAATGAGAATTTCGAGAGGAACTCGAGTTCTCATCTTTGAGTGTGCGTCTGCACTACAGACTCATCGTAAAACGAAAAGCCCGCAAGCTGCGCGGGCTTCTTTCAAAACCGCTAACTCAATATTGCCGGGGCGAGTGATAAATCAGTCAAACTGTTGGTTCCGGCCGCCGGGCTACTTGACCACGTTGATCGTGATCGTCTGCTGACCGCTGATGATGAACTGCGAAGGCGGAAGCTCGTGTTCTTCAAGCGTCGCTACCGACAACGGAGTGTAACCGCCCGATGTGCGGCTCGACCCGAGCGTAGCCAGAACCGACGGCGGCAGCACGGGCATCTCTTCGTTGTTGACGATGGCGCCGGTGCCGGCTCGCATCATTCGAACATACAGGCGATTGTTTCGCTTGAGCTTGTTGATCACCCGCACAAGCTGGCCAAGATCACGCGGCGAGAAATCAGCCGCCGGCTGCGAGCGATCGGCTTGATTCAACGAGGCGCCGTCTCCAACCGTGATCACCAGCGGACCGATCGGAGCGTCGGCGGGTATCACCAGCGGAATTCGCTCGACGAATTCGCTTCCGTTGTCGTTCCGCGCGAAGGCTTGCATCTCGATGCTTTCACCGCGGCGCACTTCAGTCTTGTCGATCCACAATCTGTTCAGCGAGCCGCTCGATCGACTATCGGTCGATGTTACATCGACGTCGATGCCGCGAAGGTCAAGCGCGTTGAAACCGCTGTTAAGCAAGACTGCTAGAGGTTGCGCGACCGCGCCTACCGCAAAGAGGGCCGCGCCGTTTGGCGAAGTAAAGCTGTTGTCGAGCACGACATCGGGCTGGCCGTTTATCGCGATGCGCCCGCTAAGCTTGAGCGTCTGACTGCCGATCTGCCGCTCGGTTGCAGTGATCGCCGAGAACATCGCGATCTTTGTCAGCAGCGGCGTCAAAAACGGATCGGAAACAATTTCAAATGAGTAGCTCTCTGTTTTGTTCCTGCTGGTGTGAACGGTCATATGAACCGGCACCATTTTCGGTTTATCGCCGAGCTGTCCGAAGACGCCGGTCGAGCGATCCTGATTGATCGAGCCGACCAGGCTGCCGGCAGCAGAAAGCTTGAATGAGTTGTTCAGATTCGGAACGACGGTGACGATCGAGGATTCCGCCATCGGCCAGCTTGTGGCTCCGGAACTTAGAAACGGATGGCCGAACGCGTAGATCCGCTCACCATCTCTATAAGTGACGGTGCCGGCGGCGTCGATCGTGAAGTCCCCGCGAATCAGTTGCACGCTCACCGACGAGCCTGGCGCAAGCGTGTTTCCGTTAGCCTCAACCATCGGCCCAAGACTCGATCCGCCTCCAACGCCGGAGATCGGTTGAATACCGATCTTTCTCAAGTCGCCCGCAAACGTATCGAGCACGCTTTGAGAGACACCGGTAAAGGTTACCGGCGTCGCGATGGGAATGATGGTTTGGCCGACGTAGGGGACGAGCGCCGCGTTGCTTGCGGCTCTAGCGCCGAGCTGCGCCGAAGGCAAAGCGGGAAGCCAGTCAATCGAATTGGTGGCGCTCTCTCCGATCAATGTCTTGAAGCTGATATGCTGGCTCGAGCGAGGCTGCTCTTCTTTCTGGCCTTCCTCGAAAACATCGATCATGTACTTGATCGGCGTGATGCCCGCAATCGGTTCCTTGGCAAACGGAAACGCATAGGCCACCGCGCCGACAAGCTTGCCATCGATATAAACCGGACTGCCGCTCATTCCCGCGAAGACGCCCGTGCGATCGACTAGCGGACCGCCTAGCCGCGCGATGACGATGCTCTGTTTCGGATTGGGCATGCCCTCTAGTATGCCGAGGACTTCGACATCAAACCGCTCGGGCTTCGAGCCTTGAAATACGGTCAAGCCGTAGCCCTTCATTCCAGCGTGAACCTGATCGAGCGGCATCAGGTTCGACTTTGATGTTGAATCGGAAGCCAGCGCCACAACGGTGAAGATGGCCAGAGAGCAGAACGCGGTGAAAAGGTGCTTCATAGGTTTTCCTGTTTACGGGGCTCGACCTGAGTTTCAAGTTTCGGCTGTGCTCACGTTGTTTGAAAGCAACGTCACGGGTTGAACTTCGGAACCTCGGATTGATCATACCCGCGTGCAAATCTCAGAGTCAAGAGTCACTGGCTTTTGTGTCGTCAACACAGCGAAAATGTCCTCAATAAATGACACACTTGAAAGATTTCTATTGACCCTTGTATTTTTGTGAAATGGTTTTCATCCCGTTTCCGTCATGAAAATTGTGGAGACTACGCCGGCAACCTGGGTGAGTCGGGCTCGGTCTCGTGGATGTTTCAGAAAGGGCACAATAAGGAGGAAAGCCATGACATGCCTCACTCGCCCCAGGAACGCAGCAGCGGCTGCCTTGCTATTGCTGATGTTGGTCTGTCAAGCGGCCGGGCAACCTCAACCGAAGCCCGCCTCGGCCGCCGGCGCAGAGAATCCAAACACCCAGGCAACGGCGAAACGAGCCGCCTACCGGAAGGCTTTTGTGATCGACGATCGACTCTCAGCGCTCAGACGCGAACCCGGTTTGCAATCGGAAGTAGTCCGCCGGCTTCGGCTTGGACACACAGTTTTCATCATCACCACGATTAAACCAAGGGCAGACCAACCCAGGTTCTGCAGAGTCGCGGTAACCAGGCGGACGCGTGGTTGGATCCACGAAGCGGCACTCGCGGCGCAAGGGCGCGCGGGTGAAGACCAGCGCATAATGAAGCTAATTCAAAGCAGCGGAGATGGACTTGATCGTATATTGCTGTGCCGAATTCTCATCGAACGCTTCAGTCAATCGCGACTTGTCCCAAAAGCGTTGCTGGCTATGGCTGATGAAGCCGAGCGCGCCGGACAAGCCTTAAACCAGCGCGCGCGAAAGCGGCTGGCGGAAGTCGGCGGCGACAATGCTAATGCGAGCTCACGCGACTATTTCATGAATGATGTCGGTCTCGATCGATACAGTAAGCTGCACATCGTCTTCGACTTCAATGAATCAACTTCCGAATACGTGTACGATGGAAAAGCATATCGCGAGCTTGTCCGGCGCTTTCCCGATGGCGAGGAGGCCAAACTCGCGCGGCAACGACTCGAGCTCGCCAGACAGAAGATGGCTCGGCACCAGTGAGAAGCTCGAGGTCGGGCAAATTGAGAGCAGCCTCTCGAATCTTCCAACGAGAATCGCTCTTACCGCATTATCGTTTCTTGCAAATACTCTGCATTTCGGTTTAGATACTTTTCGTTGACGCGGAGTATCAATCCCAGATGGAAGAAGAATCATGGAGGGATGACAAGATGCCAAGAGGGACTTGCCCTGAATGTGATGCTGAAGTCCAAGTGGACGAAGACACCGACAAGGGCGACACTGTCGAATGCTCTGACTGCGGCACTCAATTGGAGGTAGTTGGTCTCGACCCAATCGAACTGGATGTGGCTGTGGAAGAGGAAGAAGAAGATTGGACCGAGTAGCTGCGTTTCCATAGCCGACTCACCCGCGAAAACAAACCGCACCGGGCACGGGGTTTATCTGCTGCCTGCCAACGCGCTGCCCGGCACCCTCCGGCGACGCGCTCCGACGAGTGCGACAGCTTCGATAACCTTTTTAACATTGACCTGGTGCAGCTTTCGTTGCGGGCGAATCTCGGCGTGATAGAATCATTGTTGTTTTGTTTTTACTCTTCGATCAAGGACTCTGAATGGATGTCATAGGTAATGGGAACTCTAAGAAAAACTCTCGTTCGCTGCGAGTGATGTTCAACTGCTCGAAGTGTCCGGCGTATTGCTGCAGCTACGATCGAATCGAGGTTACGAAGCGGGACATCCTGATAATCGCGCGTCACTTTGGCATCTCGTACAACGAGGCGGAAAAGCGATATACCAAGGATTCGTCCGTCGGCCGCGTACTTCGCCATCAGAAGGACCACGTCTTCAAAACAGTCTGTCAGTTTCTCGACACCGAAACACGTCGCTGCGGCATCTATGACGCACGCCCCGGGGTCTGCCGAAAATATCCCGACAGCCTGCGCTGCGGTTACTATGATTTTCTTGCTTCCGAGCGGCGACGGCAGTGCGACGAGGAGTACATACCGAGCGCCTGACCTCGGAAATTGCGTGTAGAATTAGTCGCCCCGCCGCCAAGCGCTGATGAATCCGAAACAGAGCAGACAATCAGTAAGCCCCGCACGACGGCGAGCATACGACATCTTACTGCGTGTCGAAGCGGAATCTGCTTATGCATCGGCGCTTGTGGCTGCACTCTCTGATTCGGATCTGTCGCGCGAGGACCGCGCACTCGTTAAAGAAATAGTCTTGGGAGTGCTCCGCTGGCGAGGCTCGCTCGATTATTTTATCGAACGCTATTCCGGGCGCTCGATTGAACAACTCGACTTGCCGGTAGCGATGGCGCTGCGGATCGGGCTTTTCCAACTCCGCCACCTTTCGCGCATTCCAACATCGGCCGCGGTGAACGAATCGGTGAATCTGGTTAAACGCGCGCGCACATCGAGCGCAGCGGGGCTGGTCAACGCGGTGCTGCGGAAAGCTTCAATGCATCTGGGCGAAAAAGCCGGGGCGGGAATCGTTGATCCTGTTCGGCGCGCTTCAGTCGAGCTCTCGCACCCGCGGTGGTTGCTCGAGCGCTGGCAAGCAATGCTCGGCGACCAGGAAGCAGAGCAGCTTGCGCTTGCCAACAATTCGCCGCCGCCGACTGCGTTTCGCGTGAACCCGCTGCGCGCGACCGCCAGCGAAGTGATCTCCCATCTCAAATCGAGGGGCGTGATCACGAGAGAATCGTCACTTACGCCCGGCGCATTCGTCGTCGAAGGGGGACCTTCGCAGGCTGTCAATCAGGCGGCGCAGTCAGGGCTGATCTACATTCAAGATCAAGCATCACAGTTGGTGTCGACTCTTCTTGGGCCTCGCGGCGGCCACCGCGTGCTCGATTTGTGCGCGGCGCCCGGGTCCAAGTCGTCGCACATCGCCGCGCTTGCGGGCGATAAAGCATGGGTCGTCGCATGCGATCGTTATCCTCACCGGCTGGCGACGCTTCGCGCCACGCGCGAACGGCTCGGCGTCGATTCGATAGATTCGCTCGTGCTGGACGCGACGCGAACGCTTCCTTTCGCCGAAAGCGCGCCCAAATTCGATCGCGTTCTGGTTGATGCGCCGTGCTCGGGCACCGGGACGCTGCGGAGCAATCCCGAGATAAAGTGGCGGTTCTCCGCCGACGACCTCACGCGCCTGGTTGAGCTTCAACTCACACTCTTGAAGCGCGGCGCGCAAATGGTTGCGCCCGGCGGCAGACTTGTGTATTCGACTTGCTCGATTGAACGCGAAGAGGATGAAGAGCTGGTCCGCTGCTTCTTGGAGAGCAGTCCGAGCTTCCGATTGGTCAACCCAAATGCTCGACTCGATTTGATCACCGCTGATGGATTCGTGCGAACGTTTCCGCACAGGCACGGCTGCGATGGTTTCTTTGCGGCAGTGCTGCAAAGAACGGAGAGAAGTGGCCACTGAAATCGTAACAGTGCGCATCGCAATGTACAGTTTTCAGAAACAACTATCTAGTTTTGCTGGGCGCCAGATCGGGCATGGCTTAAATGGATCATCACGAAGTGACAATCGATGACGTCAGGCACGCTAGAGAGCGAATAGCATCAACTGCGCGTCACACGCCGCTCGAGCGTTCGCGTTGGTTGTCCGACGAGATCGAGCGAGACGTGTTTTTGAAGCTCGAGTGTTTTCAGCTCACGGGCTCCTTCAAGCTTCGCGGCGCGATGTCGAAGCTCTCGTCGCTCACCGAAGACGAATGCGCGCGGGGCGTGTTGACGGTTTCCGCCGGCAATCACGGACTCGCCGTGGCGCTCTGCTCGGAAGCGCTCAAGCTCGCTGCGACTATAGTTGTTCCCGAATCGGCTTCGCGCGCCAAGGTCGACGCGATCCGCCGCTATGCCGTGACGCTTGTCGAACGCGGCGCGGATTACGACGCGGCTGAACGCGCGACTCGCGAAATGGAACGCGCGACCGGCGCGACTTTCGTTTCACCGTACAACGACGCCGAAGTGATCGCCGGGCAGGGAACGATTGGACTTGAACTGCTCGTAGACGCGCCGGATTTGGAGGCGATTATCGTCCCGGTCGGTGGCGGCGGACTGATTGCGGGAGTCGCGATAGCAACGAAGTCAACGAATCCGGGAATAAAAATCTACGGCGTTGAGCCGTTGACGTCGCCGAGCATGACGGCAGCGCTCGAGGCTGGCCGCATCGTCGAGATCGTGGAGCAAGACACTATCGCCGACGGATGCGCCGGCAACATCGAAGCCGGGTCGATCACTTTTCCAATTGTTCAGAGTTTGGTCGACGACATCTTTCTTGTCAGCGAAGAATCGATACGAGATGCGATCGCTAGTATCGCGAGTCAGGAGCATTTCATTGTCGAAGGCGCGGCAGCGCTGAGCGTTGCGGCTTTAAGGGACACGCGACTGACAGAACAGAGCGTTGCGGCAATAGTCAGCGGCCGGAACATCAGCCTGGATCTTTTCGCGGAGGTGATTTCGAATCGTACCGAACGCGTGAAACGTGAAGCGTGATGCGTGAAGCGTGACGAGTGAAACGTGAACTGAAGACTAAACCTTCCGTCGAAGGCACGTTTCACGCATCACGTTTCACGCATCACCAACGTCCGCTGAATGCGCTGCGTTTCAGAAACTGCCCGTCGCCGTGCTTGCCGACGTACTTGCCGTCGTCGATCACGACGCGGCCGCGCGACAACACAGTCTTAGTCACGCCTTTAACTTTCATTCCCTCGTAGGCGCTGTAATCGACGTTCATGTGGTGAGTCGCAGCCGAGATGGTCATTTCTTCGTTTGGATCAAAAATCACAATGTCAGCGTCCGATCCTACCGCAATCGTGCCCTTGCGCGGGAACAAGCCGAACAGCTTAGCAGCCGAAGTGGAAGTCAGCTCGACGAAACGATTCAAGCCTATTCGTCCGCCCGCAACGCCGCCGTTATAGATCAGGCTCATCCGGTGCTCGACGCCCGGCCCGCCATTTGGAATTTTGGTAAAGTCGTCGCGGCCAAGCTCCTTTTGCTCTTTGAAGCAGAACGGACAGTGATCGGTCGAGACTACTTGCAGATCGTTGCCTTGAAGCCCTTGCCACAGCTTGTCCTGGTTCCATTTCTCGCGCAGCGGCGGAGTCATCACCCACTTCGCGCCCTCGAACCCTTCGCGCTCGTAAAGTGAATAGTCGAGGAACAAGTACTGCGGGCAAGTCTCGGCATAGGCGGGCGTCCCGTTGTCGCGAGCTTCGCGAACCTCTTCGAGGGCGTCCGCGCAGCTCAGGTGAACTATGTACACAGGAGCCTCAGCCATCTCCGCAATTGCGATCGCCCGATGCACTCCTTCGGCTTCGGCTTTTGTTGGGCGCGTGAGCGCGTGGTACTTCGGCGCCGTTTTGCCTTCGGCGAGCGCGTGTTTGATTATCTCGTTGATGACTATTCCATTTTCGGCGTGCATGCAGATCAATCCGCCGGCTTGACTCGCGTTCTTCATAGCGCGAAAGATGGTCGCGTCGTCCACCAGGAACACGCCCGGATAAGCCATGAATAGTTTAAAGCTCATCACTCCTTCGTTGATGAGTTGGCGCATCTCGGGCACACGCTCATCCGGAAGATCGGTTGTGATCAAATGGAAGCCGTAGTCGATTGCCGTTTTGCCGTCGGCTTTCTTGTGCCAGTTATCGATGGCTTGAACGAGCGATTCGCCGTGATACTGAACAGCAAAGTCGATGATCGTGGTCGTCCCGCCGTGCGCGGCAGCGATCGTGCCGGTTCTGAAATCATCGGAGGCAAAGGTACCGCCGAAAGGAAGCTCCATGTGGGTGTGTGGATCGATGCCGCCGGGAACCACGAGCTTGCCCGAAGCATCGATCGTGCGATCGGCTTCCATATCGAGCTTGCGACCGATGACCGAGACTTTGTCGCCTTCGACTAAAATGTCGGCGAAGTAGTTATCGACCGCTGTCACAATCTGGCCGTTCTTGATCAAAGTTTTCATCTTGTCTTTCCCCCGATGCGCTGAGCACTCACGAGGCCGCAGGATAGTGACTCGTTGGCTCCTCTTTTCCTGAGTGAATGAGTATCAGGCAGGCTATTAAACAACTACGGCATCGTAACGTCAATGCTGCCCGCTTTGCAGCAAGCGTTCGTCTAGAAAGCTGTAGTCAAAGAGAAAACTAAACTTCGAATGTGAAGCACGAGACCGGCAGCGGCCGTTGCCCTGGATTCGTTGCTTCGCCGGGAGTGATTTACTTTTTCAAAGTGGCATTGGGGTAAAAGAAAAAAAGGGGGCGTGCGCAGGTCAGTTGTCCCTGGGTAGTTAAACTTCCCTGCACGCGCACCCTCTAGGCCACTAAAGGAGAAGTGTGAAAACGTTTAAAAGATCCGTTGTCTTGATGCTTTCTGGCCGAGCCCGAAAATCAGCGTGAGCTTGAGTCTCGCTTAGCCGTCCAGGCTCCGTGAAGCGCGACCCCCGGCCGGTAAGAAGCAGTCACCAGTCAAGACAAAATGGCCGACTTCAACGGCCCTTGATAAAATTGAATTTCCGCCGCCGTGATACTAAATCAAAAAGGGAATGGGTGTCAATCAATATTTTGACTGGGTACCGTCAAAATATTGACAGCACCGGACTGCGTTGGAGGCTGACAAAGAAGCTTGGGCCTTGCTTGGGGACGACGACAGAGGCAAGAACGCGCGGGGTTGCAGGTTGAAGCTTGTGCACCGGCGCCCAATGAATTCCTCGGATCAGTCAAGTCTCGGGCGCGTCATGGCACTTGAAAGGAAGAATACTTATTTCTTCTCGCGGTAAAAGACTGGAAAGATGTGAAGCGGGCGGAAGCCGCAAGACTTGTACAAATGCATGGCGTTCGTGTTTGCGCTTGTTACGGCGAGCGTGACCGATTTGAATCCCAGCCGGTTGAACTCGGACAGGGCGCTTTCGATGAGGCGGCGGCCAATGCCTCGGCCCTG
>Ga0099828_10001797_pt1 | contig 14605 bp, 17 predicted proteins | sample CZO8metaG_2_FD_79338 | JGI IMG/M metagenome (GOLD analysis project Ga0099828, IMG submission 79338) | Vadose zone soil microbial communities from the Eel River Critical Zone Observatory, Northern California, USA - CZOApr15con2H1.8 metaG | ecosystem: Environmental > Terrestrial > Soil > Vadose...
CCGGCGTCTCCTCACGGAAGGTGATCACGTTTCGCGTCATCACTTCTTTGACCGGAATCATGGGTGAGTGAGCAGTTTAGCCACCGTTTCCAGGTTGGCGTTGCCGCCGCTGATGACGAGACCTGTGCGGCCTTTGGGCAGCTTGCCGGACAGGTGGGCGGCGAGCGGCAGCGCGCCCGTGGGCTCGAGCGCGATGTGCAGCCGTGTCCACCCGACTCTCAGGGCACTCGCGATCTCCTCCTCGGTGACCGTGACGATCTCGTCGACGAGCCGATTGGTGAACATCACCTCGAAGTTGCGCTGCCCGATCGCGGTCGTGCGTACCCCGTCGGCGAGTGTGAGCGGCGCCATCGGCAGCGTCTGAATGCTGCCTGTCTTCCAGCTCTGGTAAGCGTCGTCTGCCGTTTCTGGTTCGACCCCGATGACCTTGATCGAGCCGCTGCGGCTCTTGGCGGCGATGGCGCTTCCAGAAAGGAGGCCGCCCCCACCCACGGGCGTGGCGATGACCTCGATGGCCGGCTCGTCCTCGAGCATTTCCAACGCTGCCGTCCCCTGGCCGTGGATCACATCCCAGTCATCGAACGGATGCACGAGTGAGAACCCTCGCTCGGCCATCATCTCTCGGAGCCTCTGCTCGCGGTTGGCGAACGTGATGCCCTTCTGGATCACCTCGGCGCCCAGTGCGCGTGTGGCCGCAACTTTCGCGGGGTTGGCGTCCTCGGGGATGAGGATTAGCGCCGGCAGGCCCACAGTCCGCGCTGCCAGCGCCACAGCCTGCGCGTGGTTGCCGGAGCTGACGGCGATCACTCCGGCCGGGCGAGGGGGGTGCGGACCGGCGGAGCCGGTGCGCTCCACCAGGGACAGGACGGCGTTGAAGGCGCCGCGGGGCTTGAAGGAGCCGGTGACCTGGAAGCACTCGGCCTTCAGGCGCAGATGGGAGTCGAGGTCGGTGGCCAAGGTTGGCGTCCGGCGCACGTGGGTACGGATTCGCTCTGCAGCTCGTCGAACCTGGGCGGCGTGTTCCTCCAGAAACCGGTTCAAGCCGCGGCCGTGTCGGGCTCCGCGACCGGCTCGGGGCGTGGCGCGCGCTTGCGCATGTTGGTGAGCACGATTCCGCTCAGGATCACCACCATGCCGATCACGATCGGCAGCGTCACGACCTCATGCAGCAGGGTCACGCCCCAAAAAACAGCGGTAACTGGCAGGAGGAGGGTGACGCCGGAGGCACGAACGGGGCCGAGGGAGTTGAGCACGTAGTAATAAAGGATGTAGGCGACGCCTGAACCGGCCGCCCCCAGCGCCAGCACCGCGGCTGCCGAACGAATGTCGAGGTGGATGCTTGGCACCGTCGGTGCCGCAAACGGAAGCGCGACCACCACCGTCATGGCCAGCTGCCCGAGGCTGGCCTCGTAGACGTCGACTCCCCGCAGCTTGCGCCGCTGGTAAAGAGCCACCACTGCATATGAAGCCGATGCCACCAGCACCGACAGCGTGCCGAGGGTGTCGCCCCCGAGCCCGCTGGCCGCGACCTTCGGCAAGACCAGGATGACGACACCCGCAAAGCCGATGGAGACGCCTGCGTAGTTGACGGTGCTCGGGCGCTCGGTGGGGATTACCCAATAGGCGAGGACCGCCGCGAACAGCGGCGTCGTGGCGCTGAGGATGCTGGCCAGGCCGCTGGTGATCCGCTCCTCGCCCCAGGCGATCCCCGACCAGGGAATCAGCCCGCCACCGATCGCCATCACGGCGAACGGGATCAGTCGCCGCTTCCAGCCCGGCCTCACCAGCGGGCGGCGCATGGCGGCAACGATCACGGCCAGCGTGACGAAGCCTGAGGCGGAGCGGATGAGCACCAGGGCCGTCGGGCTCATGTCGCTGACCGCGACCTTGATGAACAGGAACGATGCGCCCCAGATGAGAGCCAGCACAGCCAGGGCGAGGTACGGCAGCAGCGGATTCTTGGGTTCAGACACGCGTCGTCCAGTCATCCGAAGAGAGCACGAGCGTGACCGGGCCGTCGTTCTCGATGCTGACCCTCATGACAGCCCCAAAGCTTCCCGTGCGGGCCTCTATTCCGCGCTCGCGCAACCGGTGCACGAAGGCCAAGTAGAGATCCTCGGCACGCTTGGGGTCGCCGGCACCGAGCAGGCTCGGCCGCCGGCCTCGGCTCATGTCGGCGAAGAGAGTGAACTGCGACACGATCAAAGCAGAGCCACGCACGTCGACGAGGCTGAGATTCATCCTCCCCGCCTCGTCGGCGAACACGCGGAGGTCGACCACCTTGTCCGCCAGTCGCCACACCGTCGCCTCATCGTCATCCGGGCCTGCCCCCACCAACAACACGAGGCCAGGCCCGATGGTTTCAACTCGTTTAGTACCGGCCTCCTCCCAGGTGACCGACCCGGAGGCCGCCCGCTGCAGGACGATCCTCACGGTCTACTAGATCTTGGGGCCGAAGTGTGGCTCCGCGCGGATCAAGGAGTCGATGTAGCGGAAGCGCTCATAGCGGTGCTGCAGCAGCTGCTGGGTGGGTTGGGCGAGCAGCGGCTGCATATTGCGCCAGAGCGCCTCGTCCAGCGCCGCTGCGGTGGCGTCGAAGTCGGCGTGCGCGCCCGGTGGGGGTTCGGGAACGACCTCCTCCACCACGCCCATCGCCAGCAGGTCGCGCGACGTGAGCTGCAGCTGCTCGGCGGCCTCCACCTTGCGGGAGTTGTCCCGCCAGACGATCGATGCCGCCGCCTCAGGGGACGCCACCGAGTAGATCGAGTTCTCGAGCATGAGCACGCGGTCGGCGACGCCCATCCCCAACGCGCCACCACTTCCACCTTCGCCGATCACCGCGGCCACGATCGGGACCGGGATCCGAAACCACTCCATGATCGCTCGCGCGATCGCAGCAGCGATGCCGCGCTCCTCGGCGCCCGCACCGGGGTACGCGCCGGGAGTGTCGATCAACGACACGATCGGGAACCCGAACTTGCCCGCGTGATCCGCGAGGCGAATCGCCTTCCGGTATCCCTCGGGGTGCATCATCCCCCAGTTCCGGGCCACCCGCTCCTTGAGGCTGCGACCCTTTTGGTGGCCGAGGAACATGGTCGTGCGGCCCTGCCACGTCCCTACTCCCCCGACCAGCGCCGGATCATCCGCCGAAAGCCGGTCGCCGTGCAGCTCGATGAAATCCGGCGCCAAGCGCCGGATGTAGTCCAGCGAATAAGGCCGGGCGGTGTGTCGCGCCAGCTCGACGACCTGCCAAACCGTGAGCGTAGGCTCTTCCCGCGCGCGTTCTCGATGGGGCACGTTATGCCACTCTCGGGGTCCCCGCGACCGGGGTCCCCGCGAAATCAACCGATTTCGTGGGGTGGGCGATTTCGCCGGATTTCGTGGGGTGAGTAAGTGTGGGCTCGTCAGGCCGGTGGGCGTGCCTCGTCACCTGTAGAGCTCCAGCACGTGCGCCAGCAGGCGGCGGAGCTCGGTCCGCGGGACCACCATGTCGACCTGGCCGCGGGCCAGCTGGAATTCGGCGCTTTGGAATCCGGCGGGCAGGTCGGCATACGTGGCCTGCTTGATCACACGAGGCCCGGTGAATCCGATCGCCGCGCCAGGCTCGGCGATGTTGATGTCCGCGAGCAGGGCCAGCGAGGCGGCGGTGCCGCCGAAAGTCGGATCGGTGAGCACAGCGAAGTACGGCACGCCGGCGGCATGCAGCCGCCCGACCGCCGCGTTGACCTTGGCCATCTGCATCAGCGCCAGCACGCCCTCCTGCATCCGCGCTCCGCCCGAGGCGGTCACCAGCACGTATGGCCATCGGGAGACCGCAGCCTGCTCCAGCCCGCGGGCAAGTCGCTCACCGGCCACGATGGACAGCGTTCCGCCGACGAAACGAAAGTCGAAAGCAGCCAGCCAGATGGGATCGCCGGCGAGGGTGCACGTGCCCGTACGCACCGCTTCGTTGAGGCCCTCCTCGCGCGCCTTCTCGATGGTCGCCTGATAGGGCTTCGGCACCTTCCAGTTGAGCAGGTCGTGGGGACGGACATCCCCCCAGCGCTCCTGCCAGGAGCCTCGGTCGGCGACGACCTCGATCCACGCGTCGGCCCCGAGCCGGAAATGATGTCCGCATTCGCAGACGTACGCGTGCTTGCGCAGCTCAGCCGGTTCGAGCGCGACGCCGCACCCTGGACAGTTGGTGGGCAGGTCGATCGGTGGCAGCTTGCCGCCGACGATCGCCACGTCGGTGCTGGTGCGCTTGGCCAGCTCCATTACAAGGAGAGGCCCCCGTCCACTGCGATCACCTGCCCGGTGATGAAACCTGCGCTCTGTGAGCACAGAAAGGCGACCGTGGCGGCCACGTCTTCCGCCGTGCCCTCGCGCTTGATCGGCGTCATCTTGACCAGCTCTCCGACCATCTCGTCGGTGAGCGAGCCGGTGGTGAGCTCAGTGCGCACGTAGCCCGGTGCCACCGCGTTGCACGTGATGTTGCGCGACCCGTACTCACGTGCCACCGACTTGGTGAACCCGACCAGGCCTGCTTTGGCGGCGGCGTAATTAGATTGTCCGGCGTTGCCCGTCAAGCCGACGATCGAGCTGATGTTGACGATGCGGCCCCAGCGCGCGCGCATCATGCCGGACATGATCGCGGCCTTGGTCGTCGCAAACGCGGCGAGCAGGTCAGTGCGGACGATGTCCTCCCAGTCGAGAGGGGACATCTGAATGAGCAGCTTGTCGCGCACGGCTCCCGCGTTGTTGACGAGCACGTCCACCCGCCCGATCGCCTTGACCATCGCCTCCACCTGGGCGGGATCACCGACGTCCGCCTGGTACGCAGAAGCACCAGTAAGAGCACCCGCGGTCTCCTCGGCGGCAGCCTTGTCGGCACGATAGTTCACCACCACCCGGGCGCCTTTCGCCGCCAGCGCCTGGCTGATGGCGCGCCCGATGCCCTTGCCCCCGCCAGTGACCAGGGCGGTTTTGCCTTCCAGATCCTTGGTCATGCGGTTACCGGGTCGGCGTGGTCGATGAACAGCTCTTCGGCGTTCCAGGTATCGACACCTGGTATGTGCTTGGCGGCGAGGCTGGCGAGCACGCGGCCCGGCCCGAGCTCCACCACCGTTCGCACCTTCATCGTGCGCATCGAGACCATCGTCCGCGCCCAATCCACCTGGCGCAGCATCTGCTGCCGCAGCTCCTCGCGGAGCGCCGCGGCCGTCCGCATCGCCTCGCCGGATGCATTGGCGAGTATGGGGATGGACGGCGCGTTGAACTGCAGCTTGTCCACCACCGCGCGGAAGGCTGCCGCGGCCGTGGCCATCAAGGGTGTGTGCGCGGGCAGCGGGATGGTGAGGATGAGCGCACGTCGCGCGCCGGCCGCGAGCGCCAGCCGCTCGGCCTCCTGGACGGCGGGCATCTCGCCGGAGAGGACGAACTGCACGTCCGCGTTGCGGTTGGCGATCCAGATTCTTCCCTGGGCCGCGGCCTCCTGGCGGATCGTCTCCACCTGCCTCTCGTCAAGGCCGACGATGGCGATCATGCCACCTGCGTGCTCGTCGGCAGCCTGGCTCATGATCCGGCCTCGTTCCTTGACAAGGAGCAGCGCCGTCTCCCAGGGAATCGATCCGGCGGCAGCGAGCGCCGCGATCTCTCCGAGGCTGTGACCGGCTGTGACGCGCACGTTCTCGAAGCCGTAGCTCTCGCGCCAGACCTCGTAGGCCGCCCAGGAGACCGTCATCACGCACGGCTGGATGATGTCCGTGCGGTTCAACTCCTCCACTGGACCCTCGAAACAGAAACGGCGGACCGGCATCTCGAGGATCTGCTCCGCGCGCTCAAACGCGTGGCGCGCAGCAGGGTAATGGTCGTGCAAGCTCTTGCCCATCCCGAGCTTCTGCACCCCCTGCCCTGGAAACAGAAGGGCGATGGGTCCGGCGAGCTTTACACCCACTACAAGCCACCCAACGAAATCTGACGAAATCGCCCACCCCACGAAATCTGTCGATTTCGCGGGGGCCCCGGTCGCGGGGACCTCGGGAGAATGACGATCAGACCCATGTCATGAGGCAAGCCCCCCAGGTCAGGCCCGACCCGAAGCCGGCGAGCAGCACGTGATCGCCGCTCTTGACACGACCCTTACGGATCGCCTCCTCCAGGGCCAGCGGGATCGAGGCGCTGGACGTGTTGCCGTACTCGTCGATGTTGATGGCGACACGGTCCAACGGCAGCCCGATGCGCCGTGCGGCAGCGTCGATGATGCGGAAGTTGGCCTGGTGGGGTACCCAGAGGTCGATGTCGTCCAGGGCGATTCCAGCCGTGGCGCAGACCTCATTGGCCTGGCGGATGAAGATGTCGACCGCGAACTTGAAGACGTCTGGGCCTTCCATCTCGATGAAAGGGGTCGGGTCCTTGGCGGCGTAAGCACCCCGCTCCTTGTTGCCGCACGTGACCTGAAGGTAGCCGCGCCCGTCGCTGCCCAGGCACCAGGCAAGGAAGCCTGCGCCGTCAGGAGCCGGTCGCAGGACGGCTGCCCCCGCTCCGTCGCCGAAGATGACCGCCGTGCCTCGGTTGGTGTAGTCGAGCATCCGCGACAAGACCTCGGCCCCGATCACGAGCACGTTGTCAGCGCGTTCCGTCGCGATGAAGGAGTCAGCCGTCGCCAGCCCATAGACGAAGCTGGTGCATGCGGCGAGCATGTCCCAGGCGACCGCACCCGGTGCATCGAGCTCGTCCTGGATGCGGCAGGCGATGGATGGGAAGGGACCGTCGGGAGAAGATGTGCCGACAAGGATCATGTCGAGGTCGTTGGCGGTGATGCCCGCGGCATCCAGCGCGGCGCGAGCGGCCTTGGTCGCCAGCTCCAGGGTCGTGGTGCCAGGCTCGGCGATGTGGCGGGTATGGATGCCGGTGCGCTCGGTGATCCACTTGTCCGACGTGTCCATCATCTTCTCGAGGTCGAAGTTCGTGATGACCTTGTCTGGCGCATAGACGCCCATGCCGGCGATGGCGCTGGGTCGCCCTTTGGCCCTGAACGACCGCAGCGGGACGGCATCCGAACGGGTGCGATAAGCGCTGGTGATCGCCATGAGGGCTACGCCTCCAGGCGCTCGGCGGTCTTCTGCTCCAGGAAAGTCCAGAGATCGCCGATCACCTTCATCTTCTCGAGTTCCTCCTCGGGCAGCTCGACGTCGTACTTGTCCTCGACAGCGGCGATCAGCTCGACCAGGTCGAGTGAGTCGGCGGCGAGGTCCCGGGCGAAGCTCTTGTCGAGCTGGACCTGGTCCGGCTCGACGCCGAGGATCTCCGCGGCGAGCTCCTGCAGATCTTTGAAGTCGAGTGCGCTTGCCATCGGCAATTTCTCCTAGTTGGCCTGCGGGCCTTTGATCACGAGCGTGGCGTTGTGTCCGCCGAAGCCGAATGAGTTCGACATGGCGACCTTGATGTCGGCCTTACGGGCCTTGTTGGGGACGTAGTCGAGATCGCATTCGGGATCGGGGTCGTCGAGGTTGATGGTGGGCGGAAGCATCCCGCGGTTGAGGGCGAGCACACAAGCGGCCGCCTCGATCGCGCCGGCAGCGCCGAGCAGGTGGCCGTGCACGGACTTGGTCGAGCTGACAGCGAGGTGATGCGCGTGGTCGCCAAACACCGCCTTGATGGCCTTCGTCTCGGCGACGTCACCCAGCTTGGTCGAGGTGCCGTGGGCGTTGACGTAGCCGACGTCGGTCACTTCGACGCCACTCGTCTCGAGCGCCCGGCGCATCGCGCGCATGGCGCCATTGCCTTCGGGATGGGGAGCCGTGAAGTGGTACATATCGGCGCTCGCACCGTAGCCGACAATTTCGGCGAGGACCTTGGCACCACGCTTCTTGGCGTGCTCCATGTCTTCGAGGACCATCATCACCGAGCCCTCACCCATCACGAACCCGTCCCGGCCTATGTCGAACGGGCGGCAGGCTTTCTCCGGCTCATCATTGCGCTCGCTGGTGGCCTTGATCTGGCAGAAAGCGCCCATCGTCAGCGGCGTGATCGTCGCTTCGGAACCACCTGCCAGCATCGCGACTGCGGCACCGCGCTTGATGATCTCGGCGGCTTCACCGATGCCGTGCGAGCCCGATGCGCATGCACTCACGATCGCGTAGTTCGGGCCGCCGGCGTGGGTGTGAATGGCGACGATGCCGGCCGCCATGTCCGCGATCATCATCGGCACCGTGAACGGGCTGATGCGCTTCGGTCCCCGCTCGATCAGGGCCGTGTGGCTCTTCTCGATCTCCTCCATGCCCCCTATGCCCGAGCTGACGATGACGCCCACGTCGTCGGGGTCCATATCGGCAGGGTTCAGCCCCGACTCCCCGAGCGCCAGCTTGGAGGCGGCGAGCGCAAACTGGCAGTACCGCCCGATGTGCCGGGCGGTCTTCTTGTCCATGTAGTCCTCGGGGTTGAAGCCCTTGACCTCGGCGGCGATCTTGGTGTCGAACAGGGTGGTGTCGAAGCGGGTGATCGAAACGACACCCGAGACTCCTTCGACGAGGTTCGACCACACTGTCTCGACATCGCTCCCGATCGGGGTGATGAAACCCATACCTGTCACAGCCACGCGGCGTCCGTTGGAGTTGGATGTCACACTCCCAGGATACGGACGCGTGGGCCTAGTGACATCTGCGATGAGTGGGAAAACGAGGCCCATGCTTTGGACACGGCGTCCAAAAATGGAGACTCAGAGCAGCTTGCGGAGATCCAGGGCCAGCTGCAGGCGGTACCGGGTTTCCGGGACATCGAGGTTGGCGCCGAGCAGCTCACGGAGCCGGTCCAGCCGATAGAGGACGGTGTGCCGGTGCAGCTTCAGAGTGGCGGCCGCCTCCTTGACCGAGCCGCAGAACAGATAGGCGTTGAGCGTCTCCAGCAGCTGCTCGCGGTTGCGAGTCGACGGATCGAGGAGGCGCCCCAGGGTGTGGCGCACGAAGCGCTCTGCCAGGAGCGGGCTCTGCGTCAACAGCAGGTAAGGAATCACCTCGTCGTGGCGATGCACGACAGCATCAGGCCGCAGCTTGCGCCCGGCCTCGATCGCCAGCTGGGCCTCGAGGTACGAGCGGGAGATCCCACGCAGGCCCGGGTAGTAGCCGCCGATGCCGGCCCGGATGCGGGCCCGGGCGGTCCCGGAACGCCTCACCGCCTCGGCCTGCAGCTTGCCGACCAGGTCGCGGGCTCCGTCCGCTCCGGCAGCCGTTTCGGCCGGCCATAGAGCCACAAGGGTCGCCGGATCCGTCGCGTGGTAGATCGCCTCGCGAGGAAGGTCCAGCGAGGCGGCCACCTCGGCGAGCGCCTCACCTCCACGCGCGCCCTCGCGGTTGCCGACGATCAGCTTGCACACCGTGGCGATGTAGCCGGTCGGGGCGATGGGCATGTTCAGCGCCAGCGCCTGCTTCTGCAGCTCGAGCTCGGAGTCGAAGTTGTCGCTGATAAGAGCGTGAAAGAGTCGCGCGCGAGCCCGCGTGCCGCGCTGCATGTGGTGCTCACGAGCGTTCAGGTATGTCTTCGTCACCTCGGCCGCGACCTGGTCGAGCGCAGCGAAGACATAGTTGGCCGTGACCATGATGGCCTCGGGCGTGGCCTCGGGCTGACCTCGCCACGCGCGCAGGATGGCGTCCCACGCGACGCGCGCCGCGATGCGATAGGCGGCCAGGATCGGCTCCACCGACTGGCTGCTGCGGGCCTGGAGGATCCCCAGCTGGGCGACGCGGCGCAGCTCCTCCGGAGTCGCCGGACGAGCCTCGCGGGCGGTGGCGAGGAAGAGGTCGAGCCCCGCCTCACATGCCTTGGCGATCGCTGACGGCTGTGGAGGGACACCGGTGGAACTGTCCCAGCGCACGACCGCCACCACCGCGCGCGCCATGTGGCGGGCGAGGCCGGCGCGGCGCCTCTCCAGCTCGGTGATCAGCGAGCTCGGGAGGTGAGGCACCTCCCTGGACCGCCCGACCGGCTTGGGAACTGCATTGGACCTGGTGGCCAGCTTGGGCACGGCCCTGACTATACCGCCGGCCCAGACTTAGGACGCCGAGTCGAAGGTGGCGCATTTGGGTGACCCGTCTCGTGCTGCGCGGTCAGCTGTGCTTCTTGATGAAGGCGAGCATGCGGCGCCAAGCGTCGTCACAGGCCGGCTTCCATTGGTCGAAAGTCCGATCGAAGAAGCTGTGCGGGGCACCGTCGTAGATGTGCATCTCATGCAGGACCTTGGCCTCGGTCAGGCGGCGGTCGAAGTCGTGAAATGCTTCTTGCGGCGTGAAGTCGGCGCCCGCGATCAGCAGGAGCAATGGGCTCTTCATCTTGGGCAGGAAACCCAGCGACCGTTCGGGCCGGCCGTAGAAGCCGACGCACCCGCTGAGTGCGTGACCGCCGGCCGATTGGTTCCACGAGTTGGACCCGCCGAAGCAAAAACCCACAGTGAACACCGACTTCACGGCCCCGCCTTCCTTGGACTTGAGGTACGCGACGGCCGACGCGACATCGGCCCTGATCCCGTCCTGGGTCGTCTTCTCGACATGCGGCATGTAATCGAATCCTTCGCCCCGATCGCCGATGCCGGCCGTGCGGCCGAAGTAGTCGATGGCGACGGAATCGATGCCCGCTTCCGCAAAACGGCGGGCGAGCTCCTTGTAGAACTCGTGCAGCCCGCGCACGTCGGGCATCACCACCATCCCCGCTCCGGTGGGCTTGGCGGCGCGAGCGAAGTGGGCCGCGAGCTTGTTGCCATCCGAGGCGGTGAGGACGAAGTGCCCATGGTCGGAGGCGGCTCCTCCTACCGGGGGCAGGGGCGGTCGGGCGTCATCTGAGTAGCACATGGCTTCGATTCTCCAATACATTGGCTGAGCCGTGAAGATTGAAAGCACCGCATTCACTCGCGCCGACTTCCAGCAGTTTCTCGATGAGCTGCTCGACCACGAACGAATGGCCCTGGCCGACAGGCTCGAAAAGGCGTCCGCGCGCTTGGAACGGATCGGCCCGCGCATCGAGGCCGGTCAGGGCACGGCTGGAGCGATCACGAGGTGCTCGCCCACGTGGCGGTCCTCTCGAAGTTCTACGGTGTACTGGTCCACAAGATCTCCAGCGGTCAGATAGGCGAGGTGGACCTCCTCGCCAACACCACGCTTCGCGACGTGGCGGGGGAGCAGATGGCCGAGCTCGAGCCGCCAGAGCTGCTGCGCATGGTGCTGGCTGACCATGCGCGCACGGTCAACCTCCTGCGTACTGTGCAGGCGACGTCGCTGCGGCGCGAGGCCAAGACCGAGGATGGGGGCGCTGTCAGCGCCGAGTTCCTGGCTCGCTTCCCACTGATCAACCACCTCGAGGAGCACGTCGACCAGCTGGAGCGCTCGCTGGGCTAGAAGCGCTCAAGCCGCGGCGAAACCGAGGCGGTGCAGCTCTTCGCGGATCGTCTGCGCGGCTCGGTCCATCATCGCCTCGTCCGGATTAGGGTCCTGATTGCCGAAGTCAAGGTCGTGCAAGCTGCGGATCGGTACGACATGGAAGTGGACATGCGGTACCTCGAGTCCGGCCAGCATCAGCCCGATGCGCGCCGGTTTGAAGCCCGCCATCTGCGCCTTGCCGATGGCCTGCGCGGTGGCGGTCAGGTGGGCCAGGAGCATCGCATCGAGGTCGAGCCAGTGATCGACCTCCAGGCGGGGCACCACCAACGCGTGGCCCGGACGAAGCGGGCGGGTCGACAAGAAGGCGACACATTTGTCGTCCCTCCAGACGAAACGGGCAGGCAGCTCACCCGCGATGATGCGACTGAAGACGCTGGCCACCGGTCAAGCCTAAATCGGTAGCCTTTAGTCGTGACGCCCGCGGCTCAGCTGATCGACGCCACCAAGAAGTACGGTGCGGTCGAAGCTCTCAAAGGGGTCACGCTCAACATCGAACTGGGAGAGGTCGTCGCGATGTTGGGACCGAATGGCGCGGGCAAGACGACCTCCATCAGCCTCCTTCTCGGCCTGCGCAAGCCGAGCTCAGGCCGAGCTCTGCTCTTTGGGCTCGACCCCAACAACCTGACTGCCCGGAGCCGAGTGGGCGTGATGCTCCAGGAGTCAGGCATCCCCGCGATGCTCAAAGTGCGCGAGATAGTCGATCTCTTTCGCTCCTACTACCCCAAGCCACTACCAGGTGATCGAGCCATCGCCATGGCCGGCCTCGAGGAAAAGGACGGCGCGCTAGTTAAAGAGCTGTCAGGCGGGCAACGACAGCGTCTCTACTTTGCGCTTGCGATTTGCGGTGACCCTGAGGTGCTCTTCCTCGATGAGCCCACGGTGGGGATGGACGTGGAAGGGCGCCGCTCGTTCATCGAGCGGATCGCTGACTTCGCCCATATGGGGCGCACGGTTGTGCTTACAACGCACTACCTGGAGGAGGCCGACCAGCTCGCGAAGCGAGTGGTCGTGATCGACCGTGGTGTTGTTATCGCCGATGCCTCCCCCGAGGAGATCAAGTCGAAAGTGGCGGGCAAGCGCGTGCGGTTTTCCGCGCCGGCTCTGACGGAGAACGATCTGGAAGGCCTCCCGATAACCGGCGCGACCACCACGAACAACACTGTCCAGCTGCTCACCAACGAGCCAGAGGCAGTGCTGCGCGAGCTCTTCCGGCGTGGGCTCGAGATCTCCGAGCTGGAGGTCGCCGGCGCCGATCTCGAGGACGCTTTCATCGCCCTCACCAGCCGGGGAGAAGCTAGATGACGGCGGCCGCGCGCGCGCCGATTGGGCCGATGCTGGTCCGCCAGACTTGGACCGAGTTTCTCAAGCTGTGGCGCGTCCCCGCCTTCAGCGCCACTTCCCTGGCGCTGCCGGTGATGTTCTATGCGTTCATCGGGGTTGGTCAGGCCTCCCAGCCCCTCACTCGCGGATCCCACATCACGTTCGGCGCCTATTTCCTGGCGTCGATGGCCGTTTACGCGGTGGCCAACGTGATGATCTTCAGCTTCGGGATCTCGGTCGCCACGGAGAGGGGAATGAAAATGGATCTCTTGATGCGCGCGACGCCGCTGCCGCCGCAGGTCTACCTCCTTTCCAGGTGCATCACCGCCATCGTGTTCGCGGCCTTGACTCTGGTCGTTCTCTTTCCTTTTGCCTACGTCGCTGGTGGGGTCAGGCTCGACCTCTCGGAGTGGTTCACGCTGACGTACAGGGTGCTGCTGGGATCGATACCGTTCATCGCACTCGGCTTTGCCATCGGTTACCTGTCCGGACCCAACTCTGCGGTGGCCGTCGTCAACTTGATCTACCTGCCAACCGCTTTCGCTTCGGGCTTGTTCTTCCCCAGGGGTCTTCTGCCTGACATCATCAAGCTCATATCGCCATACCTTCCGCTGTATCGCTTCGGCCAGCTGGGCTGGGATGCGATCGGCGCGCCCACGAGCGACAACGTCGCGACGGACTGGCTCTACCTGGCGGCGTACGGCGTGGCCTTTTTCGCGATCGCCGTGTGGGCGTTCCGCCGCGAAGAGGGCCGGAAGTTCAGCTGACGCGGGGCCAGAATGTGATCGGCAGCGGGGAGCCGAAAGCATTTTGATAACGCCGCGAGAACTCGACTGGCGTGTAGCCGTGCTCCACGGTCCCATGCTGCTCGACCACATAGGCCGCGGCCAGCGAGGCAATGCGGCCCGCCTCCGGTACCGCCAAGCCGCGCAGCAGGCCCGCGACGAAGCCCGCCCGGTACGCATCGCCCGCTCCGGTGGGGTCGACCTCGACGCGCGCCGTGGCGGCAGGCACCTCGTGTGTCTCGGTAAGAGATTCGATGCGTGAGCCCTGACGCCCGAGGGTGGTGACGACCATGCCCGAAAGCGCCTTGAGGCCATTCATTGCGCGCCCTGTGCGCTGCTGGATCAGCTCCAACTCGTAATCGTTGCCGATCAGGACCCAGGCGCCGCGGGCGCCGTCCTCAAGGTCGGTGCCGGACAGGTGGGGCAACTGATGGGCCGGGTCGAAGACCCAGCGCACGCCCCGCTCGCGACATTCGTGAACCAGCCGGAGCATCGCATCGGGGGCATTGGGCCCGATGATCACCGCTTCCGGGTCCGGGACCGTGTCATCGAGCCCGAGAATGCCGGCGCGATTCATGGCCCCGCCGTAGTAGCCGGTGATCTGGTTGTCGTCCATGTCGGTGGTTGTGAAGCCGGTGGCCGAGACCTCGCCGTCCAGCAGTCGCAGGCCTCGACAGTCGACGCCGAGCCGCTCCAGCCAGGCGCGGTACTCTCCCGCGTCGGCGCCGGCGGTCGCGAGGACAGCGCTCGGGTAGCCGAGCATGGCCAGGTTGTAGGCATAGTTGCCCGCCACCCCACCCCTCCTCTTATCCAGGCTGTCGACCAGGAAGCTGAGGTTGAGGATGTGAGCCTTGTCCGGAAGGATGTGGTCGCGAAAGCGCCCCTTGAAGCTGAGGATGTAGTCAAAGGCGATCGAGCCCGTGCAAACGACGCTCACAGCCGGTGCAAGGCTAACCGAAGCCACCATCGGGGGCTTGAAGCCCGGCGGTCGAGAGCAGCCGCTCCGACATCCCCCCGGGATGGCCCTCCTCCAAAACCACCCACCCAATCTGAGGGGGGACGTCCCCCCTCAGGGTGCCGGGCCTGGCAGAGCCA
>Ga0099828_10001798_pt1 | contig 14605 bp, 11 predicted proteins | sample CZO8metaG_2_FD_79338 | JGI IMG/M metagenome (GOLD analysis project Ga0099828, IMG submission 79338) | Vadose zone soil microbial communities from the Eel River Critical Zone Observatory, Northern California, USA - CZOApr15con2H1.8 metaG | ecosystem: Environmental > Terrestrial > Soil > Vadose...
CCCATCCCCGGATCGGTCGTCAAAACGCGCTCAATGCGCTTGGCCATCATTTCCGTGCCATCGGCAACGGTCACTTGGCCGGCGTGCAGCGAATAGCCAATTCCCACACCACCGCCGTTGTGAATCGAGATCCACGAGGCACCCGCTGCCGTGTTCAAAAGCGCGTTGAGGAGCGGCCAATCGGCAACCGCGTCGCTGCCATCCTTCATGCTTTCGGTCTCACGGAATGGAGACGCCACCGAACCGCAATCAAGGTGATCGCGCCCAATCACGATCGGCGCCTTGATCTTGCCTTTTTTCACCAGCTCGTTCATGGCAAGACCGAACTGCGCCCGCTCACCGTAGCCGAGCCAGCAGATGCGCGCCGGCAATCCTTGAAACTTGATTCGCTTGCGAGCCAACTCGATCCAGCGCTTCAAGATTCGATTTTCGGGGAAAAGCTCCAGCACCAGATTATCTGTCACGGCGATATCCGACGGCTCGCCCGACAACGCCACCCAGCGAAACGGCCCGCGTCCCTCGCAGAACAGCGGACGAATGTACGCCGGCACGAATCCGGGAAAATCGTATGCGTTCTCCACGCCACGATCGAAGGCAAAGGTTCGAATGTTGTTGCCGTAATCGAACGTGACCGCACCCATCTTCTGAAGGCGCAACATGCCCTCGACGTGCCGCGCAATCGAATCGAGCGATTTCTCCTCGTAAGCCTTCGAATCACGTTTGCGCAGGTCGAGCGCCTGCTCCAGCGACATACCGTTGGGCACGTAGCCGTTCAGCGGATCGTGCGCCGAGGTCTGGTCGGTCAGAATGTCCGGCACCACACCGCGCTCGGCGAGCTCAGGAATAACGTCTGCGCAGTTCGCGACCAGTCCGACAGAAATATTTTCCTTCTTGCGTACGGCGTTCTTCACGATGCGCAGTGCTTCGTCGAGCGTCGTGACCAGAAAATCGCAGTAGCCTGTCTTCAGGCGCTTCTTGATGCGCTCCGCGTCGACATCAATGCCAAGGAACACCGCGCCGTTCATGGTCGCAGCCAACGGCTGGGCTCCACCCATTCCACCCATTCCGCCGGAAACGATCAGCTTGCCGTGCAGGTCGCCGCTGAAATGCTTCTCTCCCGCCGCAGCAAACGTTTCGAACGTCCCCTGCACGATTCCCTGCGAACCAATATAGATCCATGAGCCCGCCGTCATCTGCCCATACATCATCAGCCCGGCGCGCTCCAGTTCGTTGAACTTCTCCCAGTTGGACCAGCGGCCGACAAGATTCGAATTGGCGATCAGCACTCGTGGCGCGTAGTCATGCGTCTTGAAGACTCCCACCGGCTTGCCCGACTGCACGAGGAGCGTTTCATCGTTCTCGAGTTTCTTCAGGGTGTCGACGATGGCGTGATAACACTCCCAATTGCGTGCGGCCTTGCCGGTTCCGCCATAAACCACCAGGTCTCTTGGACGCTCACCCACCTCCTCGTCAAGGTTGTTCATGAGCATGCGCATGGCGGCTTCCTGCTGCCAGCTCTTGCAGGAAAGCGTCGTGCCACGAGGGGCCCGAATCGGGGAATAGGCGGTCTGATTGATTTCCGTCTCAACCGGCATCAGGAAGATAGTATTTCGTTCGGAGTCAGTGTTCAATGCCCGCGGTATTCTTGTCCGGCAGTTCACCACGATCCTAGAGCAGGAAGAGAAAAAGAGGACCAACGCCGCTAGGGTCGTTTGCGGGAGCGCGCGATGGCCTCGCGGGCTTCCCGATCAGCGGTGCGGCGGCGTTCGGTTTCACGTTTATCCCAGAGTTGTTTGCCTTTCGCAAGTGCGAGTTCGACCTTTACTTTACCGTTCTTGAAATACATTCGGGTGGGGATAAGGGTAAGGCCACGCTGCTGGGTTTTCCCCACGAGCTTGCGAATTTCTTCTTTGTGCACCAGTAGTTTGCGAGTGCGGAGCGGGGCGTGGTTGAAGATATTGCCGTGTTCATACGGTCCGATATGGGCGTTGAGCAGCCAGAGCTCGCCATCTTTGAGCAGGCCGTAAGCGTCCTTGAGGTTGGCCCGCCCAGCGCGCACCGACTTCACCTCCGTACCAGTCAAGGCAACACCGGCCTCAAATTTCTCCAGCAAGAAGTAGTTATGTGAGGCGATCCTATTGACAGCGGCATCTCGCTCGCCGGCGGCGGTAGGGTCGCGGCGGAGGCTCTTCCCCGGGTTGGGACGAGGCTGGTGCGTGTGCTGCCGCGCCATAGCTGCTAGAAACTTACCACAGGTGCCACCGATGACCCGGGCCGTGGACACCACGGGGACTAAGACCAAAGTGTGCAACTGCCACCAGAACAATAACTTCGGACCCGTTGTTGGCAAATGCTATAATCACGCCACCCAAGTCCCTTTTACTGCGGAAACTGCGGGAATTCCCCACGCCTTCGGGTTTGGCCACCCAGGGCTGAGACTGTTTACGAGGACTTATTGATGACACGCCTGATCCGCCCGGCGGCCGTGCTCTTACTCGTCATGGCCGTCAGCCTTCCCCTAGCTGCCGATAAAGCCAAGTCCCTGTACGACAAGGGAAAGGACGCTGAAGCCCGCCAGAGTTATGAGACCGCCTACGATTTTTACAAGCAGGCGTATGATCTGAAGCCCAAAGACCTGCGCTACCGGACGTCATTCGAGCGGATGCGCTTTCTAGCTGCGGCTTCGCACGTGCACCGTGGCCAACTGTTGCGCGAGGCCGGCAAACTAGACGAAGCACTAGCTGAGTTTCAGAAGGCAACCGCCATTGACCCTTCTAGTTTCATAGCCCAGCAGGAGATCCGCCGCACTCAGCAAATGATTCAGGAGGCAACCAATCCTCAGCCGCAGGCGGCGACATCACCTCCGAACTCGTTGAAGAGAAGGCTAGAACAGGCCCTGGGTCCGGTCGACTTGGCTCCCATCTCGAATATCCCCATTACCCTCAAGCTCACCGAGGACAGCAAAGTCATTTACGAAACCGTTGGCAAACTGGCTGGCATCAATGTGCTGTTTGATCCGGATTACACCTCGCGGCGCATCAAGATTGAATTGAACGGAGTGTCGCTGGAGGAGGCGCTTGAGATTATCGCGATGGAATCAAAGACATTCTGGCGCCCCGTAACCCCGAACACGATCTTCGTGGCCGCGGACAATCCGGCAAAACGCAAGGAATTGGAACAGAGCGTTATCAAGACCTTTTACCTGGCGAACCTCTCCCAGCCTACCGAATTGCAGGACGTAGTCAATGCAATGCGCACTATTCTGGAGGTGAGCCGTATCCAACAACTGCCGTCTCAGGGAGCAATTGTGGTGCGCGGCACTCCGGACCAGATCGCGCTGGCGCAGAAACTAATCGAGGATTTGGACAAGGCGAAGCCGGAAGTGATCGTGGAAGTTGCGGTGATGCAAGTGAGCCGCGACAGGATACGCAATTTGGGGATTAGTCCTCCTACCAGCGCCACCGTCGCGCTGCAGAGCAATGTCACCACGACCACAAACACGGGCACAACTGGTACGACTACCACCCCAACCACGACTAGCAGCACTGGAACTCCGAATACCATTAGCCTGAACCGGATCGGCAATTTAAACGCGACTGATTTCCAGGTTACGATTCCACCGGCGACGGCGACGGCTTTGCTTAGCGACACCAACACGAAGCTCATCCAGAATCCGCAAATCCGAGCTCTAGATGGGCAGAAGGCGTCTCTTAAGATCGGCGATCGCGTGCCGGTGGCAACCGGTTCATTCCAGCCCGGTATTGGCGGGGTTGGTATTAACCCTCTGGTTAATACGCAATTCCAATATCTTGATGTGGGGGTGAACATAGACATTACGCCCCGTGTCCATGCAGGAAGAGAAGTTACGCTCAAAATTGCGCTTGATATTTCGGCTGTGACCTCGCACACGAACATCGGCGGTATTGACCAGCCCGTGATTGGACAACGCAAGATCGAGCATGAGATTCGCTTGAAAGATGGCGAAATGAACCTGCTGGGTGGGATTCTGGAAGACCAGCAGACGAAATCGCTCAGCGGAATCCCGGGACTGGCGAATGTTCCGATTCTGAAATACCTGTTCTCACAGACCAACACTGAGCACCGTGAGAACGAGATCGTTTTCGCGCTGGTACCACACATCGTGCGGGCGCAGGAGCTCACGGGAAGAAATCAGGATATGCTGGACGTAGGTACGGCCAACGCAATCGAGTTGCGGCGGTTCACCAAGCAGCCGGCCCCCACCTCTCCGGCGTCGCAGAACCATAATCAGCCTCAGGGAGCGGCTCCGGCCCAGGCGCCGAAGCCGGCTCAACAGCAGGCTCCCCAGCCGCCGGTGCCACAGCCACGGCCGCAGTCGGCGGGCAGCGCGGGTTTCGTCTTCGATCCGCCGACGATCACTCAGCCCAAGGGAGCTACGTTCACTGTGAACGTTCTCATGAGCGGCGGACAGAACGTGTATTCGGTTCCGGTACAGATTAATTACGATCCCAATGAGCTGCAGGTGGTGAACGTTTCCAATGGAGGCTTTCTGTCGCAGGACGGCCAAGCCGTGGCTCTGGTACATCGCGATGATCCATCCACAGGAACGCTTCAGATTACGGCGACTCGTCCGCCGGGCTCGGGTGGAGTCTCTGGGCAGGGCGCAATTGCGATACTGACCTTCCTGGCCAAAACTAGTGGGCAATCCACGCTCACAATTACACGAGGCGGGGCACGCGATCCCGCCATGCAGCCGATTTCGGTAAACGGAGCGCAGGCGGCTATCACGATCCAATGATGTCGTTCCGCTAGAATATTTGTATGCAGTCAATACTTACCGGAATGCCGGTTACTCGCCTGAGGAGCAATCGCGCGTGTGGCTTCACTCTGATAGAGCTGATCGTCGCAACCGCGATCATGGTGATCCTGACCAGCATGGCAATCCCCTTGGCCCGCTTGAGTATTCAACGGGAGAAGGAACGCGAGCTGCGTTACGACCTCTGGATGATGCGCGACGCGATAGACCGCTACAAAGATGCCGCCGATCGTGGCGCATTCCAAATCAAAGTTGGCACAGAAGGCTATCCCCCTGACCTGGAGACGCTGGTGAACGGCATCGATGTCGGCGGCAAGAAGGTACGTTTTCTGCGGAAGATTCCGGTTGATCCCATGGCTGGCAAGCCGGAGTGGGGTATGCGCTCCATGCAGGATGATCCGACGTCGGAGTCTTGGGGCGGGCAGAACGTGTTTGACGTGTTCACCAAATCGGAAGGCACGGCACTGGACGGGACCAAATACAAAGAATGGTGAACGCTCGCAAAACCCGGCAGGGCCACGGCTTCACGCTGATCGAGTTGATGATCGTGATCAGCATGATCCTGATCCTGATGTCGATTGCGCTTCCTTTGTACAACCAATCGATTCTGCGCGCCAAAGAATCGGTTTTGCGCCAGGACCTGTTTACGCTGAGAAGTGTGATTTCGCAGTTCACGCTCGACAAGCAGCGCGCGCCCCAATCGCTCGAAGATCTTGTGCAGGCCGGCTATCTCAAGCAGCTCCCCAAGGACCCCTCCACTGGCCAACCCAACTGGCAAGTGGAGCAGGAAGATGTGTTACTCGCGGTCGATCAGCAGCAGCCGGGCATCAGCGATGTTCACAGCGCGTCGAACCAGATAGGAAGCGACGGAACGGCGTATTCGACGTGGTGAGTATCTACCGACAAGGACTTCCCATCTTGCGTTTTTCCCTCGCTGCCGACGATACTGATTAGGTAATGAAAACTAATCTTTCTTCCTCCGTTCCCGCTGAAGTTGAAACCGAATGTCTGGTGGCGATCGTACTGGACCGAACTGAGAACGACCGATCTGAAAAAGGTCAAAGCGAGACAGATCAACGTAAGAACGCCAGCGGCGAAAAAACCAAGCCCGAAGTATCGATTGAAACCAACGACAACGCTGTCCGCGAAGCTGCTCGCGACGTGATTGCCACTGGCGAGGTCACCGGCAAGATCTTCGAGAGCACTCTTCTTCATAACCCCTCCAAGCTGAAAGCCAAACGCCTGTTGCTGGTGGGTGGCGGCAAAGCCAAGAATTTCGCTGCCTTCGAATTACGTAAGATGGCCGGCACCGCTGTTCGCACGCTCAAGCCGAAAGGCATTCGCAGCTTTGCGTTTGTCGCGCCGGAAAATGGAATGAATGTAGAGGAGGCGGTGAAGGCTATTGTGGAAGGCGCCTTCGTCGGCAATTTCGATCCGGACACTTACAAGAGTGATCGCAAAGATCAGAAGATCGACTCCGTCACGATCATTGCGCGCGGTGATCAGGCCGGGCTTCAACGTACTCTGGACGAAGCGCGGATCATCGGGGAGTCACAGAACTTTACCCGCGAGCTGGTAAATGAGCCCAGCAACCGCATGACTCCCACGATGCTCGGCGAGCGTGCGCGCAAAATGGCGCAGGAGGTCGGGCTTAAGTGCGAGGTGTACGGAGCAGACAAGATCAAAGAACTGAAGATGGGCGCCTTCTGGAGCGTGGCACAAGGATCGGACGAGCCCCCGGCGCTCATCGTGCTGCGCTATGAACCCGCGGGAGCGCCGGCCAAGCCCGTGCTCGGGTTGGTAGGTAAGGGCGTAACCTTCGATACTGGTGGCATTTCGATCAAACCCGCCGATGGCATGGAGAAAATGAAATATGACATGGCCGGTGGCGCGACCATGATTGGTGCCATGCGCGCCATCGCGTTGCTCAAGCCCAATATCAAGGTGACGGCGATTGTGTGCGCCACCGAAAACATGCCTTCGGGCAAAGCTCAGAAACCGGGCGACGTACAGATCGCCATGTCCGGCAAATCGATCGAGATCATCAATACCGATGCCGAGGGCCGGCTCGTGCTCGCAGATGGCCTCTACTATGCGCGCCAGCTCGGCTGCACTCACCTCGTGGATGCCGCCACACTCACCGGCGCCTGTGTGGTCGCGCTTGGCTATGTGAATGCCGGCATCTTTGCGAACGACGACCAAATGTACGAACGCTTCGGCAAAGCTCTCGAGAAAGCAGGCGAGAAGATGTGGCGTCTACCGCTCGATGAAGAGTACAAAGAGAGCATCCGCTCCAATATAGCCGATATCGTCAACTCCGGCGGCCGCTGGGGCGGAGCAATAACCGCCGCGATGTTCCTTAAGGAGTTCGCTGAAGAGACACCGTGGATTCACCTGGACATCGCCGGTACCGCCTGGATGGAGGACAGTAAAGCCTGGATTGCCAAGGGCCCGTCCGGGATAGCGGTGCGCTCACTGGTGGAATTCGCAAGAGATTTCGGAGAGCGTTCTAGCCTCTAAGCAGCCAGTCCAGCTCTGCCTGCATCTCAAACCTGCTGACGGACAGTTCCGCTCGGGTCAGCGCGGATGCGCTCTCATCACAAACTGGAGGTCTTCTCATGAAGACTTTGTTTGCTGTAGGGCTGGTGGTGTTGATCCTGGGTATAGCTTTCCTATTTATACCGTTCCCCCATTATGAGAGCCACGGCATCAAAGCGGGCGATGTGAACATCGGCGTCCAGACGAAGCACACCGAGCGAATTTCCCCGATCATCAGCGGAGTACTGATCCTGGGCGGCGCCGGAATGATGATCACCAGCGGTCGCCGAAGTGCATGATGAGTTGCTGTCAGACCGGGGACGGAAAGCCCGCTGCGAAGGAGTTCACATCACCGGCGGAACCGTGATCCCCATCACCCCAAGTGCTCGGATCAGTTCACGCCGCACTACGGCAGCCGTCGCCAACAGGAATTTCTTTCGGCTTTCATCCGGTTCGGTGAGGATCGGATGCCGGTGGTAGAAATAATTGAACAGTTGCGCCAGTTGAAAGGCGTGCTTGGCAAGATAAGCGGGCTCCGTGGTGGCGATACACTGGTCCACGATGTAGGACGTTTTCGATACCGCTAGCCAGAGTTCCCAGAGTTCATTGGCGTCTTCGTCGTTTAGGTGCTTCTCAAAATCATTCATAGAGATGTCGGGAGCTGCGTCTCTACCAAACGTTTCGGGGTTCATTCCTCCTTTGCGGAAGATATTCGTCGCGCGTACCACGGCGTACTGGCAATACGGCCCAGTTTCCCCTTCGAAACTCAACGCCTCATTAAAGTCAAAGGCGATCACCGAGGGCTTGGTGTACTTCAGCATGAAGTAGCGTAGTGCACCGACGGCAATTTGCGTGGCGATTGCGGAACGCTCAGGCTCACTTAGTTGCGCATGGCGCGCGTCAACTTCTTTTTTGGCTGACACAATCAGCGTGTCGATCAGGTCATCGGCTTTCACACCGAAGCCCTTCCGACCGGAGACCTCGATGTACGCCTTGTTCTTGTCTTCTTCTGAAAGCTGGTACCCCAATTCAGTGGCGCAGCGCGGCGTGAGCGCGACCATTTCATAAGAAAAATGGGTGTAGTGGTCGGCCTGCTGGTTGTAGCCGAGCCCGCGCAGAGCTTCGATCACAGTGTTCTGCGCCTCTGCCTGGCGGGCGTCGATCACGTTGTAGATCTCGGCGACATCACCGAAGTGAGGATGGTCAGGTTCACCGTTGGTTGAAGAAATCCAGCACTGGTGCCCATTCGGATAGAGGTAAAACTTGCGATATCCGAAGTCGCGACCCAATAGGCCGAACTTCCACAAGTGATAGGCGATGTCCTTGCCCACATAGCCCACAGTGCCATTGGAGCGGACAATAACCTTCTGGTCTTCTTCCGCGACTTGGCTTTGCTCTGCGCTCTCTGCGTCAGCCTCTGCTGTCTCTGCGGTTTCAGGCTTTGATGTCCCCCCGCGCCGCATCACCCAGCAGCCTTTGTTCTTTCCTTCGGTCTCGTAAAAAAGCACACCACCATCTTTGAGTTTGGTGAAGGCCGCCTCCCAGAAGTGCAGGTGCAGGATTTCGCTCTCGCGCGGCAGGAAGTCATATTCGATGTCGAGCCGGTCCATGGTCTCGAGGTGGCGGCGTAGAACGGCAGTTGAAATCAGGTCCGCGATTGCGGCCGTCTCGTTGTTCCCTTCTTCAATCCCGTGCAACGTTTGCGCCCGTGCCTGCAGATTCTGCTTGTCCTGTTCATACCATTGAGAAACGCGCGCATAAAGATCCCAGCAGTAGTAGTCGAAGCGCGATTGACGGGCAACCTGCTCGATTTCGATCTGCGATTTGTTCTCGAGGCATAGAAAACCGACAACAACATCGGCCACCTGCACCCCAGTGTTGTCGATGTAATTCTGGACATCAACTTCCCTGCCCGCGAATTGCAGCAAGCGTACGAAAGTATCGCCGAGCACCGCGTTTCGCAGGTGCCCGATGTGGGCGGCCTTGTTGGGATTTATGCTGGAGTGCTCAACCAGAATTTTGCCGGAGGGAATCTCGCTCTTGGGCTTTGCATCTGAAGCGAGTGCGGCGGCCACTTCTTCACGCTTTACGCGCGCGTTGATGTAGCCCGCGCCGGCGACCTCCATTTTTTCAAAGCCTTCGACTAGCCCGATTTTAGCGACGATCTCTTCCGCGATCTTGCGTGGCGCCTTGCGAAGTTTTTTGGCCAACTCGAAGGCGAGCGGAAGAGCGTACTCCCCGAATTCGACTTTGGGTGGCTGCTCGATGACGATCCTCGGCACATCGAGGTCGTAGGTACGTCGCAGGAAGTCACGCACATGCTGGGCAAGCCGGTGTTCCAGATGACGGTACAAGAAGCCCCTCTAAGCTGTTGAAGAAAATAGCGATTGTAGCAGAGAGCGTGCGAAGTCGAGGTTTGACGGCGGGTGCGGGCTTCCCTATGATGAAAGTTTTAGCTCTGCGGTCCGCGGGATTTTGTGAAGATGCACGCGAGATCCCTCACCCCTTGAAGCCGGGTTCGGGATGACGCCGGAAAGAATTAACCTCTCAAGGACACGAAGGTTATACAAGGGAAGATTCCTGCTGATACCTTCGTGATCCGGTGCTTGGAGCCAACGAGGCCGCGAGCGAAGCCGAGGGGCGGGCGGTCGAAGAGTGCCGTGCGTCTTTATGAAGTGTCTTATGGGACTCGAGCCATGCGCATTGCCTACCTCGATTGTTTTTCTGGGATGAGTGGCGACATGTTCCTGGGCGCCCTCGTGGACGCTGACGTGCCCGTTAAGCTGTTGGAGGAAACGGTCGCGGGGCTGAACATCGGGGCACGATTGGAAATTTCGCGTGTCAATCGGAGTGGCATCACAGCCACCAAGGTGGACGTCTATTCCCATGGCGAAAAGGATCTGCCGCGAGAAGTGTACTGGGAACAGCGGGAGCGGGATGAGGTTAGCGCGCGGTCACCCTCGGCCGCGAACCGTGAGCGCGAAATTGATGGGCACGCGCATGACGGGCAGAGCCATGAACATTCCCATGAACACGAGGACCCGCGCTCAGGGGCGCCGCGCCAACCACATAGTCAAGCACATCAGCATGAGCAAGGGCATCCACGCGAGGATTCTCATGGCCGCGGCCTGACTGAAATCAAACAGATCATTTCCGGCGCGGCGATTAACGAGACGGCAAAGCGGACGGCAATCGCGATCTTTGAGGCTCTGGGTATGGCCGAGGCAAAGATTCACAACAGTGACATCGGAACCGTTCACTTCCATGAAGTGGGTGCGGTGGACGCAATGGTGGACATCGTTTGCGCAGCCGTCGGAGCCGAAACACTTCGAGTCGACGAGATCATCTGCTCGCCACTCAATGTTGGTGGAGGCACGGTGAAATGCACTCACGGAACCTTTCCTGTGCCCACGCCAGCTACAGTCGAGCTGCTGAAAGGCGTGCCGGCGTATTCATCGGGAATTCAAGCAGAGCTCGTGACCCCAACCGGCGCAGCCATCGTGAAGACGCTTGCCAGACGCTTTTCCGCATTCCCCCCGATGACAATCGAGAAAACCGGCTATGGTGCGGGCACGCGCGATTTCCCGGGACATGCAAACGTTGTGCGCCTGACGTTAGGCGAGGCACAACTTTTGGACGGGGCCAGTAGTTCGCAAGAAATGATCACGGTGCTCGAAGCTAACCTCGATGATTTGAACCCGCAGATTTTCGGGTACGTAATAGATCGTCTGCTTCAAGAAGGAGCGCTGGATGCGTTCTGCGTACCAGTGCAGATGAAGAAAAATCGGCCGGGAATGCTGCTGACCGTACTTTGCAAGCCGGAAGACGCCCTGCGGCTCACGGACTTGGTCTTCGCAGAGACTACAACGCTCGGCGTCCGGCGACGCGATGAAAAACGGCAGACACTCGCGCGCTGCTGGGTGAATGTCCAAACGCGCTGGGGCGAGGTGCGGATGAAGCTAGCGAGCATGAACGGGACGGTCACGAACTACGCCCCGGAATATGAAGATTGCCGCAGGATCGCGTCCGAGCGGCATGTGCCACTAAAAGATGTAATGCAGGAAGCAGTGCGGGAATATTTGCAATCCGGCATTGATAAATCACCACCAAGGAGACAAAGGTAGACGAAGGATTTTCACCCCGAGCAACTTCGTAGTCCTTCGTGTCCTTGGTGGTTCAAAACAGCCATGAGCAAGAAGTTCTACATCACGACGCCGATTTATTACGTCAATGCGCGTCCGCACATCGGACACGCATACACAACGATTGCGTGCGACGCGATTGCACGGCGGCAACGCATGCTGGGCGCGGACACATTCTTCCTCACGGGCACCGACGAGCACGGACAGAAAATCGAGCGCGCCGCTCAAGCCGCCGGCAAGACGCCGCAGGAGCTGACGAATGAAGTCTCGGCGGCGTTCCGCTCATTGTGGGACAGGATGGGTATCACCTATGACGATTACATCCGCACCACAGAAGACCGGCACAAGCTCCGAGCGCAAGAACTCTTCCGACGGATCCGTAACAACGGCTACATCTACAAGGGCACCTATACCGGCCAGTACTGCGTGTACGACGAGCTGTATGTGGATGCCGTCGGACCGGGCGCCGACTGCCCGGAGTGTGGGCGGCAAACCGAAACGGTGCACGAGGAGAACTATTTCTTCAAGCTCTCGGCATTTGAAGACAAGCTGCTTCGCCTGTATACGGACCAGCCGGACTTTATCCGCCCGGAGACGCGGCGCAATGAAGTGATGTCATTTGTACGAAGCGGCCTGCGTGATCTTTCCATCAGCCGCAGCACGTTTTCCTGGGGCATCCTCGTGCCGGATGATCCTAAACACGTGATCTATGTCTGGCTGGATGCACTGGCGAATTACATTACGGCGATCGGTTTTGGATCTCGGGATCAAGCAGATCAACAGAAATTCGAGAAATATTGGCCAGCCGACTTGCAGATGATCGGCAAGGAAATCGTGCGTTTCCATTGCGTGTACTGGCCCGCATTCCTGATGGCGGCGGATCTAGCCTTGCCCAATGGAATCATGGCGCACGGCTGGCTGCTGTTCGAAGAAAACAAGATGTCAAAGTCGCGCGGCAATATCGTGCGTGCAGAAACAATTCTCGACGTGCTGGGAGCGGATGCGCTGCGCTACTTTCTGCTGCGGGAGATTGTTTTCGGTCAAGACGGTTCCTTTTCCTTCGACGCGTTAGTGCAGCGTTATAACGCCGACCTGGCAAACGGGCTCGGTAATCTTGCCAGCCGGACCTTAACCATGATCGCGCGCTATTTTCGCAGCGAGGTGCCGTATCCCTCGCACACAGCCGCCCGGCGTCCAGCCGATGATGCAATTGCCGATCTGTCTCGCAAGACGATCAGTGAATGCCACACGCTTTTTGATCAGTACCAGTTTTCGAGAGCCCTCGAAACAGCCTGGGGCCTGGTGGCGGCAGTAGATAAGTACATCGTGGAGAATGAACCGTGGGCGCTTGGCGAAAAGCAGGACGAAGAAAGCCGTGCACGTCTGGGTACGGTCCTCTACACCAGCGCCGAAGCGCTGCGTATCGTGACGGCACTGGCCCATCCGGTAATTCCGGATTCAACGACAAAGATCTGGGCGCAGCTCGGACTGGGTGAGATCAAGGAGTTCCCGCTCTCTGAACTGAAGTGGGGACAACTTCATCTCGGCACCAAACTGGGGAACGTCCAAGCCGTGTTCCCGCGTGCCGATAAAACCGCAGTCGAAAGGATGCAGAAGATGGAAGAGCGGGATGCGCCGGTGGTGACCGAAGCGCAACGCGCGGCAGCACCTGCGAGTGGCCGAACGTTCGCGACTCAAGCTGTCGCGGCCCCAACCACATCCGCGAAGTCCGCCGTTCCGAGTTCTGACGGTAAGATCAGCATCGACGATTTCGCCAAGATCGACCTACGTGTCGGTCAAATAAGAGTCGCCGAACGCGTGAAAGGTGCGGACAAGCTGTTGCGGCTCGAGGTGGATATCGGAACGGAGGTGCGGCAGGTGGTTGCCGGCATTGCCGAGGCGTATGAACCCGATTCTTTGATCGGGCGCAAGGTGGTCATTGTGGCTAACCTCGCTCCACGAAAGCTGCGGGGGCTTGAGTCGAATGGAATGATTGTGGCGGCCTCGCCAGAGGGCGGCAAACCGGTTTTGTGCAGTTTCCTGGAGGATGTGCCGATGGGGACGAGGCTGAAGTAAGTCAGTCGGAGGCACGCGGCATGAACGCTGAGACGTGCAGCCTGCTACCTGCGCCCTAACAAGTCATGTACGTCGACTCTCACGCCCATCTCGAGATGGAGCAGTTCAACGCCGACCGTGAGCAGGTATTGACGCGGGCGCGGGACAACGGTATCGAGACCATCGTCGCGATCGGCAGCGGGTCAGGCCCGGGATCACTCGACTGCGGAATTCAGCTCGCCGAAAAATACGATTTTGTTCATGCCACCATCGGCATTCATCCCCACGAGGCCAAGCTGGCGACGGACGCGGACTTCGAAGAACTGGAACGACTTTCGAAGCATCCGAAAGTCATTGCTTGGGGCGAGATCGGGCTCGACTACTTTTACGATCACTCGCCACGCGAGGTGCAATGGCAGATATTTCTTAAACAGCTGCAAATGGCGCGATCGGCGAAGCTGCCAGTAGTAATTCATTGCCGTCCCTCCGACGGAAGCGATAACGCCTGGGAAGACTGTCTCAGACTTCTGCACGAACACTGGGTATCAAGTGGGTTGGGCGGCATCTTGCATTGCTTTACCGGTACATGGCCGTATGCTAAGCGGGCGCTCGAGATGGGCATGATGATCTCCTTCGCCGGCAACTTGACGTTTCCCAAGGCACAGCAGATTCGCGCCGCGGCGAAGGAAGTGCCGCTCGACCGGATGCTGATTGAAACCGATTCTCCCTTCCTGGCGCCGATCCCCTATCGCGGCAAGCGCAACGAACCTGCGTTCGTTAGAGAAGTGGCGCGTCAAATTGGCGAATTACGCGGCCTTACCACGGAAGAAGTGGGTTCTCAGACCGCCAAAAATTTCTACCGGCTGTTTTCGCTTCACGAAAGGCTCAACTCCGTTTAGTTTGTTAGGGCGCATCTTTGCCCGGCTCACGCTAATCTATTAAGTAGCAGTAAAGCAAACATGCCGGAAAACAGTTTCGATGTCGTCAGCAAGATTGACCTGCAGGAGGTTTCCAACGCGATCCAGCAGGCGTTGAAGGAAGTTCACACCCGCTTCGATCTGAAGGACTCGAAATC
>Ga0099828_10001801_pt1 | contig 14600 bp, 16 predicted proteins | sample CZO8metaG_2_FD_79338 | JGI IMG/M metagenome (GOLD analysis project Ga0099828, IMG submission 79338) | Vadose zone soil microbial communities from the Eel River Critical Zone Observatory, Northern California, USA - CZOApr15con2H1.8 metaG | ecosystem: Environmental > Terrestrial > Soil > Vadose...
CCCTCCCGATTACCCGCGTCTGGCCAAGATCTCGCCCACCAGATACAGGGATCCGCAGACGAGCACGTTGCCCTCGCGGCCCGCCAGCTCCTGGGCACGTTCAAGCGCGGCTTCGGCGGGCACGACCGCGGCTGCTGTCGCGCCGTACATGGTCGCCAACTCATCGGCCGGAACCGCATGGCCGGCGGCGCTGGCGGGCTCGGTGAATACAACGGCGTACGGATTCAGGGTGCGCAATGCTCCGAGCAGCTGGACCGGATCGCGCTCGCTCAGCATCGCAAACAGGGTGACCAATCGCTCGGAGCCGATCAGCCTGCGAAGCGAGGCACCGGCCTTCGTCATCGCGGCAGGGTTGTGGCCGCCATCGAGGATCACCCGTGGCCGGTGGCTGATCACCTGTAGGCGCCCAGGCCACCGCGTGGATGCGAGACCACGGCGTACGGCGTCGTCGGAGATTTTATCCAGGGCGTGTGCAGAGGCGACTGCGAGAGCGGCGTTGGCCGGCTGGTAGTCCCCGACAAGCGGAAGGTCGAGGTCGGTGTGCTCGAAACCGGGACCAGCGACAGCTATCAGGTGCCCGTCCCAACCGCGCGAGGTCGACTCGATCCGGATATCGCCGCCAAGGCGCCAGACCTCCGCTCCGACAATCTCGGCACGCCGCTCGACAACCTCCAATGCGGAGCCTTCGCAACCGGTCACGACCTGATTGCGCGGCTTGATGATCGCGGCCTTCTCCGCTGCGATCTGAGCGATGGTGTCGCCCAAATACTTTTGGTGGTCTAAGTCGACATTGGTGACCACAGCTACACCGAGGTCGAGGGCGTTGGTGGCGTCAAGCCTCCCGCCGAGACCCACTTCGCATACCAGTCGGTCGACCTTCGGAGCGAGGTAGGCGACGGCCAGCACGGTCAGCATCTCAAACTCGGTCGCTTGGCCGAGGTCCGCGGCCACGGCATCGAGCACGGGTTTCACTGCCTCAAGGGTCTGCACGAAGGCGATCTCGCTGATGGGCTGTCGATTGACCTGGATCCGCTCCGCGTACGAGATGAGGTGCGGCTTCGGCATGAAGCCGACCCTGTGGCCTGCGCATTCGAGAATCGACGCGAGGCATGCGCCGGTCGAACCCTTGCCGTTCGTGCCGGCGATGAGCGCGCCGGGCAGGTCTCGCTCCGGATTGCCCATCCGATCGAGGATCGCCCGCGTCCGCTCGGTGCCGAGCTTCATGCCGAAGCGGCCGAGCTTCGACATGTAGGTCAGCGCCTCTTCGTAGGTCACCCCCGCCCCACCTGGCGCCGAGGCTACTGGAACTCGAGGTCAGGGCTCAACACTGGTTCTCACTCGGCCGGCACGCCCTCTACCACTCCAAAGGGTGACTCGGTCCTGACAAACCGACTCATCTGGAATCCCGCCTGCGCGAGAAGGTCACCGTACTCGGCGACGCTGCGCTCTCGGCCGCCCAGCACCACCATCATCTGTAGGTCGCCCATCGCCGCCTCGAAAGCCGCCTGCGAGGTGTCGGCGCGTTCGGGCACGGTCCTTTCCAAGAGCACCAGCTTGGCTTGCGGCTGCATGGCTCGCCGGCACGTTTTGAGGATGGCAACTGCCTGCTCATCGTCCCAGTCGTGGATGATCGATTTGAGCATGTACAGGTCACCATCGTGTGGCACGGATTCGAAGAAGCTGCCCTCCACCAAACTCGTCCGGCTGCCCACACCCTGCGCCTCCAGATTCTCGCCGGCGCCCGCCAAGCCTTGGGCGAGGTCGAAGAGGACCCCACGCATGTCAGGGTGGGCATTGAGGACAGCGGCCAGCAAGGCGCCGTTACCTCCGGCGACGTCCACCACCGTGCGCACGCCGCTGAAGTCATACGCCGCAACGAACGCCCCAGCAATGCGCGTCGTTCCCTCGACCATGGCCGCGTTGAACCTGGCGCTCGCCTCGCTGTTCTCGCCCAGCTTGTCAAAGGGGCTCTTGCCGAACAGGTGGTGAAACGCGGGCTCGCCTGTGCGCAGCGTGTACAGCAGATCCGCCCACGCGCGATAGCCCTCATCGTTTTGCATGAGAGTCATGTTGCGAAGGCCTGGCCGGTCGGATCGGAAGTTGCCGGCGAGCGCGGTCGCAGCGAACCTACCGTCGGGCTCTTCGGTAACGATCCCCAAGACAGCCAAGCCCCGTAGAAACCTGCGCAACGAGGATAGGTGCGTTTGCGTTTCCGACGCCAGCTCGCCCACTCCCATGGGGCCGGCCGCGAGCAGATCTGGCAGCTTCAGCTCGCAGGCCGCGACCATCATCTGGTACGCCCGATAGCCGCTGACCAGGCGCTGGGCTTCGAGAGGCGGACGGCCTGCTTGCATACCAGCGGACATTGAACACTTTTTGGGCCCGCCCGGGCGGGCTAGGATGCTCGCGATGAAGTCGCTCTCCTACAACCACACCGCATATCCGAGCGCGTGGCTGGCCGGCGGTAGCGGTTTCCTGTACTCGGTGTCTTTCGTGCTCATCGCCCGCGCCGCGCCCACCCTCGGCGCCGGCCTGAGCGGGTTCTTCTTGCTCGTCGGAGGGATCTTCGGCGCCAGCGCTCTACTCGGTCTCTACGAAAGGTTGCGTCCGGCGAGCGGAGGCTACGCCACGTGGGCTTTGATTCTCGGACTCGCTGGTGCGCTGGCCGCGACTCTGCACGGCGGGTACGACCTGGCCAACGCGATCAACCCGCCGACCCAAGCCACCACGCTGCCGAGCGCGGTCGATCCGCGCGGCCTGGGTACGTTCGGTCTAGCGGGTGTGTCGTTGCTGGCGTTCGCCTACCTGATGCGGCGAGACGCAAGCTTCCCGCGCCGCCTCGGCTCTCTCGGCTACCTGTCCGGAATCCTACTCGTGCTCATCTACCTGGGCCGACTGATCGTGCTCAACGCGTCGAGCCCGCTCATCCTGGCGCCGGCGGGGCTCGAGGGCTTCATAGTGAACCCCGCCTGGTATGTGTGGCTGGGCATAGCGCTGCGGCGGACCCCCTAACCGGAGCAAGAACCTCCCGCTAGGGCCGGCGGCGCACCTCTGCTTCGTACGTGTTCCTGATCAGCATGGCGCGCGTCATCGGCCCCACGCCGCCCGGATTCGGAGTCAGCCAGCCGGCGACTTCTGCGACTCCTGGCCCGAGATCCCCTACCTGCTTGCCGCCCACCCAATTGGTGCCGACGTCGACGACGGCAGCGCCTGGTTTGACCATGTCGCGAGTGATCAGATTCAACTTCCCCGCCGCGCTGATCAGGATGTCTGCGCTCCTGGTGTGCTGGGCCAGATCGCGCGTGCGCGTGTGGCACAGGGTCACGGTGGCGTTGCGCTTGAGCAACAGCAGTGCGGCCGGCTTGCCGACCAGGTTGCTCCTGCCGACCACCACCGCATCGGCGCCTTCGATCGGCACGCCGGCCCGTTCGAGCAACTCGACGATGCCGGTCGGTGTGCACGGTTGCACCCCTCCTGGCCAGCCCAGCGCGATCAGCCCGGCGTTGAGAGGGTGAGCGCCATCGATGTCCTTCACCAGGTCGATCGCCACGCTCACGCGCGTCATATCTATCTGTCGCGGACCGGGAGTCTGGACCAGGATGCCGCTGACGGCTTCGTCGCCATTCAGCCGGGCCACCAGTTCCAGCAGCTCCTCGGTGGTGGTTGCGGCCGGGAGGCGGTGATCCTGGCTGTCGATGCCAACCTGCTTGGCGTTCCTGTGCTTGGTACGCACATAGAGATCGGACGCCGGGTTGTCACCCACGAGCACACTCGCCAGCGCGGGCCTCGGCTTGCCCTCGCCCACCCGCGCGGCCACTTTGGCAGCGATCTCGTTGAAGATCTCCGCTGCCAATGCTCTGCCGTCGAGGACCTTCGCCGTCACGCGGGTTATTCTCGCGGGTGCTGCCGCCGCGCCGCGTCAGTCCAGGCCCAGCTCCACACGCGCGGCGCTCGTGACCACGCGGATCACCTCACGCAGCGGACGACCGCTCTCCTTTGAGAGGCGGCGACAGTCCTCGTACTCCGGAGTCGCGTCAACCGGGCGGCCTCCCAGCTCCTTGACCTTGACCCGGGCGTTGCCTATTGGCGTTCGCACCTCGATGATCCGGCGGGCGGCAATGACACGTTGGACCCTGGTCATACGCACGCCGAGCGTCGTCGCGTTGCGCAGGAGTTGGTCTGTCAGCCTGGCGACCTGGTCCGGGGTCGCCATGACCGCCACGACGTGACCCAGGCGGCCCTTCTTCATAACGGCAGGTGTAACGCTGACGTCCAGGGCTCCAGCCGACATCAGATCCTCGACCAGCGCGGCGATGAGGTTGGGCGCCATGTCATCGAGGTTGGTTTCGATGACGGTGACGCCAGCCTCGTTCGCGACCTCGTCACCGATCCAGACGGCGAGTGCGTTTCCAGGAGTCTCCCGGGCCCCGATGCCGTAGCCGATCGAGCGCAGCGACATCGCCGGCCGCTCGAACCGAGCGGCCACGGCCAGTATGGCGGCTCCGGTCGGCGTCACCAGCTCGGCGGTTTCCTCGCTCGGTTCGAAGATCGCTCCAGTGCCCCCCAGGACTCGAAGGCTTGCGGGAGCCGGCAGCGGCATGGGGGCGCCCCCCACCCTGCGCGGGGCAGGGAGAGGTGAGGCATAGGCCTGCGTGACGCCGAGGTCGTCCAGGAGCCAGAAGGCTCCGACCAGGTCGACCAGCGTGTCGGCGCCGCCGAGCTCGTGAAGGTGGGCTTTTTCTTCGGGGACGTTATGGATTCGCGCCTCCGCTTGGGCGAGCAGGTTGAGTGCTTTCAGCGCTCGCTGCTTGACGCCGCCGGGAAGATCGGCCTCTTCCACGACGCCACGAAGGGCAGGCACGCCTCGCTCGGTCGAGTCCACTGATTCGACGATGACCCTGGTGCCCCCGACGTGGCCGCGCTCCTCGCGACGCACCTGGACCCGGACCTCGTCGCCAAGCCGCAGAGCTTCGATCGCGGCATCGACAATGGCCCGGTCGGCGCCCGCATCGATAAGGGCACCCATGGTCATGTCACCTGAGATCCCGCTGAAGCAGTCGAAGTACGCGATGGTCATCTTCGCGTCCTCGTGATGTGCACGGCGGCAGCGTCGATCGGCAGCATGCGTGTTGGCCGCTTGGCCACGCGCACGGAGACAGCGGCGACCCTGGGTATTGCGAGCACGCCGTGCGCGATGCGGTGCGCCAGAGTCTCCAGCAGGTGCGCCGATTCGCCTTCCACGATCTGTTTGGCGACCGCATGGACCTGGCGGTAGTCGACAGTATCCTCGATGCGGTCGGTCCGGCCGGGTTTGGTCAGGTTTGTCTCCAGCTCGACGTCGACCGTGAATCGTTGGGCGCGCTCACGCTCGGCTCGGCTCACCCCGTGCCGGCCGCTGAACACCATGCCCTGCATGACGATCCGGTCCACGCGCCAATTGTCGCCGGGTCCAACGCCGCGTCGCGTGAGCCGGTTACAGCCTTTCCCGCGGACCGGCCAGGGCATCGTGGGCCAGGCTGCCGACGACAGCGCAGCCGATACCGACGCCCACCCCTACAGCCACGTAGCCCGACATGCCCGAGATGTCGTTGATGAGCATCAGCCAGCCGGACAGGCCGAGGATCAGGGCCACCAGCGCCCACACCAGCCGGGTGGGCACGCTCGGACTAGCCCCCGCCTCCGCTGGGGGTGGCGCCGCCCGGCCCGCGGATGCCACCTGCCCCCGCCGGGCCGATCTGGATGGTCTGCGCCAGGATGGAGCCGTCTGGCTGCCGCTGGCCCGTCACGGTGACGGTCTGGTTGTCGGCGAGATCGGAGGTCGATCCGATCACTTGCTTCGTAATGGTGACCGTGGCTCCGAACGTGATCTTGACGTCGCAGGTGGGGTTGGTGACCGTCATCGACTTGCCGGTCAGGTTGGTCACCGTGCCTCGCGCCAGGTTCGCCGTGGCAGACGATGGCGTGGCACCCGGCGTCGGGCACACAGCACCGATGTTCCTGCCTCCGCCGGTGAAGGTCGAGCCACTGTTAAGGCCCCCGGACCGGGAAGTGGTCGTGGCGGCGCTGGCGCTCACATTGTTCTGACCAACTTTGTAACCGCCGTAGAACCCGCCCAGGATCCCGACCACGACGGCCAGCGCGACCACGTAACCCTTCATCTCTTTTCTCCTCTACTCGTGTCTCAAGGCTTCGATCGGATGCAGCCGGGCCGCACGGTTGGCGGGGTAGATGCCGAAGAACAGGCCGATACCGACGGAAACACCAAAAGCCAGAAGCACCGACGGCACCGAGACCACGGGCGGCGGGAACGTCGAGCTTGCGATCGCAGGCACGTGAGGAGCCGCCCACGCCAATGCGGCGCCGACGGCGATGCCGAGCGTGCCGCCGAGGCCGCTGAGGACCATGGCCTCGATGAGGAACTGGCCGAGCACGTCACGCCACCGCGCCCCGATGGCCTTGCGGATGCCGATCTCGCGGGTCCTCTCGGTGACGGTGACCAGCATGATGTTCATGATTCCGATGCCGCCCACCACGAGCGATATGCCGGCGATGGCGCCGAGGACCAGGGTCAACGCGGTCGTGATCGAGTTGGCCTGGTTCAGGATGTCTTGCTGGCTCTGGAGCTGGAAGTCCGCCTGACTGGGATCTGCCACCTGGTGTCGCTGCAAAAGGATCGTGGTGATCTCGCTCTCGGCTTTGGTCACCGTACTGGCGGAGGATGCTGACGCGACGATCTGGCTCACGTTCTTGCCGCGACCGCCAGAAAGGTAGGCCCACACCGTGGTGATGGGAGCCACCACCACGTTGTCCTGAGAGCCGAAGCCCGTACCGCCCTTGGCAGCGAAGACACCAATGACGCGGAAGGTCTGCCTGCTGATCTTGATCGTCTGACCTACGGGATCCTGCGTCCCGAATAGGTTGTCGACCACTGTCTGGCCGAGGACGACCACTCGATGTTGGGCGGCCACATCGTCGTCGGTGAAAAACGTGCCTTCCGCGATCTGGTAGTCACGGACCTGCGGAAAGGCCGTGGTGGTGCCGTAGGTCAGCGAAAAGTAGTTCTGGTTGGAGTACGTGATCTGGCCGCCGACCTGAGCGATCGGGATAGCGGCGACCACGTCGGGGTCCTGCTGTCGGCTGTTGATGGCGTCGGCGTCCGCCTGGGTCAAGGTTTGGCTGGTGCCAAAGCCCTGCGAGACGCCGCCGGCGCCCCTGGCGTTCGACGGGTAGACGTAGATGACGTTGGCGCCGAGCGATTGGATCTGGTTGTTGATCTGGACGCTGGCACCGTTGCCGACCGCGACCAGCAGGATCACCGCGGCGACGCCGATGAGGATGCCGAGCATCGTCAACGAGCTTCGGAGGCGGTTGGCGAGCAGACCGCCGAACGCCACCTGCAGAGCCTCGAGGAGGTTCATGCGGCTTGGTGCTCGTCGCTGAGGATGAGACCATCTCGAAGCTGGACGACGCGCTTGGCGAAGGTCGCGATGTCATGCTCGTGCGTGATGAGCACGATCGTGCGGCCCTCCTCCTGATTGAGGCGGGCGAGCAGTTTCATGATCTCCACGCTCGACGCGCTGTCCAGGTTGCCGGTGGGCTCGTCGGCCAGCAAGATCGCAGGATTCGTGATGAGCGCCCTGGCGATAGCGGCACGCTGCTGCTGGCCCCCGGAAAGCTCCGTCGGTTGGTGTCTGGCACGATCCGCGAGCCCCACCGATTCGAGAGCTGCCACCGCCCGTTCTCGTCGGTGCGGATCGCCGGAGTAGATGAGCGGCATCTCGACGTTGTGCAGTGCGGTGGTCCTGGGGATGAGGTTGAAGCTCTGGAAAACGAAACCGATCTTCTTGTTGCGGATGCTGGCCAGTTGATCGTCGTCCAACCTGGCCACGTCGGTCCCGTCGAGGAGGTAGCGACCACTTGTGGGCACGTCCAGGCAGCCGATGATGTTCATCAGAGTCGACTTACCGGATCCGCTCGCGCCCATGACGGCCACGAACTCTCCCCTTTCGACGTGGAGGTCGATACCTCGCAGCGCCGGCACCTCGACCTTACCCATGAAGTAGGTCTTGGTGACCTTCTCGATTGCGATCATCCGCCGACCCTGACTGGGGTGCCTCCGCCGCCGAAGCGACCTCCGCCCGAACCGGTGGGGACCCGCAAGGTGGGGATGACGACCTGCGCCCCCTCATTCAGCCCACCGGTGATTTCCGTGTACTGGTCGCCGACGATTCCGGTCTGGACGGCGGTCTGGACCTGCTGACCGCTGACGTAAACATTGACGTAAGGCTGGCCGCCCAGCCTGGTGATAGCCAGGTTGGGCACCGTGACCGCGTTGGTGGCCCTGTTGACGACGACCGTGGCGTTGGACGTCATGCCTTCCTTGAGCGCCGGGTTGGTCTGGTTGAGGGCGACCGTGGCGTAGTAGTTGACGACCCCGCTCTGCGTCGTGGCCGCAGTCGCAACGGCGATGACATGTCCGCTGATGGTCAAGTTGGGCACGGCGTCGAAGGTCACCTGCGTGTCCTGATTGAAGGCGAGCTTCGAGGCATCAGATTCTGCAAAGGGGATGACCACCTCCATGTTGCTGACGTTGCCGATGACCATGAAGGCACTCGAGGCGGCGGTGGTCGGGAGCGGGGCCTGCGTGCCGGGTGCTTCAGCGGTGGTACCGCCGCCCGAGCCGACGGTCTCTCCAACGACGCCGTTGATGCTGTTGACGTTCCCGTCCATCGGGGCCACAAGCGTCGTGCTGCTCAGGTTCTGCTGAGCAGTCTGCACAGCTGCTTGTGCGCTCGCCACCTGCGCCTGCGCGGAGGCGATCTGGTTGGGCTTGGTTTCGGTCTGCGTGTTGAGCTGGTCCTGGGCGCTGGTGATCTGGGCCGACGCCTGGTTGATGCTGCGCTGGCCGCTGACGGTATCGGACTGCTGTTTGCTCATGTCCTGGCTGAGCTTGGTCTGGTCAGCGGTCACCTGCGCCTGGTCCAAGTTGACTTTGGCCTGGTCCGCGTTGACCGCCGTCTGATCGCCCGAGACCATTGTGAAGTCGGTGGCGCACGCACCCGAATAGGGGTAGGTCTGGCTCGAGCAGCCGTCAGCGTTGAACTTGGCGATGTCGGTCTGCAGTTGAGTCTTGGCGGTGGCGAGATTGGATTTGTCCGCCTGATAGGTGGCGTTGAAGTTGAGCGCTTGCTGGTCCGCTGTGAGCTGGGCCTGATCCGCGGCCACCTGGTTGGCATCCTGAGTGTTGGTGAAGTTCACCTGGGCGACCGTGTCGTTGTAGGACTGCTGGGCGGTCTGCACGTTGTGGTGGAGTTGGTCGATCTGAAACTGAGTCAGGGGCGTTTGGGCCGACTGGAGGTTGGCCTGGGCGGTCTGCAGGTTGGCCTGGGCCGCGGCGAGCGCCTGCTGCTGGGACGTCGAATCGATCCTCGCCAGCGTCTGTCCGGCTGTGACGTGGTCGCCGACTCGGACATCGATCTCGGTCAGCGTGCCGCCGACCCTGAAGGTCACGTTGGCCTGCGCCATCGGCACCAGATTGCCGGTGCCCGACACGCTCGCAGTGACCGTTCGTCGCGCGACTGTGTAGAGGTTCAGCGAGCTGCCCGTGTTCTTGGCCGGCAAGAAGATGTCGCGGAATATGAGACCGCCGAGCACGAGCGCCACCGCCGCCAACCCGGCCACGAGCAAACGGGGATTCTTCAACATCTGGCTCTCACTCCGTGTTGGGTTGGATTCACCACTTCAAGTCGGCGAAGGTCCATCCGGTTGCTGATCCGAAGCGGGTGACCGCGGCCAGTCCGAGCCCGGCGATTGCCACAGCGGCTAAGGCCACGACGCCCACGTATGGAATGGCCGCGAGGTCGAAGACGATGAGGGCGCCCGCCAGCGCGGCGATGAGCGGGTGGGCGTCACCCAATCCGAGCCGACGCCTCAGGAGCCGGCCGGCAGCCAACGAGATGCAGGCGACTCCGAACAGCGTCGTGCCCAGGGCCAGCACAAGCACCACGGGGACCAGGGCCAGGAAGATCAATGTGAAGCGAAGCAACAGCATCGCCGCCAGCAACAGGAGCAAAGTCACCACGCCACCGGCCAGGGCGACTTCCGGGCCGTGCCGATCTTCGAGGCGGCCGACGGCGGTTCTGACTTGCTTCGGGAATAGGACCAACGCGGAGAGAGCGAGGAAGACCAAGCCCGCGCCATTGCTCAGCAACGCCCTCAACCCCCGCACCGGGCTGATGGGCCCTGGAAAGCCAATTGGGGCGATGAAAGTGAATCCCCTGACCACACGCGAGCGATCGATGCGCTCGTAGTTGGGAATCCGCTCCGGGATGGGGCTGGTCACGCTCAATGCAGGGGTGCCCGGCATCGCCGCGCCGAACGGGCCCAGGGAAGGACCGTACAGAGCGATGTCGGCGATGGCCAGGAGGATGCCTGCGAGCGCAAGGGCTCCGAGGATCACGGGCCAGCCCCAGCTCGCGGCCAACGCCGGCGGCGGCGAGGCAGGCTTCGCAGGCTCCGCCGCTGAGCCTTCGGGTGTTTGCGGTTCGCTCACGCCTGCCGGTGCCCGTACAGGTTGCGTCGCCGGGTCGGATTCACGTCGGTCTTGAGGCGTGCTAGTACGGATAGCTGGTAGGCGGCGATTGCGGTCAGGGCGATCAGCGCGGCGAGCAGGAGTACGTCAGCGGCTGGGACGCTGGGCAGTGGGGCAGCGCCTTCGCCCCAACCGGCGAGGGCCTGGAGATCGCTGAGGACGCCGGTCGCGACGCCGGCCAGGCCGCTGAGGCCGGATAGGTACCACAACACGAAGGCCACCAGCAGCGCCTCGGGTGCAAGCAGCGCCCAGGCTCGGCGCGCGGTCGCACGCACGGGAGCGACCGAGGCCATGACGTTGGCCACCAGGGATGCGGGCGGCACCGGCGAGCGAAGCGCCTTCAAACGGAATGGAAGGGAGACCGCCTGTTGATGCTGGTGGCGGCAGTCGTCGCACGTGGCCAGGTGGGCGCGAACCTGATCAGCCAAGGCAGGATCCGTCCTGGCCAGTTCGCCGTCGACATAAGGCTCAAGTAGGACGCGCACGCGCGCGCACGCGAGGGCGGCCTGGAAGGGAGTGGCAGTCATCGGGGCGGCTCGCGGTGTGTCGGGTAGGCCGCCTCATCAGACTCGGCGAGCGAGTTTCGGAGCATGGCGCGGGCGCGGTGAAGGCGCGACTTTATAGCGGGAATAGACAGGGTCAAGGTCCGGGCGACCTGCTCGAGCGAGAGGTCGGCGTAGTAATGGAGAAGGATCGGCAGCCGATAGGCGGGGTCGAGCTGGGCCAGCGCGTCGGTGAGCGTCGGATCGTGATCGGGGATCGTCGCGCCGGCGCCGCCCAGGGTGGCAGCCGTGGCGCTGTCCGTCGATTGGTCCGTAGGCATGGGCACACGCTTGCGGTGGTAGTTGATGGCCGTGTTGGCGGCAAGCTTCCAGAACCAGGGTTCGAAGGGCCGGGCCTGGTCGTACCGGGCGAGGTTGCGGTAGAGCTTGACGAAGATCTCCTGCGCGAGGTCCTGGGCCTCGTCGAGATCCCGGAGGTGCTGGTAGGCGAAGCCGTAAACGCGGCGCTGCAGGCGCCGGATGAGTTCCTCGAAGGCGTCGAGATCCCCACCCGTCGCCTTACGAACGAGCTGGGCAGCCTGTAGCGCGCCGGTGTCCTGAGTGCCGGTCATCGGCAGCGTGCCAGCCGCGGCCTGGGCATGCATCAACGGTAACTACACGTCGCGCTCGCTATCGGTTCCGATAGGGCAAACCTTGCTCAGGGCTCGCGCGGGGCCCACCCTCCTCCCAGGCTCCCACCCCCGAGCCTTACACACCTGGGATGAATCTAGCCTTCAACTTCGAGCCTGCCAATCCAGCCTGTTAATTTGCCCCGCTTGGACTACTTGACAGCGTACACTCCAGGTCATATATTCTATATAGAATATGACGGAAGTCACAGGCGAGACCCTCTCGCCCCTCGCGCTGGCGATCCTCGAGCTGCTCGATGAGCGGCCCATGCACCCATACGAGATGGCCAGCACGATGCGCGAGCGCCACCACGACATGTTCATCCGGCTCAACTTCGGCACTCTGTACCACACGGTCGAGATGCTCGAGCGAAACGGCTGGATTCTTCCAGCCGAGCGCGAGAAGGAGGGCCGGCGGCCGGAGAGAACGACTTATACGCTGACGGAGTCCGGGCGTGGCGTGTTGACCAGCACCCTGAGCGAGCTGCTCAAGAGACCGGTGCGAGAGTACCCGCATTTCGTTGCGGGATTGATGTTCATGCACCACCTGAGCGCCGCGGACGCGGCCAACAACCTCAAGGAGCGGGCGGACGAGCTCGATGCGCATGTCAACAAGCTCGAGCACGTCCTGGCTGAGCTGCGTGAGCGCGGACTGACTCGGCTATCGCTGATCGAGGTCGAGCACAAGATCGCCATGCTCGAGGCCGAGCGCAACTGGGTGCGGAAGCTGGAGCAAGAAATCACGGAAGGGAAGTTGGAGTGGGCGGTCGGAATCGATTCCGGCCATGAAAGGTTGAGGAGAAGACATGGCGCAAGCGCGAACTAATCCCTGGCTGGTGCTTTTGGTGCTGACCACCGGGTTCTTCATGATCCTGCTGGACCTCACCATCGTGAACGTGGCCATTCCGGCCATGAGCACAGGGCTGAACACGACCCTCGACCAAATTTTGTGGATCCTGAACGCCTACATCCTGGTCTACGCCGTGTTGCTGATCACGGCCGGCAGGCTCGGTGACCTGTTCGGCCAGCGCAGCATGTTTGCCATCGGCCTCGCCATATTCACGCTCGCTTCGGCGCTCTGCGGTTTTTCACAAAGCGCCGGCGAGTTGATCGCAGCCCGCATCCTCCAGGGCATTGGCGGCGCCCTGCTGACACCGCAGACGCTGGCCATCATTACTTCGCTCTTTCCCCCCGAGCGGCGTGGAGCCGCGTTCGGCGTCTGGGGTGGAGTGGCGGGCTTGGCGACGGTCGCGGGGCCGACGGTGGGCGGCGCGATCATCACCTACATCGACTGGCGCTGGATCTTCTTCATCAACGTGCCGATCGGGATCGCTGCCTTGGTGGCGACCTTCCTGATCATCCCTGACCTGCGGCCAGGCCGGCACCACGGCTGGGACATAGTCGGCGTCATCCTGGCGACGGCCGGACTATTCGGGATCGTCTTCGGACTGATCGAGGGTCAGCGATACAACTGGGGCGAGATCGGCTCTTACGCCGTCACCATCCCGGAGATCATCGTGGCGGGCGTACTGCTGCTGGCGGTGTTCGTCGTCTGGGAACGCTTCCAGACCGAACCGCTCGTGCCGCTGTCGCTCTTCGAGGAGCGCAACTTCGCCGTCGCGAACTGGATCGCGGCAGCCATCAGCTTTGGCATGCTCAGCCTGTTCCTGCCACTCACCATCTACTTGCAGTCCGTGCGCGGCTTCTCAGCGCTGACGGCGGGCCTTACCTTGGCCCCGATGTCACTGACCTCGATGCTCACAGCTCCGTTCGCCGGACGATTTGCCGATCGCGTCGGCGGCAAGTACATCCTGATGGCCGGCATTTCACTGTTCACCGTGGGGATCGGAGCCGTAACCCTCGTTGCGGGACCCGATTCGACCTGGATCAACTTCCTGGTGCCCGCGATGGTGGCGGGCGCGGGGATGGGAATGACCTTCGCGCCCATGACCACCGTCGCGATGCGGAACATTTCACCTCGCGTGGCGGGGGCAGCAGCCGGCGTGCTCAACACCACACGCCAGCTCGGGGCTGCGATCGGCAGCGCCGTCGTCGGCGCCATCCTCCAGAACCGGCTCGCGACCACGCTGCACGACCAGGCGGTGAGCCAATCTGCCGCCCTCCCGGCCAATTTCAGGGTCCGGTTCGTGGACGCGTTCAACGCGGTCGCCTCGAGTGGCTTCGAGATCGGGACGGGTCAAAGCGGAGCGAGGCTGCCATCCGGGCTGCCGCCCGCCGTCGCGCACCAGATCAGCGCGCTCGCCCACAGCGTCTTCGTCAGCGGCTACATCGACGCCATGAAGTCGACCCTGGTGGTTCCCATCGTTTTCCTCGCCTTCACTGCCCTCACCACGCTTCTGATCAAGCGCCGCCAACGGCCCGCAGTGCAGAAACAAGAGGCGCCCACGGACGAGCTCGCAGCCACGGGCTAGGCTGAGCGCCGGTGGCCAGACCGGCTGATGGTTGGTTCGAACGTGACGGAGTCAGGCTCCACTACCTGGAGTGGAGCCCCGAGGGAGACACGCGCAACCCTCCGGTCCTGCTGCTGCACGGACTCAGCTCCAACGCCTGGTACTGGGAGCGCCTCGCACGCCACCTGACACAGCGCCGGCTCGTGGCGCTGGACCAGCGCGGCCACGGCCTCACGGGGCGAGCGCCGCACTCGCCTTCCCTCCCAGGTGGCTACGCCATGCCTGAGCTGCTAGAGGACGCCGCCCTTGTCATCGCCGAGCTCGGCCTGCCGAAACCGGTAGTGGTCGGGCACTCCTGGGGAGCGACCATCGCGCTTGAATTGGTCGGCACCCGACCTGGGCTGGCGTCCGGCCTGGTGTTCGTCGA
>Ga0099828_10001805_pt1 | contig 14590 bp, 13 predicted proteins | sample CZO8metaG_2_FD_79338 | JGI IMG/M metagenome (GOLD analysis project Ga0099828, IMG submission 79338) | Vadose zone soil microbial communities from the Eel River Critical Zone Observatory, Northern California, USA - CZOApr15con2H1.8 metaG | ecosystem: Environmental > Terrestrial > Soil > Vadose...
CGAGCACGCCGAAATCCGCATCGGCGCGCGCCACGATGACGACGGTCGAGGTGAACTTGTAGTCGGCCTCGTTCTCGTGCTCGTCGTTGCTGGTGCCCGGGTTGGTGCGGGTCTTGAGCCCGTTCGCCGCAGCGATGCCGGCGACCACCGACACCAGTTCCAGATGGCGGTTCGACACGTGCATCGCCACCATGCCGTGCGGCGCGAGTTTTGCCAGATAGACCTGCATCGCCTCGCGGGTGAGCAGGTGGACCGGGATGGTGTCGGAGGAGAACGCATCGACGGCAATGAAGTCGTAGGCGCCGTCGGGCGCCTCGGCGAGCTTGAGCCGCGCGTCGCCGAGGATGATCGGCGCCTCCGGCGTGCAGCGTGACACGAAGGTGAAGCGGTTCTCCTTGCGCGAGATCTGCAGCACCGCCGGATCGATCTCGTAGAAGCTCCACGCGTCGTTCGGCTCCGCGTAGCAGGCGAGACTGCCGGTGCCGAGCCCGACGACGGCGACCCGCATGGGCTCGCCCTTGCGCGAGCGGGCGGCATCGAGCGCGCGCACCAGCGCCGAGTTGGCGTGATAATAGGTCAGCGGCTCGGGCTTGCGCTCCGGGGAATCGTTTTCGATGTCGGCGGTGCGCTCGGCGCCGTGGATGGTGGTGCCGTGCAGCAGGACGCGGAAATCGCCGCCGGCGGCCTCCATGATTTTCAGCACGCCGAAGAAGCTGCGCACCGTCTCGCGCCGGCCGGCATCGGGCTCGTAAAGCCGAAACAGCATGAAGCTGATGGCGATCAGCCCGGCGAAGGCGATCGGCGCGTTCCAGGAGAACAGCTCGACGGCAAGCGCGAGCAGCAGCAGGCCGCCGATCACGATCTGGAACGTGCGCTCGTCGACGTGGAAATCGAACCAGATCGCCGGCGCGGCGAGATAGAGCGCGAGCGCGACCGCGCAGGCGAGGACGACCTGCTCGCGCCGGCCGAGCGGCACGCTCAGCCCCGGCCGGCACAGGACCGCCAGCACGATCAGCAGCGGGTATTCGGCGATCCACGAGAACAGCAGCGGCGCGAGCAGCGCGGCGCACAATCCGCCGATCATGCCGCCCGCCGACATCCACAGAAAGAACGCGGTCAGATGCTCGGCCGGCGGCCGGCGCGCGGCAAGCTCGCCGTGGCACACCAGGGCGGTGACGAAAAACGCCGCCAGGTTGAGCGCGATCATCAGCAGGATGTACTGCGTGAACTGGAAGATCAGCACCGCGGCGAGCGCGACGATGAAGAACGGCTGCAGGGCGAGCGCGAGCTGGTGCGGCACGACCGGGCGCGCCTGAAAGACGATGACGAAGGTCAGGAGATAAAGGGCGAGCGGCACGACCCACAGCAGCGGCACCGCCCCGATATCGGTCGAGATGTGGGCGGTCACGGCGACGAGCAGGCCGGCCGGCACCGCCGCAAGTCCCATCCAAATCAGCGCGTCGCGCAAGGTCGGCGGCGCGGTCGCGGGCCGCGCCGCGTCGGCGGCCTGACGTCGGCCGGGCGCCCGCAGCATGACGGCGCCGCAGACGGCGATGAGGGCGATGAGAATGCAGAAGAAGACCGACCACGCCCGGGTCTGGTCGCCCAGGCGCGTGAGCGGCTCGACCGCGAACGGATAGGCGATCAGCGCGAGGAAGCTGCCGACGTTGCTCGCCGCGTAGAGAAAATACGGGTTCGCGGCGTGCGGATGATCGGTACGCGCGAACCACGCCTGCAGCAGCGGCCCGTTGGCGGAGAGCGCGAAGAACGGCAGGCCGATCGAGGCCGCGAACAGGCCGAGCAGCCAAACGGCCTCGCCCCATTGCGGCGCCCCGCTCCATCCGCGCGCGATGGCAAGCGGCAGGGTGAAGGCGGCGGCGATCATCAGCGCGAGGTGGATGCCGACCGCGACCGGCGGGCGGATCAGCCGCACCAGGGCGTGCGCGTAGGCATAGCCGCCGAGCAGCGCCGTCTGGAAGAACACCATGGCGACCGACCAGACGGCCGGCGCGCCGCCGAGCCGCGGCAGCACCATCTTGGTGAACATGGGCTGCACCGCGAACAGCAGCCCGGCGCTCAGGAACACGGTCGCGACATAGAGCCAGCGCACCCGAGCGTGACGAGCATCCCGCCGCATGGTTTTTCGTTCTCGCACGACAGGAGCGCGTGCGCCGATATCAATGGCCCATCTTCATCTTGCCGTGAGCGTCGGCGGGGCCGCGGGCGGACGTGCCGGCGCCCAGCGCTTCGACCGTGTAGTCGACCTCGACCGGGCCGGCCTTCGCGAAATTGAGCGTGACCTTGACGCGCTCGCCCTGGGTCAGCGGTTGCTTGAGCTCGACGAACATCAGGTGGTAGCCGCCGGGCTTGAACTCGAAGGTCTCGCCCGGCTTGATCTCGAGCCCGCCCTTGACCTCGCGCATCTTCATTACGCCCTGCTCCATGGTCATCAAGTGGACCTCGATACGCTTGGCGAAGGCGACCGAGCCGCCCACGAGCCGATCGGCATCGCTTCCCTTGTTGGTGATCTTCATGTAGCCGCCGCCGACCGAGGCGCCCTTGGGCGTGGCGCGGGCCCACGGGTGCTCGATCTCGATCGCGCCCACCTTGTAGTCCTGGGCAAGCGCCGCGCCCGCGGCCAGCACGAGCGAAGCGGCGAGAAGCGTTGCCGTTAGTTTCATCGGTCTGTCTCCATGCGCAAGCGCCTGCGCGCCGCGCAACAATCCAACCCCTCGCCGTCGCGGCCCAGAGCCTATACGGCCCTCGCGCGTCCCGTCCACATCGCGCACGCGAGCCGCGGTCATCCGCCTCCCCGCAGCAAAGCGCCGCACCGCGGGCCCCCGTCGAACGGGTGCGCCGACAGTGATATGCTGCGCACCGATGGGCGACCCGCTGCGACACGAGCTGCCGAACAGGCCCGCGATCTCCGACCGGCCGGAGGGCGATGCGGAAGGGCGCGTCGTGCAGCTGTGGCGACATCGCCCGCGGCCCGGCGCGGGCGAGGATCGCCGCGTTCCGTCCGAGCAGACGGGCGCGCCGAACCGACCGCCGATCGAGGACATCGGAAAATACGAGCGCGGGCGCGGCGATGATGATTATCGCCACCGCATGCTGATGAACGTGCTGGGCTTCGTCACCTTGCTGGTGCTGGCGCTCGCCGGCATCTGGCTCGCCAGCACCATCGCGGAACTGCGCAAGAACCAGGATTGCGTGCTGTCCGGCCGGCGCGACTGCGCGCGTGTCGAAGAGCCGATCCGGTTGCGGTTTTAGGCCTGGGGGAATGCCGATGCCGGGAATGGCGAGCCTGACGCGCCGGGCGCTGCTGCAACGCACGGCCGGCGCGGTCGCGCTTGCGGCCGGCGGCGCGAGCGCGCGGGGGCAGGACATGACAAAGCCGAACATCGTCTTCATTCTCGCCGACGATCTCGGCTATGCCGACGTCTCGTGCTACGGCCGGCCCGACCTGAGCACGCCCAATATCGACCGCATCGCGCGCAACGGGGTGCGCTTCCTGCAGGCCTACGCCAACTCCGCCGTGTGCACCGCCACGCGCGTGGCGCTGATCACGGGGCGCTACCAGTATCGCCTGCGCGTGGGGCTCGAGGAGCCGCTCGCCGGCGGGCGCGACCCCGACATCGGCTTGCCGCCCGAGCACCCCACCCTGCCCTCGCTGCTCAGGAAGGCCGGCTATTCCACCAGCCTGGTCGGCAAGTGGCATCTCGGCGTGCTGCCGAAATTCGGCCCGCTCACGAGCGGCTACGACCATTTCTATGGGTTCCGCGGCGGCGCGGTGGACTATTTCTCCCACGTCGGCACCAACCAGAAGGACGATTTGTGGGACGAAGACGTGCCGGTCAAGCAGGTCGGCTACCTCACCCATCTGCTCGGCAATCGCGCCGTCGAGGCGGTCAACGCTTATGCGAAGGCGGGACGGCCGTTCCTCGTCAGCCTGCATTTCAGCGCGCCGCATTGGCCCTGGGAGGCGCCGGGCGACGAAGCGGAGGCCGAGCGAATTCGCGGAACGAATTTGCGCCATTACGACGGCGGCACGCAAAAGACCTATCAGCGCATGATCGAGGAAATGGACGTGCAGATCGGCCGGGTGGTCCAGGCGATCGAGTCGAACGGGATCGCGCCGAACACCATCGTCATCTTCACCAGCGACAACGGCGGCGAACGCTTCGCCGACACCTGGCCGTTCACCGGCCGCAAGACCGAATTGCTGGAAGGGGGCTTGCGCGTTCCCGCGATCATCGCCTGGCCCGCGCGCCTGCCGGCCGGCCGCACCACGGACCAGGTCGCGATCAGCATGGATTGGCTGCCGACCCTGATCGCCGCCGCCGGCGCGCTGCCCGATCCCGACTATCCATCGGACGGGATCGACCTCCTGCCGATGCTGGCCGGGCAACGGGCGGCGGTGCCGCGCAAACTGTTCTGGCGCTACAAGGCGAACGCGCAGCGCGCCGCCCGCGATGGCGATTTCAAGTTCCTGAAGATTCTCGACAACACGTTCTTGTTCGACGTGGTCGTGGATCCGATGGAGCGCGCGAACCTGAAGGAGCGGCGCAAGGACGTGTACGAGCGCATCGTCGGCGAATGGCTCGCCTGGAACGCGAGCATGCTGCCGGAAGTCGCGGAAAGCTTTACGGAAGGTTTTACCGGGGCGCAGTTGCCCGACCATATCGGCGCCCAGAAGGCGACGACCGCGCCCGACAATCCCGGCCCGCTCCCGGCCGCACAAGCGCGGTGAGGGTGAAACTCCCAAACGACCGGTAAGGAAAGACGAGGGCGGCCCGTCCGCCCTCGCCTTGCGTCGCGTCAACCGCGACGATTGATCCGTCCGGCGGTCAGATGTGCCTGACCACTGCGAGCGACACCGGCGCAAGCCCGTTGAAGCCGATGGCGCGGGCCGCCGCCGGGGTGAGGTCGATGACCCGGCCGCGCACGAACGGGCCGCGGTCGTTGATGCGCACCACCACCGAGCGGCCGGTGTGGCGGTTGGTGACCCGCACCATGGTACCGAACGGCAGAGACCGATGGGCGGCGGTCAGGCCGCCCGAGCGAGCGTGCTCGCCGTTGGCCGTGCGGCCTCCCGAGTATACTGAAGCAATACCGGACAAGGCCTGATGAAGACCTGTGGCATTGGCGGCACCGGCCAAGCCGACTGTAAGAAGAGCCGCTGCAGCAAAGTTGAGATATGAGCTTTTCTTCATGTCTATCCCCTGTGATTAACCTACAGAGGGGCGCGAAATGCTGGGCAAAGCGTGCGGTTTCCCGGCCGGAATGCGGCGGCAAGGGGGAATATTCGTTAAGTTCCATATCATAGTACCTTTAGCGACGCGCAAGATGCCGCACCGCGTCATTTTTGGGTGCACTGCGATATTTTCAGCGTGTGCCGTCGGCGGAGGTGCCGGGCGGAGAATCCGGTTCGATGACAATTTTCTCCCCGAGGAAAACCGCCCGTGAACCATCCCCTGACCGTTTGCGGACCCAGGACGACGGCACGGCATTGACAGACGAATCGACCGCGCAAATGTCCGAGCCATGATCTTTTTTATCGATGTCGTCGGCGCGCCGCGACCGCAGGACGAACCGGAAATCCTCACCCGGATCATCGACCATGAGCCCGGCCCCGGGGCGGCGAAGAAGAAGGCCAGGGCCATTCTGACCGGCGTCGACTTCATCGGCGCGCGGGCCGTGCGGGTTCTCGATCACACCGGCCGGGAAATTTTTTCGCGCCCGCTCGACCGGCGGTAGCTGCATCGGAGCGCACTGTGCGGCGCGCGTCTTTACCTCTCCCCGCGTGCGGGGAGAGGTCGACGGCCGAAGGCCGTCGGGTGAGGGGGCATTGAGGCGACGCAATTCCTCAGAGGCCCCCTCACCCCGACCCTCTCCCCGCAAGCGGGGAGAGGGAGCAAAGCGCTGACCCACCTCGGACGTCTCGTCTACAATGCCCGCTTCGCAAGGGCGGCGCGGCATGGCGTGGCGGATCGGGGTCGATATCGGCGGGACGTTCACCGACGTGGCGCTGGTCGACGCCGGCGGACGCATCGGCGTCGCCAAGGTGCCGACCACGCCGCGCGATCTTGCCGACGGGGTGGTCGCGGCGCTCACGGTGGCGATGCGCCGCTATCAGGTGGCGGCGGCGGACGTGGAGCTGCTGTCGCACGCGACCACCGTCGTCACCAACGCCCTCCTCGAGGAGAAAGGCGCCCGCGCCGCGCTTGTCACCACGCGCGGCTTCCGCGACGTGCTGGAGCTGCGACGCTCGGCGCGCGCCGAGCTTTACGACCTGTTCCAGGACGGACCCGCGACGCTCATCCCGCGCCGGCGGCGGTTCGAGATCACCGAGCGCGTCGGCGCCGACGGGGCCGTGGTCATGCCGCTCGCCGACGCGGAGATCGACAACCTGATCGCCGCGCTCGCGGCGGCGCGGGTCGACGCGGTCGCAGTGTCGCTGCTGTTCAGCTTCCTCAACCCGGAGCACGAGCGGCGGCTCGGCGCGCGCCTGCGCGCGGGACTGCCCGGCGTGCCGGTCTATCTGTCGTGCGAGGTGCTGCCGGAGATCAAGGAATTCGAGCGCGCCAGCACGACGGCGGTGTGCGCCTATGTCGGGCCGCTGCTCGCCGCCTATCTCAAGCGACTGGACGAGAGCACGCGGGGCCTGGGGCTGCCACCGCTCTATCTGATGGGATCGAGCGGCGGCGTGCTCGAGGCGGCCGAGGCGATCGCCATGCCGGCAATGGCGGTGGAATCGGGCCCCGCCGCGGGCGTGGTCGCCGCCGCGCTGGTGGCGCGGCAGACCGGGCGCCGCGACCTCATCTCCTTCGACATGGGCGGCACCACCGCCAAGGCGAGCCTGATCCGCGCCGGCGAATACGAGACGACGCCGGACTACGAGGTCGGCGGCGGCTCGAGCCGCACCCGCTGGATGAACGGCACCGGCCATCCGATCCGCGTGCCGGTGATCGATCTCGCCGAGGTGTCGGCCGGGGGCGGATCGATCGCCTGGGTGGATCGCGCCGGCGCGCTGCGCGTCGGCCCGAGGAGCGCGGGCGCCGACCCCGGCCCGGTCTGCTACGGCCGCGGCGGCGCGGAACCAACGGTGACCGACTGCAACCTGCTGCTCGGCTATTTGGACGAACGGTCGCTGCTGGCGGGCGAACTGCCGATCGATCGCGCGGCGGCGGAAGCGGCCGTGCGCGAGCGGCTCGCCGCGCCGCTCGGCGTCGACGTGCGCACGGCAGCCGCCGCCGTCATCGACGTGGTCAACCACGCCATGGCGGAGGTGCTCAAGATCGTGTCGGTGCAGCGCGGCCATGACCCGCGCGAGTTCGCGCTCGCGGCCTTCGGCGGCGCCGGGCCGCTGCACGCCGCGGCGCTCGCGAGCGAGCTCGGCATCGCCGAGGTCGTCTGCCCCCCGATCCCCGGCGCGTTCTCGGCGCTCGGCCTCGTCGGCACCGACCTCAAGCGCGACTATGTGCGCACAGTCTACGCCACAACCGCGACCGCCGATCCGGCGGCCATCGAGGTGGCGTTCGCCGCGCTCGAGCGCGAGGGCGCCGCCATGCTCGACCGGGCGGGCGTCGCGCCCGAGCGGCGAAGCTTTGCGCGCGCGGTCGATGCGCGCTATGCGCGGCAGGCCTACGAGCTGACGGTGCCGGTTCCCGGCACGGTCGACGCGCCGGCGCTCGGGAAGATCGCCGAAGTCTTTCACGACCGTCACCGCCGCACCTATGGGCACGACAATCGCAGCGAGCCGGTGCAGCTCGTCAACGTCCGCGTCACCGCGGCCGGCGCGATTCCGCCGCTCGTGATCCGCGACCAGGCGGCGCCGCCCGGCACCGACGCGTTGAAGTCGAAGCGCTGCGTGTGGTTGCGCGCGTGTGGTGCGGTCGACGCCGCCGTCTACGATCGCGCCCGCATGCCGGCCGGCTTGGCGGTGTCGGGCCCGGCGGTGATCGAGTCGCTCGAATCCACCATCCTGGTTCCGCCCGGATGGCAGGCCAAAATGAACGAGGATGGTTTTGTGCTGATGACGCGCCGCTTGTAGCCCGCATGAGCGAAGCGACATGCGGGACGATCATCCCGGATTTCGCTACGCTCCATCCGGGCTACACGACTGAGTTATTTGAAAGGCAACAAATGAACGACGCCACGCCGCATGCTGATCCGGCCACGTTCGAGATCGTCAAGAACAGCTTTTACAAGATCGCCGAGGAGATGCGGGTGGTGCTGGCGAAGACCGCCTACTCGCCGCTGCTGAAATCCGCGGGCGATTATTCCTGCGGCGTGTTCGATGCGCACGGCGAGATGGTGGCGCAGGGGCCGGACCTGCCGATCCACCTCGGCTCGATGCCCGACGCGGTGCGCGCGGTCGTCGTGGCGTTCGCCGCCGACGCGCACGACGGCGACGTCTTCATCCACAACGATCCCTACTTTGGCGGCAGCCATTTGCCCGACGTGAACGTGGTGCGCCCCGCGTTCCACGCCGGCCAGTTGCTCGGCTTCGCCTGCCTGCGCGCGCACTGGCCGGACGTGGGCTCCGCCACGCCCGGCAGCTATGGCGCGGTCACCGACATTTTCGGCGAAGGCCTGCGCATGCCGCCGCTGCGCCTGATCAGCCGCGGCGCGCTCAACGCCGACCTGGAAAAGGTGATCCTGGCCAACGTACGCACGCCGGACGAGCGCAAGGGCGATCTCGGCGCCCAGCTCGCCGCGACCTTGCGGGCGACCGAACGCCTCGCCGCGCTGGCGCGCCGCTACGGCGGCGGCGAGCTGATCGCCTACATGGCGCAGGTGATCGACTATTCGGAGCGGCTGATGCGGGCGACGCTCGCGGATTTGCCGGACGGCGACGGGGCGTTCGAGGATTTCTGCGACGGCGACGGCATCTTGGACGAGGACGGCCGCGATGCGCCGTTCCGCATCCGGCTCGCGATCAGCAAACGAGCGGACCGGCTGACCGTCGACTTCGCCGGCACCGACCCGCAGGTGAAAGGCCCGATGAACGCGCCGCTGTCGGTCACCGCGTCCGGCGTCTATTGCGGGCTGAAGACCGCGATCGATCCCAACAATCTCATCCCGCCCAATTCCGGCTGCTGGCGCGCCATCGAGATCAGGGCACCCAAGGGCTCGGTGGTGAACGCCGCTTTCCCGGCGCCGGTCGTCTATGCCAACCACGAAATGTCGCATCGCCTCGCCGACATGGTGATGGGCGCGCTCGCGTGCTTCATGCCGCAGCAGGTGATGGCGTGCAGCCAGGGCACCTCGGCGATCCTCACGCTGGGCGGCGTCGATCCGCGCAGCGGCCGACCTTATGTGTCCTACGAGACCGTGAAGGGCGGCTTCGGCGCGCGGCCCAACAAGGACGGCATCAACGTCATCGCCAGCGGCATTTCCAACACCATGAATACGCCGGTCGAGATCATGGAGATGGCGTTTCCCGTGCGCATCGAGCGCTACGAGATCATCGCGGATTCGGGCGGCGCCGGGCGCTATCGCGGCGGCTGCGGCGCGCGGCGGGTGTGGCGCATGCTCGACGGCGCCGACGCGACCGGCGCGCTGTGCATGGAGCGCATGACCTCGCCGCCGTTCGGCCTGCTCGGCGGCAAGGCCGGGGCGCCGGCGGTCGTGACGCTCACGACACCCGACGGTGCGACCCGTCATCTGCCGAGCAAGGGCGCGTTCGCGGCGCCGGCCGGCTCGGTCATCGACATGCGCACGCCCGGCTCGGGCGGATTCGGACCGGTCGGCGAGCGCGACCCAGCGGCCGTCGGGCGCGACCTGCTCAACGGATACGTCAGCACGGCGGCGGCCGCGCGCGATTACGGCATTGCGGATGGAGAGGCGCTGCGCAGCGCCGCAGCGAGGGAGGACGAGACGTGACGATCAAGATCCCGCAGCAGCAGGTCCCCGGCGTCTATCACCGCCGCGTCGGCGACATCGTCGTCACCGCGATCAGCGACGGCTTCCTCGACGGCGGGCTCGACGTGCTGCGCAATATCGCGCCGGAGGAGGCGCGGCAAATCCTGTCGGACTCCTTCCGGCCGGCCCGCCGCACGGCGGTCAACGCGTTCCTGCTCTACTCGGCCGGACGCCTCGCCCTGATCGAGACCGGCTCGGGCAACTACCTCCTGCCCACCGCCGGCAAGGTGCTGGCCAACCTCGCCGCGGCCGGCGTCGATCCCGCGTCGATCGAGACGGTGCTGCTCACCCACATGCACCCGGACCATTCGGCGGGCCTGAGCGACCCGGCGACGGGCCGCCGCCACTTCCCCAATGCCGAGCTCGTCGTGCACGAGAACGAGCCGAGGCACTGGTTCGACGACGCCAAGATGGCGGTCGCGACCGAGCGCGCCAAAAAACTCTATTTCCAATGCGCGCGCGAGCAGGTCACGCCGTACAAGGACCGCACGCGGCTGTTCCAGCAGGGCGAGGTGTTTCCTGGGGTCACCGCCATTCCCTGCCACGGTCACACGCCCGGCCACACGTCCTTCATGATCAGCTCCGGCAACGAGCAATTGCTGATCTGGGGCGACACGGTGCACGTCCCCGAGGTGCAGACCGCGCGTCCAGAGGTGTGCATGGAGTTCGACACCGACGCCGAGGCCGCGGCCGCCACGCGGCGGCGGGTTTTCGACATGGTGGCCACGGACCGGCTGCTCATCACCGGCATGCACCTCCACTTCCCGGGCTTCGCGCACCTGGTGCGCCGCGGATCGGGCTATCAGCTTATTGCAGAGGCGTGGGAGCAGGCACTGTAGATGACCGAGATGGCGCCTCTGAACGAGGCTGTGCTTCCGCCCGGGATTCGCTCGCGCTTCGTCGAGGACATCAACGGGCTGCGCGTGCATGTGCTCGAGGCGGGCTTCGAGTCTCCCGGACGGCCGTGCGCGTTGCTGCTGCACGGGTTTCCCGAGCTGGCCTATTCGTGGCGCAAGGTGATGGTGCCGCTCGCCACCGCCGGCTTCCACGTGGTGGCGCCCGACCAGCGCGGCTATGGGCGCACCACCGGTTGGGACGCGGATTACGACGGCGATCTTGCGTCGTTCCGCCTTCTCAACCTGGTCCGGGACACACTCGGGCTGGTGTCGGCGCTCGGCTATCGCTCAGTCGCGGTCATCGGCCACGACTTCGGCGCGTCGGTCGCCGCGTGGTGCACGCTGGTGCGGCCCGATGTGTTTCGTGCCGTGGCGCTGATGAGCGCGCCGTTCGCCGGCCCGCCGCCGCTTCACGCCGCCCCGGCGACAGGCGAAAATATCCACGATGCGCTGGCCAAGCTCGACCCGCCGCGCAAGCATTATCAACGGTACTACTCGACGCGGCCGGCGAACGCCGACATGCGCGACTGCCCGCAGGGCGTCTACGCGTTCCTGCGCGCCTATTTCCATCACAAGAGCGCCGACTGGAGCGGGAACAAGCCGTTCCGGCTCAAATCCTGGAGCGCCGGCGAACTGGCCAAGATGCCGACCTACTACATCATGGACCTGCACAAGGACATGGCCGCGACCGTGGCGCCGGAGATGCCGTCGGCTGAGCAGATCGCCGCGTGCAAATGGCTGCCCGACAACGAGCTCGCGGTCTACAGCGGCGAGTTCGCTCGCACGGGCTTTCAGGGCGGGCTGCAGTGGTATCGCTGCCGCACGCAGGGCGTTCTCGCTTCCGAGCTCGAGGTGTTCGCCGGCCGCACCATCGACGTGCCGTCGATGTTCATCGCGGGCAAGTGCGACTGGGGCACCTACCAGGTTCCCGGCAATGTCGAACGCATGCAGGAGAGCGTATGCACGCGCATGGTGGGCTGCCACCTGATCGAGGGCGCCGGCCACTGGGTGCAGCAAGAGCGGCCGGAGCAGGTCAGCGAGTTGCTCGTGCAGTTCCTTCACCAGTAGATCAACCTCCCCCTCATCCTGAGGAGCGTCGCGAAGCGACGCGTCTCGAAGGATGGACAAGGGGGAGCTCGTTTCCATCCTTCGAGACGGCCCGCTACGCGGGCCTCCTCAGGATGAGGCCGGTGGGTTCGTTTATTTCACGCGCTTCCAGCTCACCTTGGCGGCGCCGCCGCCGTTCGACGGCGTGGGATTGACATAGGTGACCTCGTCGCCGGCAAACGAGAGAATGCGCGTCTGGGTGCCGCCGGAAAAATTCGGAAACGAGCAGCCCTCGATCTTGACTGTGAGCACGGCGGTCGCCTCGTCGATCGCGTAGCTGCCGAAATAGGCGATCATGCCCTGCATGACCGCCTTGTTCTCGTCCGGCGTGCCGGTCATGCGGTTGTTGGAGGCGAATATCGGCAGGTCGGAGCGCAGCACGATGATCATGAAGCGGTTGTTGGCGCCGACCATCAGCGAACCGATCGGACTACGTCCGTACGGCATGGTCTGATCGGCGCCCTCCTCGGCCGTGAGCGAAACGAGCGTCCGCCGCAGCGTTCACGTCATCCTCCCTCACCGCGACAGATAACCGCCGTCGACCGGCAGGGTCACGCCGGTCACGTAGCGCGCCAGGTCGGAGGCGAGAAAAACCGCCGGGCCGGCGATGTCCTCCGGGGTGCCGATGCGTCCCATCGGGATGCGGCCCTCGAAATTCTTCATGTAGTCCGGGTTCTCCCGCGCCTTGGCATTGAGCGGGGTTGCGATCAGGCCGGGGCCGATCGCGTTGACGCGCACGCCGAGCGGCGACAGCTCGATGGCGAGCGCCTTGGTGAGCGCGCGCACGCCGCCCTTCGACGTCGTGTAGGCGGCCGAGTTGGGCAGCGCCACGAACGACTGGATCGAGGCGATGTTGATCACGGCGCCCCGCGTCGCGCGCAGCTGGGCGAGAAAGGCCGTGGTCACGTTGTAGGGACCGTCGAGGTTGACCGAAAGCGTCGCGTCCCAATCGGCCCGCGTGTTCGGGTCGTCGACCTTGCCGCGACGGATGATGCCGGCGTTGTTGACCAGCACCGAGATGGGAGAGACCTCGCGCTCGACCGCTGCCGCGAGCGCATCGCAGCCGGCGCGGTCGGTCACGTCGCACTTGTAGTGCGCGGCGCTGCCGCCGATCGTCTGCGCGGTGCGCGCGGCCGCCGCGGCGTCGATATCGACGGCGATCACGCGGGCGCCCGCCTTGGCCATGGCAAACGCGATGCCTTCGCCGATGCCGGAACCGGCGCCGGTGATCAGCGCCACGCGATTTGCCAACAACCCGTCCATGTCGTTTCCTCGCTGTAGCCGGTCGCGAGACGATCCGAGGCCGATGTTATACCATCGGTTTGGTCTGTAGTTGGATTTAGCTGCCGCTTCGCCCCGGCTACGCTGTAACTGGTAGACTGCCGAGGATTGTGGCAGAAGGCGGCCGAGGCGATGACGAATATACCCGCAAGAGAAGCCAAAACCTAATAGGCCATAGGCAGATCGCGGGATGAGCCGGGAGATCAGCTACGATTTCGAGTGGGACGCCGCCAAGGCGCTGTCCAATGTGCGCAAGCACGCCGTCACGTTCGATCAAGCAGCTACGATATTTCTAGAACCGCTGGCGTTGACGGTTTACGACGAGTCCAGTAGCCAGAACGAAGAGCGCTGGTTCACTCTCGGGCTCGATACGGGCGGCAAGCTCTTGGCAGTGTCACACACATATCACATGCTGAGCCCCGCCAGCGTTCGGGTGCGCATTATCTCCGCGCGCCCAGCGACCAAACGCGAGCGACGGTGCTATGAGGATGAACCGCATCAGGTGAAACCATGAATGCAGCTGCCACACCGCCCGGGAATGACGACGACATGCCCGCCGAGATCAACTTTGCCGGCGGAGTCCGCGGCAAGTTTTATCGGCCGGACGCGAAGCTCAATCTGCCGGTGTATCTTGACGCTGACGTACAGGCCTATCTAGGCGCGATCGCTTCGAAGAAGGGCGTGCCACTCTCCGATCTTGCCAATGACCTGCTTAAGAAGGAAATCGCCATCCTCGAGGCAATGAAGTAGCGGGCAGAGCAACCCATTGTGGAAGCCTGGAGACGGAGCGCAATGGCGAAACACACGAGCGAGGCCGAACGCGAGCTGGTCGAGACCGCGCGGCGCGTGCTGCCGGGGGGCGGCTTCGGCAACGTGACCCACGAGGTCGTCATTGCCGAGGGGCGCGGCGGCCGCGTGTGGGACGTGAGCGGCAACGAATACGTCGACTATCTCCTCGGCTCGGGGCCGATGCTGGTCGGCCATGCCCACCCGGAGGTGGTCGCGGCGGTCGAGGCGCAGGTCAGGAAAGGCACCACCTTCTTCGCCAACAACGAGGCCGGCATTCGGCTCGCCGCCGAGATCGTCAGCGCGGTGCCGTGCGCCGAGAAGGTGCGGTTCGTCAGCTCCGGCTCGGAGGCGGACCTCTACGCCATGCGGGTCGCCCGCGCCTATACGAAGCGCGACAAGATCCTCAAATTCGAGGGCGGCTACCACGGCATGAGCGACTACGGGCTCATGAGTCTGGCGCCCAAGCGAACGAGCAATTTCCCGCGCCCGATCCCGGACTCCGCCGGAATCCCCAAGAGCCTGCAGGACGAAGTGCTGGTGGCGCCGTTCAACGACCTCGACACCGTCGCCAGCCTGGTGCGTGAGCACAA
>Ga0099828_10001806_pt1 | contig 14585 bp, 10 predicted proteins | sample CZO8metaG_2_FD_79338 | JGI IMG/M metagenome (GOLD analysis project Ga0099828, IMG submission 79338) | Vadose zone soil microbial communities from the Eel River Critical Zone Observatory, Northern California, USA - CZOApr15con2H1.8 metaG | ecosystem: Environmental > Terrestrial > Soil > Vadose...
CGACACCGTTGCCCGAAAGCGCGGTCCCCTTGCCAGCATCGTTCGCGCCTGAGACGATGAAGCACGGATCCGACAGAAGGCCCGACTGCGGCAAGACCAGAACGAACGGCCGACGAGGAGGCGGACATGGGACAGGCCGGCGGCAATAGTCCAAGGGGTCCCCGGTGCATTGCGCTGGTGGGCCCGTTCCAGAGCGGCAAGACCACCCTTCTCGAGGCGATTCTCGCCCGCACCGGCGCCGTCCAGCGCCAGGGCGCGGTCGAGGCAGGCACCACGGTCGGCGACGCCAGTCCCGAGGCGCGCCACCACCGCATGAGCGTCGAGGTGTCGGTCGCCTCGACCACGTTCATGGGCGACGCCTATACCTTCATCGATTGTCCCGGCTCGATCGAGTTCGTGCACGACATGCGCGCCGTGCTGCCCGCCGCCGACGCCGCGATCGTGGTGTGCGAGGCGGACGAGCGCAAGGTGCCGCAGCTACAGCTCGTGCTGCGCGAGCTGGAGGAGCTCGGCATCCCGCGCTTCCTCTTCCTCAACAAGATCGACAAGGCGGACAAGCGCGTCCGCGAGACGCTCAGGATCCTGCAGCCCGCCTCGCGCGTGCCGCTGGTGCTGCGGCAGATTCCGATCTGGTCGAACGACATCATCACCGGTTTCGTCGACCTCGCGCTGGAGCGAGCGTTCATCTACAAGGAGCACGCGCCCTCGATGGTGGTGCCGCTCGAAGGCGAGCAGCTCGACCGCGGCAACGAAGCGCGCTTCAGCATGCTCGAGAAGCTCGCCGATCACGACGACGAGCTGATGGAGCAGCTGCTCGAGGACATCCCGCCGCCGCGCGACAAGGTGTTCGACGACCTGTCGAAGGAGCTGCGCGACGGGCTGATCTGCCCGGTGCTGATCGGGGTGGCGACGCGCACCAACGGCGTGCTGCGCTTGCTCAAGGCGTTGCGCCACGAGGCGCCCAGGGTCGCCGACACGGTCAAGCGGCTCGACGTGAAGCCGAACGGCGACGCCGTCGCCTTCGTTGTCAAGACGCTGCACACCGCCCACGGCGGCAAGATGTCGGTGGCGCGCGTGCTGTCGGGATCGGTCGCGGAAGGCGCCATGCTGATGGGCGCGTCGGGAACCGCCGACCGCGTCTCCGGCGTGTTCAAGCTCGCCGGTCAGGCGAGCGAGAAGCGCGGTCCCGCCGGCGCGGGCGAGACGGTGGCGCTCGGCAAGCTCGACCACGCCAGGACCGGCGACACGCTGACCTCGGCCAAGCAGCCGCGCGCCGCCATCGCCACGGTGACGCCCTATCCGCCGGTGCTTGCCATCGCGGTCGCGCCGAAGGAGCGCAAGGACGACGTCAAGCTCGGCCAGGCGCTGTCAAAGCTGTTCGAGGAGGATCCTTCGCTCACCATCATCCATAACCCGGAGGCGCACGAGGTGATCGCGTGGGGGCAGGGCGAGATGCACCTGCGGGTCGCGACCGAACGGCTCGCCCAGCGCTTCGGGGTCGCCGTCAACAGCCGGCCGCCGACGGTCGGCTACCGCGAGACCATCCGCAAGGGCATCGTCCAGCGTGGCCGGCACAAGAAGCAGTCGGGCGGCCACGGCCAGTTCGGCGACGTGGTGCTCGACATCAAGCCGATGCCGCGCGGCACCGGCTTCAGCTTCGACGAGAAGATCACCGGCGGCGTAGTGCCGCGCAATTACATTCCGGCGGTGGAAGAGGGCGTGATCGACGCGCTCAAGAGCGGGCCCCTGGGCTTTCCGGTGGTCGACCTGACGGTGATGCTGATCGACGGCTCGTATCATACGGTCGATTCCTCCGACATGGCGTTCCGCACCGCCGGGCGCATCGCCATCGTCGAGGCGCTGCCCCAGTGCCACCCGGTGCTGCTCGAGCCGATCCATTCGGTGGAGATCGTCTGCCCGTCCGAGGCGACCGCCAAGATCAACGCCATCATGTCCGGACGGCGCGGCCAGATTCTCGGCTTCGATACGCGGGAAGGCTGGGCCGGCTGGGACGTGGTCAAGGCGCTGATGCCCGAATCGGAGATCGGCGACCTCATCGTCGAGGTCCGCTCGGCGACCGCCGGGGTCGGCACCTTCACCTTCAAGTTCGATCACATGGCGGAACTGATCGGCAAGACCGCCGATCAGATCGTCGCCGCGCGCCGCGCCGCCGAGTAGCAGCGGCCGTTCGAGCACGCACGAGCGAACGGCAATGCCGGCCTCGTGAACGGTCGAGCGGATCGCCTTCCCGCATCTGTGACTTGCCGGTGATCGCAACCGCGCGTAGCCGTGCCTGCATCTGCGGAGGACGCCGTCATGCACATCATCCGTCGGCCATCATGGCAGCTGCGCGAGTCGGCCGCGACGCCCGAGCATCTGTTCCTGAGCCGGCGCGGGTTTGTCGGCGGCGCAATCGCCGCGGCGGCCGCGGGCCTCGTGCCGGACATCGCGCACGCCCAGCGGATCGCCGATCTGCCCGACCCGACGAGCGATCTCTATCCGGTCAAGCGCAACGAGGCGTTCCAGCTCGACCGGCCGATCACCGACGAGAAGATCAACGGCGCGTACAATAATTTCTACGAGTTCGGGTCTTCGAAGATGATCGCCAAGCCGGCGCAGGCGCTGCCGGTGCGTCCGTGGACGGTGAAGATCGACGGCATGGTGGAGCAGCCGCGCGAGGTCGGGGTCGACGACCTGATCCGGGCGATGCCGCTGGAAGAGCGGCTGTACCGGCATCGCTGCGTCGAAGCATGGTCGATGGCGATCCCGTGGTCGGGGTTTCCGTTCGCGGCGCTGGTCAACTTCGCGCGCCCGCTGTCGTCGGCCAGATACGTGCGCATGGAGACCTTCTTCGATTCGAAGGTCGCGTCGGGGCAGCGCCAGACCTACCTGCCGTGGCCCTATGTCGAAGGCCTGACCATGGCGGAGGCGACGAACGAGCTCGCCTTCGTGGCCGTCGGCGCGTACGGCAAGCCGATGCCGAAGGTGCATGGCGCGCCGCTGCGGATCGCGATCCCGTGGAAATACGGATTCAAGTCGATCAAGTCGATCGTGCGCTTCACCTTCACCGACCAGCGGCCGAAGAGTTTTTGGGAGGCATTGGCAGCGTCCGAATACGGGTTCTGGGCCAACGTCAACCCGAAGGTTCCGCATCCGCGCTGGAGCCAGGAAACCGAGGAACTGATCGGCTCGAAGGAACGACGGCCGACCATGCTGTTCAACGGCTACGGCGAACAGGTCGCAGGCTTGTACGCGGGACTGGAAAAGGAGCGGCTCTACGCATAACGGAGGACAGACGACGGAGGACAGACGATGGGCGCGCCCCGTTTCATTCGTCGTCTGTCCTCCGTTCTCCGAATAAAAAGCGCCGGGCCCGAGGGCCCGGCGCAGTCTTGTCGGCGCGAAGCCGACAATCACCTTCCAGAGGGGAACAGCTGGCTGCACACCGGTTTGCCACCTGGGAGGAATTGCAGACCGGGTTGCCTACAGCGCAGTTGAACTATGCGGCGCAGCCCGACCCTCGGCAACCCGCCAGCCGGCATGCCAGCCATGCGAGGTCCGCAAGCCTTTGCGGCGCGTGCCCATTTCGGCGAACCGGCGAGCACCCGGCCTTCTTGCTGACGGCACCTTTCTGCGCAGTCCCGCGATCCGCGCTTGCGCAAAGCGCTTGAAGTCCTGATCGATCAAAAATTCCAGCGCTGCGCCTTCGCGACCAGGAAATCGCGGAACACCTGAATGCGCGCCACCGATTTCAGCTCTTCCGGATAGACGAAATACGCATCGGACGCCACGTCGCCGATTTCACCGAACAGCTGGACCAGGCCATGGTTCTCCTCGACCAGGTAGTCGGGCAGCATGGCGACGCCGAGCCCGCGCTGGCACGCGCGCAGCAACCCGAGCACGTTGTTGATGACGAACGAGGGCACGCGCGGCTCCTTGCCGTCGCGCCCGACTTCGGCGAGCCACAGCGTGGGGCGCAGATGGCGCGGCGCGTCGCCGCCGATCGTCAGGATGCGATGGTTGTCGAGGTCCTCGGGCGAGCGCGGCGTTCCGTAGCGCTTGAGATATTCCGGCGACGCGTGGGCATGGAAGTGCATCGAGAACAGCTTGCGCTGGATCAGGTCCGGCTGCACCGGCTGGCCCAGGCGGATGGCGACGTCGGCCTCGCGCATGGCGAGGTCGAGCTCCTCGTTGGTGGTGATCAGCGTGATGCGGATGTCGGGATAGAGGTCGATGAACTCGCCGAGCCGCGGAGTCAGCCAGTGCACGCCGATGCCGATCGTCGTCTGCACCCTGATCTCGCCGTTCGGCTTCTCGCGGCTGTCGGCGAGCATGGTGCGCGCCGCCTCGAGCTTCATGAACACGTCGTGGGCGGTGCGATAGAGCAATTCTCCCTGCTCGGTGAGGATCAGCCCGCGCGCATGCCGGTGAAACAGGGGCACGTTGAGCTCCTGCTCGAGCGCGCTGACCTGACGCGACACCGCCGATTGGGAAAGCCCGAGCTGCTCGCCCGCATGGGTGAAGCTTCCCGCCTCGGCGGCGGAATGGAAGACCTTGAGCTTGTCCCAGTTCATGACGCGTTGCCCTTTCACGCGACGGGTAATCGGCTCGTCGTCCGAAAGCATGACAAATCAAAATGCGGCGGCCGTCATTCGGCCGCTGCGCGCGGCGCTTCCTGAGCCGCAAGAAAGCGCTCGGCTTCGAGCGCGGCCATGCAACCAAGCGCGGCGGCGGTCACCGCCTGGCGGTAGGTGTCGTCGGTGACGTCGCCGGCCGCGAAGAAACCGGGGACCGATGTTGCGGTCGAATGCGGCGCGGTGGCGATATAGCCGGACGATTTCATCTTCACTTGCCCGGCCACCAGCTCGGTCGCCGGCGTGTGGCCGATGGCGATGAACACGCCGTCGGTCGGCCGCTCGAGGATTTTTCCGTTTTTGACGTCCCGCAGCCGGATCGAGGTGACCTTGGGCGGATGGTCGCTGCCGCCGATCTCCTCGACCACCGCGTCCCAGATCACCGCGATCTTCGGGTTCTTGAACAGGCGGTCCTGCAGGATCTTCTCGGCGCGCAGGCTGCCGCGGCGGTGGGCCAAGGTGACGCTCGTGGCGAAATTGGTGAGGAACAGCGCCTCCTCGACGGCGGTGTTGCCGCCGCCGATCACCATCACGTCCTTGCCGCGATAGAAGAAGCCGTCGCAGGTGGCGCAGGCGGAGACGCCGTAGCCCTTGAATCGCTGCTCGGAGGGCAGGTCGAGCCAGCGCGCCTTGGCGCCGGTCGCCAGCACCACCGTATCGGCAAGATAGACATCGCCCGAATCGCACTCGAGCCGGAACGGGCGCTGCGCGAGATCGACCTTGATCACGTGGTCGGCGACGAGCCGGGTCCCCACGTGCGCGGCCTGCTTCTCCATCTGCTCCATCAGCCAGGGACCCTGGATGACGTCGGCGAAGCCCGGATAGTTCTCCACGTCGGTCGTGATGGTCAGCTGCCCGCCGGGCTCGATCCCGCGGATCAGGATCGGCTCGAGCATGGCGCGCGCGGCGTAAATCGCCGCGGTGCAGCCGGCCGGGCCGGACCCGATGACGACGACCTTCGCGTGGGTTGTGGCGGCCATCAGGAACGCCTCTGTGAGTTGCACACGCGGGGGAGCGCTGCCTGGAGCGAGTGGGCGGCAGCCGACTCGTGGTGCTGTGCACAATCTAGAACCTGGACCGAGCCATGCAAGGCGCGCAACCCAGTCTGGGCACCAAGATGACGAGAATATGAACAGATGTTCAGGCGGCGCGCAATAATGTTTCTCGCACCAGTCGTTCGCGGTAAGAGTGGCCGGCGACCCGCCCGACGGGTCGCGCTGCCCGGAGGCCGCCGTGCCCGCCCGCCTCGACGCCATCGACCGCAGGATCCTCAAGGAGCTGCAGGACGACGGCCGCATCACCAATGTCGAGCTGGCGCACCGGGTCGGCATATCGGCCCCGCCGTGCCTGCGCCGGGTGCGGGCGCTCGAACAGGCGGGCTACATCAAGGGCTATCGCGCGCTGCTCGACGAGAAGCTGCTCGGCTACGAGGTCACCGTCTTCGCCATGGTGCACCTGAGCAGCCAGGCCGAGGCCGACCTGCTCGCCTTCGAGGCCTTCGTGCGGGCGCAGCCCCTGGTGCGCGAATGCTGGATGCTCTCGGGGGAGATCGATTTCATCCTCAAGTGCGTGGCGCCCGACCTGCGCACCTTCCAGGCTTTCGTGGTCGAGCTGACCGCGGCGCCGCACGTGCGCAACGTCAAGACGTCGCTGACGCTCAAGAATTCCAAGGATGCCGCCACGGTGCCGATGGAGGGGCGAATAGCGAATAGCGAATAGCTGTCGCCCGCTCGGGCAGCCCACGTTGGTAGCCGAAGTGAATAGCGAGGCGCGAGTATCGAAGTCGCGATCGCTATTCGCTACTCACTATTCGCTCACTTCAACGCCACTCGATCTTCTTGACCGCGTAGGCCCTCGCGCCGCCCGGCGTGACCACCTCCACCGAGGCGCCTCTGCTCTTGCCGATGAGCGCGCGCGCGAGCGGCGAGGTGATGGAAATGCGGCCGGCCTTGGCGTCGGCCTCGGGCTCGCCGACGATCTGCCAAACCCGCTTTTCGTCGGTATCCTCGTCGACCAGCGTGACCGTCGCGCCGAACTTGACGGTGTCCCCGGACAGCTTGTGGACGTCGATCACGTCGGCGCGCGCGAGTTTGTCCTCCAGCTCGGCGATGCGGCCCTCGTTGTGCGCCTGCTGCTCCTTGGCGGCATGATACTCGGCGTTCTCCGAAAGATCGCCGTGGGTGCGCGCGTCGGAAATCTGCTGGATGATACGGGGCCGCTCGACCTGCTGGCGGTGCTTGAGCTCCCGCTCCAGCGTGTCGTGTCCGGCCGCGGTCATCGGAATCTTGTCCATCGCTCCCTGGTCCTCCGACCTCACGACAGAAAAAGTCCCGATCGCGGGACGCCGGTCCCGCGACCGTCGGACTTGATCCAAACTCGTGCCGTCCCCGATGGCCTGCCCGGCAGCCTCTCAGTCCTGGCCGCTGAAATAACTCTGCAGTGCGCGGACTTCGAGGTCGCCCCCAAGGTGGGCCTTGATGCCCTGCGCCGCGGCGACGGCTCCTGAAAGAGTGGTGTAGTACGGCACTTTATGCAAGAGGGCGGCGCGCCGCAGCGAGCGGCTGTCGGCCAGGGCCGTCGGCCCTTCGGTGGTGTTGAAAACAAGCTGGACGCTCCCGTTCTTGATGGCGTCGACGATGTGCGGTCGGCCTTCCAGGACCTTGTTGACCTTCTCGGCCGGGACGCCGTTCTCCCGCAAGAATCGCAGGGTTCCCGAGGTCGCGATGATCTTGAACCCGAGTCCGCTCAGGAGCCGCATGGCGTCGAGAATGCGCGGCTTGTCGCTGTCCCGAACCGAGACGAACACCGTGCCCTTCTTCGGCAGGGTCGAGCCGCCCCCCAGCTGGCTCTTGGCGAAGGCCATGTCGAAGGTACGATCGATGCCCATGACCTCGCCGGTCGATTTCATCTCCGGGCCGAGCACGGTGTCGACGCCGGGGAAGCGCGCGAACGGGAACACCGCTTCCTTGACGCCGATGTGCCGCAGCGGTTCCGCCGCCAGCTTGAAGCTCGCCAGGCTTTCGCCGGCCATGACCCGCGCCGCGATCTTGGCGACCGGCCGGCCGATCACCTTGGCGACGAACGGCACCGTCCGCGAGGCGCGCGGGTTGACCTCGAGCACGTAGATTTCGCCGTTCTTGATGGCGTATTGCACGTTCATCAGGCCGCCGACGCGCAGCGCGAGCGCCAGCGCGCGGGTCTGCTGCTCGAGCTCGGCGTTTTGCGCGGGCGTGAGCGAATGGGGCGGCAGCGAGCACGCCGAATCGCCGGAATGGATGCCGGCCTCCTCGATGTGCTCCATGATGCCGGCAATGAACGTGTCGGTGCCGTCGGCCAGGCAATCCACGTCCACCTCGATGGCGTCCGACAGATAGCGGTCGATCAGCAGGGGCCGCTTGTCCGAGACCACCAACTCGGAGGGCCGGTCGAGGTCGGCGGCGAGGCGGGCGATGTAGCGGTCGAGCTGCGGCGCGTCGTGGACGATTTCCATGGCGCGGCCGCCGAGCACGTAGGACGGCCGGATCACGATCGGATAGCCGATGCCGTCGGCGATGGCGCGGGCCTCCGCCGGCGTCGTCGCGATGCCGTTCTGCGCCTGGCGCAGCCCGAGCTTGTCGAGCAGCTTCTTGAAGCGGTCGCGGTCCTCGGCGAGGTCGATGGCGTCGGGCGACGTTCCGAGGATCGGTACCTTCGCCTGCTCGAGCGGCTCGGCGAGCTTGAGCGGCGTCTGGCCGCCGAACTGCACGATGACGCCATGCAGGTTGCCGTTCGCTCGCTCGGCGTCGACGATCTCGATCACGTCCTCGGCGGTGAGCGGCTCGAAATACAGCCGGTCCGACGTGTCGTAGTCGGTCGACACCGTCTCCGGATTGCAGTTGATCATGATGGTCTCGTAGCCCGCCTCCTTCAGGGCGAAGGCGGCGTGGCAGCAGCAGTAATCGAACTCGATGCCCTGGCCGATCCGGTTCGGCCCGCCGCCGAGGATCACCACCTTGCTGCGCGCGGACGGCGCCGCTTCGTCGGCCGTGCGGCCGGCGAACGGCGTCTCGTAGGTCGAGTACATGTAGGCGGTCGGCGAGGCGAACTCGGCCGCGCAGGTGTCGATGCGCTTGAAGGCCGGGCGCACGCCGAGCTCGCGCCGCAGCCGCGTCACCGCACCGGCCGCCAGTCCGGTCAATTTGCCGAGCCGAGCGTCGGAAAAGCCCATGGCCTTGAGCCGGCGCAGGGTCCCGGCGGTCTTCGGCAAGCCCTTTGTTCCGATGTCGGCCTCGGTGTCGACGATCCCGCGAATTTGCGCGAGGAACCACGGGTCGATGCGGCACGAGGCATGAATCTGCTCGTCGCTCACGCCGAGCCGCATGGCCTGCGCGATCTTGAGCAGGCGGTCCGGCGTCGGCGTGCCGAGGGCGGCGCGGATCGCGTTCTTGTCGTCGCCCTGGCCGAGGCCCTCGATCTCGATTTCGTCGAGGCCGGTGAGGCCGGTCTCGAGCGAGCGCAGGGCCTTCTGCAGGCTCTCCTGAAACGTGCGGCCGATCGCCATCACCTCGCCGACCGACTTCATCGAGGTGGTCAGCACCGGCTCGGCGCCGGGGAATTTCTCGAACGCGAAGCGCGGGACTTTTGTCACCACGTAATCGATGGTCGGCTCGAACGATGCCGGCGTCGCGCCGCCGGTGATGTCGTTGGCGATCTCGTCGAGGGTGTAGCCGACGGCGAGGCGCGCCGCCACCTTGGCGATGGGAAACCCGGTCGCCTTGGAGGCGAGCGCCGAGGAGCGCGACACGCGCGGGTTCATCTCGATGATCACCAGCCGCCCGTCCGCCGGATTGACGGCGAACTGTACGTTGGAGCCGCCGGTCTCGACCCCGATTTCGCGCAGCACCGCGATCGAGGCGTCGCGCATCATCTGGTATTCCTTGTCGGTCAAGGTCAGCGCCGGCGCCACCGTGATGCTGTCGCCGGTGTGCACGCCCATCGGATCGAAATTCTCGATCGAGCACACGATGATGCAGTTGTCGCGCTTGTCGCGCACCACCTCCATCTCGAACTCTTTCCAGCCGAGCACCGATTCCTCGACCAGGACCTCGCCGGTCGGCGAGGCATCGACGCCGCGCTCCATGACGGCGAAGAATTCTTCGCGGTTGTATGCAACGCCCCCGCCGGTGCCCCCGAGGGTGTACGAGGGCCGAATAACCGCGGGCAGGCCGACATGATCCAATGCCTGCAACGCCCGCACGTAGGCATCGGGAGACAATTCCATGATCGGTTCGTTCTTGTCGTCGTAGAGCGGTCGTCCTTTTTCATCCTTTTTCTGACGCAGGCTGCCCTTCAAACCGACGCCGCGGGGAACGGCGAGTCCGATACGGATCATCGCCTCGCGGAACAGCTCGCGGTCCTCCGCCTTGTCGATCGCATCGGCGCCGGCGCCGATCAGCTCGACGTCGAATTTGTCCAGCACGCCCATGCGGCGCAGGCTGAGCGCGCAGTTGAGCGCGGTCTGGCCCCCCATGGTGGGCAGCAGCGCAAAGCCGCCGGGGACCACGTTGCGCTCGGCCGCGATGATCTTCGCGACGATCTCCGGCGTGATCGGCTCGACATAGGTGGCGTCGGCGAGATCCGGATCGGTCATGATCGTCGCTGGATTGGAGTTGACCAAAACGATGCGGTAGCCCTCGGCCTTGAGCGCCTTGCAGGCCTGGGTGCCGGAATAATCGAACTCGCAAGCCTGCCCGATGACGATGGGGCCGGCGCCGACGATCAGGATGGTCTTTATGTCCGTGCGCTTGGGCATCGTTCCTGTCGGATCGGGGCATAAAAAAAAGGCGGCGTCGACGCGCGCAGCCTGGCAGTCGAGGGCTAGAGCGGGATGACTTTTCTCCGAATCGTCATCCCGCGCTAGCCCATTGCTGGAGCATGATCTTTTCCGAAAACCGGTACCCACCCCGGATCAAGTCCGGGGCCGGCTTTTTCGGATCATGCTCTAGCCCGCACGCGCAACCCACACGCGGCGGCGGCGCGACCCCTTAGCCCAGAATCGGCAGGGAGGAAAGGGCGCCAGCGGCGCGCTACGCCCGCCGCGCCAGGAACGTCATGCGCGCCGGGTTGGGGCCGACATTTGCCCGCGCGCGAGCGGCGGCGAATCCGGCGGCGGCAAGCTTCTGCAGCATCTGCGCCTCGCTATAGAGCGAGAGACCCAGCTTCGACCGCAGCCGGCTGTAGGGGGAGAATATGGTGCGCACCAGGCCCCAGAGCGCCGCGCCGAGGAACCCGTTGGCCGCGCCATAGCGCAGCAGCGCGACGGTATCGCCCATGGGCGAGACAGCGGGCGGCACCACGTCGCCGATGATCAGCAGCCCGTTGGGCTTCAGCAATCGCCGGAACAGGGCGAGGACGGCATCGAACTCCTGCGCGTCGAGGTATTGCACAACCGAGATCATCACCGCGAGATCGATCGAGCCGTCGGGCCGCGTCGCGATCTCCTCGGGCGATCGCACCTCGATTTTCGCGTTGTCCTTGAAGCGCGCGGTCAGCGCGGCGCGCACCTTCGCGGCCGCTTCGCCGAGGATGAGCCGGCCGGCCGCGGCCGCGACGCGATCCGCATGCAGCGCCTCGCCGCAGCCGTAGTCGAGCACGGTGGCGCTCGGCGAGGGCACGTGACCGGCAATGAAATCGGCGATCGTGCGGTAATGGACATCGAAGTGCTGCGCATTGACGTAGATGCTGTGGTTGGAATCCCAGAAGGCGATCCAATCGCGCATCGCATGAGTCCGCGCGCTCAAAGATTCTAGCGATTGCTCGGCCGGCCGAGCACCGCCTCGACGACCGAGACGAAGTAGCTGGCGCCGAGCGGGAGCAGCGCGTCGTTGAAGTCGTAGTTTGGCTGGTGAAGCAGTCTTCCGGCGGCGGCCGGGCCGGCGCCGAGCCACGCATAGCACCCGGACTGAGCCGCCAGCATGTAGGCGAAGTCCTCCGAGCCCATGCTCGGCGCGAACTCGGTCGCGACCTTGTCGGGACCGAACAGGTTTCGCGCGGCATCGGCGGCGATCCCGACCGCCGGCGCCGTATTGACGGTCGGCGGATAGCCTATCTGGTAGTCGAGCGAAACATCGAGGCCGGTGTCCTCGCCGATCGCGCCGCACAAGCGCCGAAGCCTCGCTTCGACCTGTTCCCCCACCGCGCGTTCGAGGTACCGGCAGGTGCCGCCAAGGGTCACCTCGCCCGGCACGACGTTCATGGTGTTGCCACCGTGAATCTGGGTGAAGCTCAGCACGACCGCTTCCACCGGGTCGACGACGCGGCTCACGATCGCCTGCGCGGCCGAGACGATCCGGCAGGCCGCGATGACCGGGTCGTCGCCCAGGTGCGGCCTGGCCGCATGCGAGCCGGCGCCGCGCACCGCGATGGAAAAATTGTCGCGCGCCGCCATCTGCGGGCCGACGCGCACCGCCAGCTTGCCGAATTCGAGGCCCGGCCAGTTGTGAAGCGCGAACACATTCTCGACCGGAAAGCGATCGAGCAGGCCTTCCTCGACCATGCGCTTGCCGCCGCCGTCGTTCTCCTCGGCCGGCTGGAAGATGAAGTGCACGGCGCCGTCGAAGTCGCGGTTGGCCGCGAGATAGCGCGCGGCGCCGAGCAGCATGGCGGTGTGGCCGTCGTGCCCGCACGCGTGCATCACGCCGGGATGCTTCGATGCGTGGGAGAAGGCGTTCTTCTCCTCGATCGGCAGCGCGTCCATGTCGGCGCGAAACGCAATGGCGCGGCTGCCGCTTCCGGCGCGCAGGGTGCCGACGACGCCGGTGCCGGCGAGGCCGCGATGCACCTCGACGCCGAACTCGGCAAGCCTGGCGGCGACGAAATCCGACGTCCGGTGTTCCTCAAAACCCAATTCGGGATGCGCATGGAGTTCGTGCCGCCACGCGATCATGTCGTCCTGAAGGGCTGCGATCTGCTCGTTCATGTCCGGCGCCTCCGGCGGCGTTGTTTGAGCATGATCTTTTCGGAAAACCGGTTCCTACTTTTCCGGATCATGCTGTGCGGAGTTTGCCGCAGGCGCGGGAAAAAAGCACGCCGTCAATTAGCGCATGTTCCGGCGAAGTGGGTACCGGGTCGCCGATAAGAACATGCGCCACTCGATGATTCTAGAGCATGTCCCGATTCCGAAGGAACGGGACATGCTCTAAGACCTGGTGCGTCGCCAGGCGCATCAGAGCATCACGTTTGAACGATCGCGGTTACCTGCGCCACAGCGCGAGCAGCGGTCCGTCGCGGCCGTAGACCGGATCGGTCTCGGGCATCGGCACGTCGGCGATCGTCGCCTTGGCGCGCTCGTGCTGGGATGGCGTGGCGCGGCACAGGTCATAGGCGCCGGCCGGCGGATAGGCGCCGACGATGAGGAAATCGTTGCTCGCCGAGATGCGCTGGTGACCGGTGCCGGCGGGCAGCACGGCGACGTCGCCCGGCTCGATCTCGAGCTCCTCGCCGTACTTGCCGCCGAAGCGCACGCGGGCGCGGCCGCGCGCCGCGCCGAGCGCCTCGTGGATGCGCGAGTGATAATGCGTGAACGGATAGACGCCGTTGCGCCACATGTCGCCCCAGCCGTGCCGCGCAAACGTCCGCTCGACCACCGAGGCCGGATCGCGCGCCGCCGACACGTCGATCGCCTTGCGATAGACCAGGAACGGCAGCGCCGGATTGTTGGGAACGAGGCCGTCGTCGGCGAACAGGAAGGTGAGGGGGCGCACGTACTCGACGGCGGCGCTTGCGGTGTGCGTCATTCGAGAAGCTCCGAGTGGCCGGACATCAACGCCGTGCCGGCGCCGGCGGTTCCGGCCCGAGGAAAAAGCGGACGAGAGATGACGGAGGATCGCCGGCTACGCGCTCTTCTTCTGCGTCATCTGTCGTCTGTCATCCGTCCTCTGCTTGTGCTCCCGCATCATGTCGACGAAGCGCGCGAAGAGGTAATGGCTGTCGCGCGGGCCGGGCGAGGCCTCCGGGTGATACTGCACCGAGAACACCGGCCGGTCCTTGAGCGCGATGCCGCAATTGGAGCCGTCGAACAGCGAGACGTGCGTCTCCTGCGCATTCGCCGGCAGGGTGGTGCGGTCGACGGCGAAACCATGGTTCATCGATGTGATCTCGACCTTGCCGGTGGTGAGGTCCTTCACCGGATGGTTGGCGCCGTGGTGGCCCTGATGCATCTTCATGGTGGTGGCGCCGACCGCGAGGCCGAGCATCTGATGGCCGAGGCAAATGCCGAAGGTCGGGACGCCGGAGTCGATGACCTGGCGGATCACCGGCACCGCGTATGCGCCGGTCGCCGCCGGGTCGCCCGGGCCGTTGGACAGGAACACGCCGTCCGGCGCCAGCGCCAGAATGTCCTCGGCCGAGGTCTGCGCCGGCACCACGGTCACCTTGCAGCCCTTGCCGGCGAGCTGGCGCAGGATGTTGCGCTTGATGCCGTAGTCGATGGCGACCACGTGGTAGGCGGGGTGATCCTGCCGGCCGTAGCCCTTGTCCCATTCCCACGGCGTCTCGTCCCAGGTGAAGCGCTGGCCGCTCGTCACCATCGGCACCAGGTCCATGCCGACGAGGCCGGGCCACGCGCGCGCCTCGCGCTCGAGCGCCGCAAGGTCGAATTCTCCTGACGGCGCGTGGGCGATCACCGCGTTCGGCATGCCCTTCTCGCGGATCAGGGCGGTGAGCGCGCGGGTGTCGAGACCGGCGAGCCCGATGACGCCGCGGCTCTTGAGCCATTGGTCGAGATGACGCGTGGCGCGATAGCTCGACGGGTCGGTGATCGAAGTGCGCAGGATCACGCCGCAGGCGCCCGGCGTCGCCGCCAGGTTGACGGTCTCGATGTCCTCCTCGTTGGTGCCGACATTGCCGATGTGCGGGAACGTGAAGGTGATGATCTGGCCGGCATAGGACGGGTCGGTGAGGATTTCCTCGTAG
>Ga0099828_10001813_pt1 | contig 14566 bp, 14 predicted proteins | sample CZO8metaG_2_FD_79338 | JGI IMG/M metagenome (GOLD analysis project Ga0099828, IMG submission 79338) | Vadose zone soil microbial communities from the Eel River Critical Zone Observatory, Northern California, USA - CZOApr15con2H1.8 metaG | ecosystem: Environmental > Terrestrial > Soil > Vadose...
CCTGCCGGATTACCTGGCCAGCGGCCAGATCCTGGTCGGCTGCGAGGGCAACGACGAGAGCCTTGGCTACCTGGCCAAGATCGTCGGCGTCGATGCCTTCGCCTGGGCTTCGGACTATCCCCACGAGGTCGACCTGCCCGGCGCGCAGGCGCAGATCGCCGAAACGTGGGAGCGGCCCAATTTGACCGAGGACCAGAAGCGAGCCGTCCTGGGCGAGAACGCCCGGCGCTTCTTCCGGTTGCCTAAGCTGGCGGCCGTGGCTGCCTAGCTCTTGACCTCGTTCGGGAACAGCTTGGCGGCGTATTCGCGAGTCACCACGTCGGCCACGGCGTTGTCGTAGAAGCGCTTGGGATCGGCCGCCAGCGCTTGTGGCGTGCCCAGGCCCTCCAGCACGTTCTTAATTGATACGGGGTCGATGCGCAGATCCTTGTTCCAGGTTTTGAGCGCGGTCTCGTAGTCGCTGTCCAGGGCAGCCTGATCGGTCATTTGAGTACGTTTCATCTGACTCTGTTTGGCCAGCGCAGGATCGTCCACCGCGCGTTTGAGGCCGTCCAGGTAGCCGAGCAGGTAGGCCCGAATGGCCTGCGGGTTCTTAGTAAAGAACGCCCGGCCGGTGGACAGCGCCGGGCCAGGCAGTCTGAGGCCCTCTTTGAAGTAATCGATGATGAGCGGGTAGCCTTTGTTGAGCGCCACTGTGTTGGTGGGCGACGGCGCGATGATGGCGTCGGCCTGGCCGCTGAGGAACGTCGTCAGCGAAGCCGTTGAGTGCGGATGGTAGAGCAGCTTCATGTCTTTGCTCACGTCCATGCCGTACTTCTTGGCCGTCAGCTTGAGCGCGATCTCGCCGAACGCGCCGGGGGAGGTGGTGGCCACGGACTTGCCGCGCAGTCCCTCGAAGGTGGTGATCCCCTTCGTCCCGATCAGGGCCAGCGTGCTTCGGTCCACGGTGGCGGCCACGTAGATCAGGTCGGCGCCGGCCAGATCGGCGGTGACGGGCGTGGTGCCGCCCTGGTACATATCGATGGAGCCGGAAGTCAGCGCCTGCGCGGCGGCCGACGCACTGACGATGCTGACGTCCACCTCCAGGCCACGCTTGGCGAAGTAGCCGAGCTCCTGAGCAAGACGAACGGGGGTCGCTGAAGCCTCATCGGCAGCCAGCGCCACAGTAAGCCTTGGTTTTTCGGGTCTCGTCTCCTTGGCGGAGGAGCTTGCAACCGCCGGGGGGCTAGGGCTGCCAGCAGGCGAAGCCGCGCTGCAGGCGCCCTCCAGCGCAGCCAGTCCGATCGTCAGAATCACGGCCCAGATTCCTCGCGTAGCTCGGCACAACAAACGGCTCATCGGCACGCTGGCGCCCGATGCTACCATGGCTGGCCAATGAATCAGGCGACACGGCGGCAATTTCTGCACCGCGCCGCTGCGTTCACGCTGCTGAGCCTGGCCGGCTGCGGCGGTGGGTCGGCCAGCATCGGAACGCCGAGCTCAACGCCACCGGCCAAACCCGCCGATCAAGCGGCCGCCCCGCCCGATTGGCAGCAGCACTGGGACAAGCTCGTTGCCGCAGCCAAGCAAGAGGGGGTCGTCGCCTACGCCTTGGCGGTCGGTCTCCTCCTGGCGGTCTTGGGCCTCATCGCCATCCAGCAGAAGCTGGTGGCCGGGCGTCAGTGCGTGACCGTCGGCGGCCGGTTCCAGAACACGCGGGTGCGGTTGGGGCTCTGGACATGGCCACTGTTCGGGCTTGTCGGGCTGACCGTCCTATTGATGATTGGCGTGCCCCTGGTGTTCTCCATCATGGGCACGTTCATGCGTCTATTCGGGTTCTTCACCGAGGACACCTGGACGCTCAAGCACTGGGCCGCCGCCATCCATCAGCCGGCTCTGCTGAACGCCTTGAAGAACACTGTCCTGATCGGTTTCGCCAGCGCGCTCCTCGGCATTGCGGCGTACGTTGGGCTGACTTACCTGATCGTACGCGCCAGGGTCGCCGCCAGCCGCACGCTGGATGTGGTCAGCTGGCTGCCCACCGCTATCCCGGGCATCGTCCTGAGCTTGGCTTTTGCCAGCGTGGCACTGAACGTCCGGCCCATCCGGCCGCTGTACGGCACGCCGGCGGTGCTCATCCTGGCTTTCGTGGTGGCCACCATGCCGCTGGGCGTGCAGATACTGAACGGCGCCTTCAAGCAGCTGGCGGCCGAGCTCGAAGAGGCGTCCTAATGTCTCGGGCAGCGGCTGGCCGCGCACGTCATGGTCGATCACCCTGCCCATCCTCGCGCCCACGCTGCTGGTAATTGGCATGATCACCTTCATGGCGGCCACTCGCAACGTCGCCCAGGTGGCGCTGCTGTCCAACAACGCCAACCAGCCCATAACCATGCTGCAGCTGAACTACATCGCCGACGGGCGGCTGGAAGTGGCCAGCGTCGTCGGCTGCATCAGCCTGTTCATGACCGTTGCCCTGGCCTTGCTGGCACGCAAGCTAGGCTACCGGACGGCTTAATCGTTACCATCCCAATTCAAAGAATGATGGACAGAGCGATTCCGGCGCTTGCTCCGGCAATGGTTGGCCGGGAGGATGAGCTGGAAGCGCTGGAGCAATACTGGCGCCTCGCCACCCAGGGACGGGGACGGTTGGTCCTGCTGGCGGGAGATGCTGGAGTTGGCAAGACGCGGCTGGCGCGGACCTTCCTGCAGCGACTTTCAGCCGAGATCCTGAAAGGCCATTGCTACGAGGAGGACCCGGCTGCTCCCTACGGGCCATTTGCCGATGCCCTCCGGACTTTTGTTCGGGCCAACGGGGCAGCGGTTCTATGCCAAAGACTGGGCGCGCTTTGTGCCGATCTAGGCATGCTCTTACCCGAGCTCGGCGCCACACCAAGCGCGCCCGCCGGCGACCCACATGTACAAAAGACACGTCTGTTCGAGGCAATCGTTAGGGCCGTTGTGCCGGGCGATCTCAAAAAACCCCGGCTGTTGCTCCTGGAAGACCTCCATTGGTCCGACCAAACCAGCCACGAGCTGCTGGTCCAGCTCGCCCGGGCGGTCGAGGACCAGGCGATGCTGGTGCTAGGCACCTATCGCAGCGACGAGCTGCACCGGAGACATCCCTTTACCCGCGTGCTGGCTGGCCTGGCTCGCGCAAGGCTCTGTGATGAAGTTCGGCTCGAGCCGCTTCGCGTCGAAGGCGTTCGATCGATGCTGAAGGGTATGCTCGGCCGTCCGGCGCCGGAAGCGTTCACCGCGGCAGTGCACGACCGCACCGACGGCAACCCCTTCTACATCGAGGAGATTGTGAAGCTCCTGCAGGAACACGACCAGTTGACCGGGGCGATGAGAGCCATACAGCCTGGCACTTATATGGATCAGCTGGGCTTGCCACTGTCGGTGAAGGACGGGATCATAAGCCGCGCAGCCGATCTCGACGCGGCGGCCAGCCACGTGCTCAACTACGCGGCAGTCATCGGACGGCGGTTTGACTTCGACCTGCTGCTGCAAGCCAGTGGGCTGGATGAACCCAAACTCGTGGACGTGCTCCGGAAGCTGGTGCAGCGGCAGCTGATAGTCGAGGACAGTCCGGACGTGTACAGCTTCCGCCACGCGCTTACCCGGGAGGCTGTCTACCGGGAGCTACTGGGCCGCGACCGCAGGATGCGCCACCAGGCCGTGTTGGGCGAGCTGGAAGCGCTGCACGCCACCAAGCTCGAAGCCGTAATGGACCAGCTCGCCTATCACAGCGTGCAGGCCAGAGAGCTCGATAAAGCCGCGCGCTATACCCGCCTGGCCGGAGATAAAGCCGCGACGCTGTGTGCTTATCGCGAGGCCATCGCTTATTACGAGCAGGCGCTCGAGCTGGCAGGGACGCTGGGGCCACGAGAAGAGGCCGAGCTGCTGGAGCGGCTGGCGGAAGCCACCTATCCGCTCGGCCAACCGGAAGTACACGAGCGCTACTGGCGGCAAGCGCTGGAACTGTATCGCCAGCTTGGCGAGCGGCAGAAAGTGGCCCAGATCTCCCGCCGGTTGGGCAGGCTGAGCTGGGAGCGCGCCGATCGCGAAGCGGCCTTTGCCTACACCCGGGCCGCGATTGCCGCACTGGATGGCGAGCCACTCTCTGCGGAGCTTGGCCGGGCCTACGCTGCGCTTGCGCTGCTGCATGCGTTATCGACTGAGATCGAGCCGGCGCTCTCGTGGGGCGGACAGGCGGCGAATCTCGCGCGCCAGTTCGACGATCAGTCCGCTCTGGCCTTGGCCACAAACGCCACCGGCGTAGCCCTCATCGACAACGGCGACGTGGAGGCCGGAGTCGAATGCTTACAGCGCGCTCTGGTCATCGCTCGCGAGGCCGGCGACGTCGGGGAAATGGGTCGCGCCTACAACAACCTTGGCTTCCGTCTGCTGCGTTTGGGTGAGGTTCGCCGGGGCGCGGAGATGCTGGAAGAAGGCAAACAGATGGCTGAAGAAGCGGGCTACGACGCGGCTGTTTTCCACCTGACGGCCCGGCTTGGTGAAGCTGAAATGCTGCTGGGCCGTTGGGACACCGCTGGGGAGCTGTTGGATGGAGCACTGGCCGCCGCTGAACGCGGGATGCCGGTCGTGGGTGTCCTGGCGGGCGTCAGAAAAGCCGAACTGCTGTGGCGTCAAGGCCGTGTGTCGGACACGCTGGCGCTCCTGGAGGAGCTTCAGCCGGTCTGCGAGAAACAAGCCGAGTTCCAGGTCATGGGGCCGTTCCTGGCTTTGCTGGCACGGGCGTCGCTTGCCGGCGGTGACGTAGATCGCTCGACGCACGCCATCGAGCAGGCGGCCGAGATGTCGCGCCAGTTTGGCTCGGGCATACGCGGCGCGGGTGTTCTGGCCTGCGGGATAGAGGTATGCCTGGAGGCGGGCCGGCCGGGCGAGGCTCGTGAGCTGCTGGGCGAACTGGACGATCTCGCTCGCCGCGTCCCGGCGCCACTCGCCCTAGCTCACGCCGTCGATTGCCGTGGCCTGGTTGCTTCTAACGAGCGCAACTGGCCCGTCGCAGCCAGTCATCTGCGCCGCGCCGCCGGCATGTGGCAAGAAATGGCCATGCCGTACGAGGAAGGTCATTCGCGCCGCCGTCTCGCCGAGTGCTTGTTCGAGACTGGTTTGGCCGTCGAGGGGAAGTCAGAACTGGAGAGGAGCCGGCAGATTTTCGAGCAGCTCGGCGCGGCCCGTCAGCTCGAAGCTGTGGACAGTGAGGCCGCGCACCGCCGGGTCGTAATAGGCGCGCCCGCACAGCTGCCGGCCAGCGGCGGCTTGACTGCGCGTGAGCGTGAGGTCGCCCAATTGGTGGCCCAGGGTCAGAGCAACCGCGAAATCGCTGCCCGGCTAGTGATCGCGCAGGGCACCGCCGAGCGCCATGTAGCCAACATCTTCGCCAAGTTGAACGTGAGCTCTCGAGCCCAGCTCGCGGTCTGGGCCAGCGAGCATGGTCTTCTGGCATCTACCTAGCCGCTGCCGCACAGATACATACCGCCGGCTACATGGTTTCCTGGATGGCACCGCGCCGCCGCGCGCCTATGGTGACGGCATGATCGACTTTCTTGACATCGAAGCAGCCTACCACCGCGAGCGGGCACAACAAGACATGAGAGCCATCAAGGGCCATCCGGACCTTAGGGCTGTACGCTTCCAGCCGCCTTTATTCTCAATCCGAGCCATCCTCGAGCAATGGATCCTCCGAGGCGAACGATTCCTGGCTCCGCTCGGACTCACACAGCGGTTAGGCCGGCAGCTCCGCTAGCTCCTCGACGGGCTTCGGAACCCCTCGCTGGTCGAGGATGGGGCTGTACTTTGTAGCGGCGCCCTGGCGCTGGCGAACCTGGATACCGAGCCCGCCCTGGCCGATCTCAGTGCGCATCCACAGGTACTGGTTCTTAGCGGGATCGCGGAACACGTTCATGGGATCTCTGCCCTGCTCGACGAGCTTGATGTTCTCCTCCAGCATCTTGCGGAAGAGAATGATGCCCTTGTCGGAGCGGCCCAGGTTCTCGTAGCGGCGGTCGGCGATCTCGCCCTGTGAGATCCAGGCGGCCGGGTCCTGGGCGGAATTCGTGTCCAGGATCTCCCAGCGGGGCTGTCCGTCCTCGTCCAGCTCGATCGGCTTGGGGAAGTACAGCGGAATGTCCTCCGGCTGCTGCTCCGGCTCGCCTGGCTCGCGTTTGTAGCTGGACACCCACCAGTGCGCCGTGCTGACGTCATCGATCGGCACACGGATCTGGAAACTGGGGCCGGTCAGGCCGATCCCGGGCTGGCCATCGCCGCTGCTGCCCTGCCGCAGCATGTTGGGGAAGACGATGGGATGGCCGTCCTTCCAGGAGGTGTGCTCCTCGGTGTTGCCTTCGGTGATGCGGCGCTTGACGATGCCGTACTCGAAGACGTCAAAGCCGATCTTGACGTGCTTCTTGTGAGGGATGTGCAGGTCGGGCCGCTCTAGCCGGTCCAGCACGTAATTGGCGAAGCGGATGTGCAGCCACTCCAGGTGCACCGGGTCCAGTGAGTTCTCCTGGCACTGCAGCCAGTTGCACGGCAAGGTGGCGTAGCCGATGTCGCGCACCGCCCCGTCCATGCAGTACACATCCCAGCGCGGCAGCAGGGGAGCGGGCTTGGGGCCGAGATAGGCGAACAGCAGCCCCGACATCTGCTGGACGGGGTAGGCCTTGATGCAGATCTTGTCCTTGAAGCGACCGTCGGGGTCTTCCGTCTCCTCGTAGGGCTGCTCCAGACACTGGCCGGTGTCGCTGTACAGCCAGCCGTGGTAGGCGCAGCGCAGCCCGTTCTCCTCGGGCACGCCGTACAGCATCGACATGCGGCGGTGCGGGCAGAAGTTGTCCACAAGCCCATAGGTGTCTGATAGGTCCTTATAGAGGATCAGGTCCTCGCCCAGGATGCGGACCTTCCTGGTGTACTTGTCCTTCATCTGGGACACGGTGGCGACAGGATGCCAGTAGCGCCGCATGAGCTCGCCCATAGGCGTGCCGGGCCCAACCCGAGTCAGCCGATCGTTCTGTTCCGCGGTGAGCATGCCCGGAGTCTACAACGGCCTATTTGACTTGCTTCAACAGTTCGGGCGGCTCGATGCCCATCGCACCGGCGATCTGCTTGATGGCGACGTGGCTCAGGCTCTCATTGGGTCGCAATGGGAGCAGGACTTCGCCGTACCTGGCGTGCTTGAACTTGAGGTGCTTGTGCTGTCCCGCCTGGACCTCGTAGCCGTGATGCTCTAAGAACCGCCGCATGTCTTTGGCCTTGATGGGCGAGAGTGCGAAGCCTTTCTCTTTGCCCATGTCTCTGCGCTCAGAGCTTCCGCGAACGCGTCAGCAGGATCAGCTGCCAGGCGGCGATGACCAGCAAGGCGACCCCGGCGGCGCTCCACTGGAGCCGCCCCGTCATGACGCTGCCTCGGATCAGCCCAAAACCCTGACCAATCCAAACCAGGCCAACCACGAAGCAAATGATCGCGCCGCTGATTCGGATGGCTTTCAAGAGACCGGCACGACGTCCAGGTTGGCGTCGTAGTCTGCAGGGACGGGCACCTGGTGGGTAAGCATGATCTCGCGGCGCTCGCGGGCGGACTGCATGATGGCGAGGCTGACCTCGAGGGTGGCCATGCCCCAGCGGCCGTCGTGGAAGATGGGCTTGCCCAGGACCACGCCGTTGTACAGCTCCTCCAGCTCGGCCCGCCGGCCGCGGCTGCGGCCCTGCCCGGCCAGCGTCACTTCACGCAGGCCGTCATCGTCGTAGACGTACACGCCATGCGCTGAGTGGCGCATGTCGCCGCGCTCGCAGCTCACGATGACCAGGCCCAGATCGCCCGGCAGCCAGGGGCCGGGCTCATTGCGCCGCAGGACGGCTTCCTGGCGCCGGCCGCCCAATCGCATGTCCTGCTTGTCGCGGGTCTCATCGCGGGTGCCGGTGCGCATGGCCTTGCGGATCTCTGTCCGCTGCTCCAGCGTGTACTCCTGCTTGGACTCGCCCCACGGCATCAGCTCATTGCCCAGGAAGTAGCCGTAGCCGTTGTGGACGATGCTGGCCGGGGTGCCGTCCTCGAACTCCAAGTAGGCGCTGTAGTAGCCGGGAATAGGCCGCTCCGGCATCCACTGGCCCGTCATGGCCCTCACGCTGCGCAGCAGCCCGCCGCCAAGCAAGCGGACGCTGTCACCCTGGTGCGGCACCTGCCGGTAGGGCACGCCGCCGCCCTGGTTAAAGTCGAGCTCATCGGGCGTGCGAGGCCGCAGCATCCAGTCGGAGTAGGCCCAGATGTGAATGGCGCACAGCTTTCCCAGCTCGCCCGACTGGATGAGCTTGCGCATCGTGCGAATGGCCGGGCTGAAGCTCTGCGTGTGTCCGGCGAGCAGCTTGACTCCGTGCTTGTCGGCGGCCTCGAGCATCTTCTCGGCCTGCTCGATCGACAGCGCCATGGGCTTCTCGACCACAACGTGCTTACCGTGCTCCGCGGCCAGGATGGCGTGCTCAGCATGGAACCGGTTGGGCGTGGCGATCCAAACGGCGTCGAGCTCCGGGTCGGCGCACAGCTTGGCCACGCTGTCATAGGTCCGAGCATCGGGGTAGCGCTCCCTGAAGCGCTGCAGCGTCTCGGGCACGAGGTCGGCGCCGCCGACGAGATCGAGCTCCGGCATGCCTTCCATTGCCGGCAGGATCTCGGCCGCGCCGACGCCGATGCCGGCCAGACCGACCTTGAGCTTCCGCGCCACGCCTACATGGTACGCTGGCGCCCATGGCAGCGCCAAGCGTCATCCTCAACCGCGACCTGACCACCATCTGGCGCAACTTCAACGACGTCCCTAAGGGGCGAGTCGGCCGCAAGCGCAACTCGGGCGACTGATGTCGGGCGCGCTTGACGGCGTCCGCGTCATCGAGATCGCCCAATACGTGGGCGGCCCATATGCCGGCGGGCTGCTGGCGGACCTGGGCGCGGAGGTCATCAAGATCGAGGCGCCGCCGCACGGCGACCCGTACCGCAGCTGGACCTCGGGCAACTACAGCAGCACCTTCTGCTCGCTGAACCGAGGCAAGAAAAGCATCCTGCTGGACCTGCGCTCTCAGGGCGGGCTGGAGGTCGCGCTGGCCCTGGCCAAGACCTCCGACGTGCTCATCGAGAACACCAGGCCGGGCGTCATGGACCGGTTGGGGCTAGGCTACAACGCGCTGCACGAGCTCAGTCCACGGCTGGTGTACTGCTCGATCACCGGGTTCGGCCCAAGCGGGCCGTACGTCAAGCGGCCCGGCTACGATACGGTTGGCCAGGCCATGAGCGGCCTGCTGAGCCTCGTGACCGATCTGGACGACCCCAAGCCTATGGGCATCTCGCTGTCCGACCACATTGCTGGCCTGTACGCGGTCTATGCCATCCTCGCCGGCCTGGCGGCGCGGGAGCGGATCGGCCAGGGGCAGCACGTCCAGACGTCGCTGCTGCAGTCCTCGCTGTCTTTCCTCTCGGAGAACATGGCCCGCCACCTGGACGAAGGCGGCGCGCCGCCAACGCGCGAGACGCGCGTGCGCACGGCCGGCGTCTACGCGTTTCGGGATCGCGACGGCGCGCCGTTCGTGGTCCACCTGTCCACACCGGACAAGTTCTGGCACGGCGTGGCGCGCGCCATGGGCCGGCCGGAGCTGATCGACGACCCGCGCTTCGCCACCCGCAAGGACCGCATCCAGAACCGCGAGGCCATCCTCGACATCCTGACGCCGGTGTTCGCTACCGATACCCGGGATTGCTGGCTGGAGCGCTTGCAGGCCAACGACGTGCCGTCGGCAAGCCTCTACAACTTAGAGGAAGCCGCCGCCGATCCACAGGTGCAGCACCTGGGCATCATCCAGGAGGTCAGCCATCCTGACATGGGCCCCACGCGCATCGTCGGCAGCGGCATCAGCATGGACGTCACGCCGACGGCCATCGGCCCAGCGCCGGTCCTGGGCGAACATACACAAGCCATCCTGGCCGAGCTGGGCTTCCCGGTCGATTGGGCGCCGGCATAATGGGCGGATGCTGAAGATCGACGTCCACGCTCACCTGTACGACGAGCGCTACCTCAAGGAGCTGGGCGACGTCCTCGCGGAGCCCAAGACCAACATCGAGCAATCCAGCCTCAGGCAGTACTGCCGGACGATGACTATTCCGGCCAACTGGGACATCGACGAGCGGCTGGGCACGATGGAGCAGATCGGGCTCGATTATCAGGTGCTGTCGCTGTCGATTCCCATGTGCTACGACGGCGACGCCGCCACGCGACTGCGCCTGGCGCGGCTCACCAATGACCGCTTTGCCGAGGTCTGCCGGCGGCATCGGAAGCACTTCTTCGCCTTTGCCAGCCTGCCGCTACCGGACGTGGACGCCTCCCTAAAGGAGCTGGAGCGCTGCCTGGACGAGCTGGGCATGGTGGGCGTGGGCTTCGGCTCGAACGTGCGCGGCATGCGGCTGGACCACGCACAGCTGGCGCCGATCTTCGAGGAGCTGAACCGCCGCGGCACGACTGCCTTCCTCCATCCCAACACACCGAGCTGCGCCGGCCCCGACCTGGAGGAATTCAACCTGATGGCCGGCCTGGCCTACATGTTCGACACGGGCGTGACCGTCTACCGCATGATCTACTCCGGCATGCTGGAGCGCTACCGCCAGATGAAGGTCATCGTGCCGCACCTGGGCGGGATGCTGCCCTTCCTGGCGGCACGAATCGAGGGGGTATACCGTGGCAATCCCGATGCGCAGGCCATCCCCAGGCCGCCCAGCGAGTACCTCAAGGAGCTGTACTACGACACCGTCAGCTTCCATCCCCCGGCGCTGCGGCTCGACTTCGAGATGTTCGGCGCCGACCACCTCATGCTCGGTAGCGACTACCCTCTCGGCCGCGCCAGCCTGGAGTCCGCTGTCCGCTTCGTGGCCGAGTTCGACGACTTCTGCGAGCAGGACCGCGCCCAGGTGTTCGGCGAGACCGCGATCCGGGTCCTGGGGCTGAAGGTCTAGGCTTCCACCGGGTACAGCGCGTCCATCATGCGGCGCTTGTGGTACGCGGGGTCGCCCAGGTACTGGTACAGCACGCGGCTGGCGATGTGGTGCGCCATGAGCGGATGGTCGAGGGCGGTGCCAGGGCCAGCCCACACTTTGTGGGCGTAGTCCACGACCTGGTAGTAGCCCTCACTGGCGACCGCTTTGGCCTCGTGGATGAAGCCTTTCGCGGGCAGGCCGGATTCCAGCTTCCAGATGGTCTCGTAGGTGATCCAGCGGGCCGCGTCCATGTGGTCAGCCAGCTCGACCATGTGGTCCTGGACGCGCTGAAAGCGGCCGATTGGCTGGCCGAAAGCGATGCGCTCGCGGGTGTACTCGACCGTCGTATCGAAGATCTGCTGGCAGGCGCCGACCTTGGAGGCGCACAGGATCGGCAGGGCCTGGTCGAGGGCGCTCTCGATCGTGTCCCAGCCTGAGCCAGGCGAGCCGAGCAGCGCAGCCCGCGGCATACGCACGTTCTCGAAGCGCACCTCGGCCACGGTAGCCAGCAGCTCGCCGCGCTGACGGACCGACACGCCTGGCCGGTCTCGTTCGACCAGCACCAGGCTCACTCCCTCACGCGAACGCGCGCCCACGATGTACATGTTGGCCGGGTGGCCGTCCTGTACGAACTGCTTGACCCCGCTCAGGACGAAGCCGTCGCCGCTGTCGGCCAGCTCCATCTCGACCATCTCCGGCCCCCAACCCATGCCAGAGTCCGACACCGCCAGCGTGGCTATGACCTCGCCCTTGCACATGGCAGGCAGCAGCTGCCGCTTCTGGTCGTTCGAGCCGCCGTGCAGGATGAGCAGCGGCGACAGTACGCCGGCGGAGAACACCGGCGCCGGCAGGGGACCACTGCCAAAGCCCTCGAACGCCACCGCGCAGTCCATCACGCTGCCACCGGCGCCGCCGAGCTCTTCCGGGACGGGCATGCCCAGCCAGCCGGACTGAGCCGCGGTACGGAACAGGCCGCGGTCGTAGCCGTCCTCACGCTGATAGCAGCGGGCCACGCGGTCCGGCTTGACCTCGCGCTCCATGAAGTCGGCGATGCTCTCCTTGAGCATCTGCTGCTCGTCGGTGAGGTTGAAGTCCATCTAGATCGTCACCGCCGCTTTCTCTTTGGTGGCGCGGCCGAGGCCCATGCGCCGGGCCACGATCAGCCGGTCGGTGTCGAGCGTGCCGCCGCCGTGCAGCTGGCCCGGGCCAGCTCGCAGCAGGTACTCGAAATCGGCGAACTCGTGGACGTCGTAGTTGGGCACGAGCGCGTCGTAGCCCAGGATCTGCTGCACGCGCTGGGCGTTGCGCAGCCGGACCGTGCGCTGGTAATAGCGCAGCTGGGCACCACCGTAGGGATGCGGATCGCGGTTGAGGCGATGCCAGTAGTTGCGTTGGTTCATCAGCCGCACCGCGTGCGACTCGATCAGCGCCTCGGCCAGGATGTCTCGCACGTGCGGATCGGCGATGGGCGGCTTGCCGGCGCGTTTGGTCTGCTGGCAGTACTCGAACAGCCGCTCGACGGCCGGATCGCCGGTAACGGAGCCGCCGCCGCCATGCTCCAGCTCCATATGCGTGTGGCTGACTTCCCAGCCGTTGTTCTCGCCGCCCACCAGGTACTTGGCGGGCACGCGCACATCGTCGAAGAACACTGCGTTCTTGATGCCCATCAACATCGGCAGGTGTTGGATGGTGATGCCGGGCAGGTTGGCGGGCATGTACAGCCAGCCCAGGTTCTCGTGCCGGGGGCGGCCGGGGTCGGTGCACACAAGCAGCCAGATCCAATCGGGCGGCAGCTTGTGGCCGACCATGATCTTCTGGCCGTTGACCACGTACTCGTCGCCCTGACGGATGGCGGTGGTCTTGACGTTGGCCACGTCGGAGCCGCTCTGCGGCTCGGTGAGCACCTGCCAGACGGAGATCAGGCCGCGAGTCATGGGCGGCAGGAACTCGCGCTTCTGGTCCTCCGTGCCGTGATACAGGATGCAGGGCACGACGATGCGAGCCAGGGTGTAGAAGATGTGGTCCAGGGCCAGGCCGTACTCGCTCAGCTCGGCGTCGATGACCGCCTGGTACTCAGCGGTGAGTCCGGCGCCGCCGTACTCGGGCAAGAGCGTCGGGAACAGCCAGCCCTTGGCGCCGAGCTTCTCGGCCAGGCCGCGGCGGAACGTGTACTCCTCGTCGTTCTCCCGCGTCGACCAGTTGGCCGACCAGCGTAGGTGCTCCGAGCCGCGCATGGCGTCCTTGACCCAGGCACGCATCTCGTGTTGGAACGGCTTGAGCTCGGGCGAAACCTCGTCGAGCGCGAAATCCATTAGATGACCCCCTGCTCCCGGAGCGCGGAAATAGCTCGGCCATCATAGCCGAGGAGCTGCAGGACCTCATCCGTGTGCTCGCCCAAATGGGGGGCGGGAAAGCGGATGCCGGCCGGCGTTGCTGAGAGGTGGACGGCCTCGCCCACGAGCCGGCTGCCGTCCACTTCCCGCGGCAGGCCGAGATGCCGCACTTGCGGGTCATCGAACGCCTCCTCCAGCGTATTCGCGGGCGCGCAGGGCACGCCCTCAGCCTCCAGCGCCGCCAGCCAGTGCGCTCGCGGCCGCTCGCCAGCAAGCGCCTGCAGCATGGCCTGGACCTCCGCGTGCTGCTCGTAGCGGCGCTGCCAGCGAGCGAAGCGCTCGTCTACGCCAAGCTCTTCCCGGCCTAGACCGCGGCACAGCGCCTGCCAGGCGCGGTCGTGCGCGCCCAGGTGCACGATGAACGTCCGGCCATCCCGGCCCTTGAGGCTGTAGATCCGGCCGCGCACGAAGTTGGCTCGGTCGACGGCCTCGCCGCCGTTCAGGAAATCGGCCACATGCGACTCGATGAACGCCAGGCTGGAGCGCAGCAGCGACACGTCCACGAATTGGCCCTCAGCGGTGCGCTCGCGGGCATACAGCGCCGCCAGCACGCCATAGGCGCCGAACACGCCGCTCACGTGATCGGCGATGGACACGCCCACCGGCAGCGGCTCGCGCACGTCCGACACCAGGCTGAGCATGCCGCTCAGCGCCTGGGCCAGGGTGTCGAAACCGGGCCGGTCCTTGTACGGCCCGCTCTGGCCGAAGCCGGAGATCGAGCAGTGGATGAGGCGCGGGTTTCGCCGGCGCAGGTCCGCAAAGTCGAGGCCGAGGCGGGAGCGGGTAGCGGGCCGGAAGTTCTCGACCAGCACGTCGGCAGCATCGAGCATCCGCAGAACGATCGCGCGGCCCTGCTCGGTGCCAAGGTCAAGCGTCAGGCTCTTCTTATTGCGGTTGAGAGCCCGGAAGCTTGGGCTGTAGAGCTCGTGCTTGGGGTTCCGGCCGCGGTGCGTGTCACCGGTAGGTGGCTCGACCTTCAGGACGTCGGCGCCGAGGTCCCCGAGCAGCATGCCGGTGTAGGGGCCGGCCACGTGCCCGGACAGCTCGACCACGCTGACGCCTTCGAGCGGCGTCGTCGCTTCTGTCAGGCCTCTAGCCAAGCTCTTTCAGGGCCTGCTTGACTGGCGGAACTCCTCCTCGGTCAGCTCCGCCTGCCGCA
>Ga0099828_10001814_pt1 | contig 14561 bp, 16 predicted proteins | sample CZO8metaG_2_FD_79338 | JGI IMG/M metagenome (GOLD analysis project Ga0099828, IMG submission 79338) | Vadose zone soil microbial communities from the Eel River Critical Zone Observatory, Northern California, USA - CZOApr15con2H1.8 metaG | ecosystem: Environmental > Terrestrial > Soil > Vadose...
ACCCGTTAAGGTATGTCCGCTTTCGAGGCGGATCGTTTCAACCACTCACGCACCTCTCCGCGTCGGACGGCCATTCAGTCGTCGGTCTGTGGGCGTTAGTCGCTTAGTGAAAAGCAGATTCCTCGCGGGCCGAAGCTCATTCGGATGACAAGTCCTAATATTTTTTAACTACTTGTTGCCGTAGTCTTTGTGTTCCGCCCGGCGCTGCTGAAAAAACGATTGCAACAATTCGGCGCAACGACCGGCCAGAACGCCGCGCGTGACCTCCACCTGATGATTCAGTTGCGGATAGTTCAGCACCTGCATAACTGAATGCACCGCGCCGGCTTTGGCGTCGTCGGCGCCGTAGATCAACCGTTTGATCCGGGCATGCACCAGCGCACCCGCGCACATTGTGCACGGTTCAATTGTAGCAAACAGTTCGCAGTCCCGAAGGCGGTGGTTGCCTACAGTGGCGCCGGCTTCGCGCAAGGCAACGATTTCGGCGTGGGCCGTGGGATCGGCGTTGGTGAGATTGCGGTTCCAGCCGCGGCCAACTATCCTTCCATCGCAGACCGCTACCGCACCGACGGGAACCTCACCTGCTTCCAGGGCGCAGTGGGCAGCGCGCAGAGCCTCTTCCATCCAGAGTTCGTCTGAAGCGGTCGTTGGTCGTTTGTCCTTAGTCGCCAGTCAACGCCGGCATTGTAGGGTCCAGGTCATTCTAGCGCGTAGGGCGATGCAAGACACAGCGGATGCCAGGGGGTGTGACGGCCGGAGCATGAGCATCGGCCGTCAGATGACATGCAGAACGGTGCGCACAACTTCGGGCACGACCAAACGGATCACCGTCGGGACGATCACGGTTATCATGTCGTGTGCGGTGACAATGATTGGTATTGCAAGGAGGACCCAGGCAATCGTCGGAATTTGAGTCAGGTTGGTCTTCATGACTCCTCCTGGAATAAGTACGGAAGAGCGAGGCAGGAAGTTCCACTTGTGACTCTGCGAGTGGGCCCCTGTGGTGATATCCTAAAGGTGACATGGCGATTCCGAATCTGCTCCGAAAACTGTTTTTGCTCGACCTTCTCCAGGGACTTCGGGTTACTTTCCGGTATCAGGACCCCAAGGAGATTTACACGGAGCAGTATCCGCTGGAACGACCGCAGGTGGCCGAGCGCTATCGGGGTGCGCCCCGGCTGAATGTCAATCCCGACACCAACGAGACCCTGTGTATTGCCTGCGATCTGTGCGCGCTGGCCTGCCCGGAGCACCTGATCGTGGTCTCCAGCGAGCGCAACGAAAAAACCCGCCGCAAGGAACTCACCAACTTCACCTACGACCTGAGCCGCTGCATGTTTTGCGGGCTCTGTGAGGACGCCTGTCCCACCGACGCGCTGGAATTGACTCAGGATTTCGAGCTGGCCAACTACACCCGCGAAGGCGCCATCTGGGGTCGCGAGACGCTGGAGAAAGGCCCGCAGCCGACGCAATATAGGAAGTAGTCGCATCAAGCGAGAGTAATTTAGAGATTCCTGCCTGCGGAACACATGTCACCTACACCCTTGGCTGCTGCTGGGTCATGCAGTGCATTGCGCCGAAGCCCCAAATCAAATCTCCGGAGTAGATTCCGACGACGTCGCGGGCAGGGAAGAACTCGGTAAGCGTGTTGAGCGCGATGCGGTCGTTGGGATCGTTGAAGACGGGAACGAGCACAAGTTCATTGGCGATGTAGAAATTGGCGTAGCTGGCGGGCAAACGGCGACCTTCGAATACGGCAGGCCGAGGCATTGGAAGGTCGACGATGGCGAGCGGCTTACCATCCTGATCAGTGGCAGAGCGCAAGCGGCGAATGTTTTCCCGCAGTGGCTCGTAGTTGGGGTCGCTCGGATCGGACTCGACCACGGTCACGATCGCGTCGGGCGCGACGAAGCGGGTGATATCGTCCACGTGGCCGTGAGTATCATCGCCGAGAATTCCAGAGTTAAGCCAGATCACCTTCTTAACCCCTAAGTAATCGGCAAAGACTTTTTCGTAGTCCTCCCGCTGCATACTCGGATTGCGCTCCTGACTTTTGCTGAGCAGGCATTCTTCGGTCGTGAGCAGCGTTCCTCTGCCGTTTACGTCGATCGAGCCACCTTCGAGCACGACGCGCTGCTTGCCGAAGAGGGGGCGGACTTCACGGGCGTGGGTGGCGTGCGCCATGTGGCTGCCGATTTTTTCGTCGCGCTGGAAGTTGGGATATTTGGCCCAGGCGTTGAAGCGCCATTTGATAGCCAGAAGGCTGTAAGGCTCAGTCGAAAACACCGACTGCGCAGGATGGTTCGCGAGCGAGCGATCCCGCTTCGCTCGGGATGACAATGTGAAAGAAGCATCGCTCCTCGCACGACTAGAGTCGTGCCCTTCCCGGTTTTCGCGGGCGGCGTCACCCGTGCCACACTTGACAAGCGTGCAGCCAGAGTCGCGGGTCCAGACGCGATCGGTGGGCCAGCGATGAAAACGGATGTTTTCAGAAAACGCATTTGCCCGTTCCAGAACTTTTCGCACCTGTTTTTCCGACGCGGCGTCATTGACGATCAGGTCCACACGTTCATGCCGCGAGAGATGCCGGATTATCTCCGCGTAGACCCAGGGAATGGACTCGAATTTTCCCGGCCAATCATCACGATGATGCGGCCAGGCGAGCCAGGTGGACTCATGCGGCTCCCATTCTGCCGGCATGCGGCAGTCAATCCGGGGAGACGCAGCAAACTGCGCCGCTTCTTCTGCCGTATTCCGACTTAAAGTGTTCCTTGAAGGTGTGCGCTGACTCACTTGTGGAGGCGTCCTCAATCGAGCAGACGGTTGGTGATGGGTGCGTAACTGTCTACGCGGCGGTCGCGCAGGAACGGCCAGTTGCGGCGAGTTTCTTCGAGTTTTCGCAGATCGACCTCGCCTAGAAGGATCTCTTCCTTATCGTTCGAGCTCTCGGCGATGACTCGGCCGAACGGATCACAAATGAACGAACCACCCCAGAACTCCAGTCCCGCACCAGGAGCGGATTGGCCGCGGATATTGCCGGTCTCGAAGCCCACGCGATTAACTGCCGCCACATAAACGCCATTGGCGATGGCATGGGCACGCTGGATGGTACGCCAGGCGTCGTGTTGGGCCTCGCCGAACTCCGCCTTCTCCGTCGGATGCCAGCCGATCGCGGTCGGATAGAAGAGCACGCTTGCACCTTGCAGGGCGGTCAGGCGTGCACCCTCGGGATACCACTGGTCCCAGCAAACCAGCGTACCTAACCGTCCGGCGCTGGTATCGATCGCGCGAAAACCCAGATCACCAGGCGTGAAGTAAAACTTCTCGTAATAAAGCGGGTCATCCGGTATGTGCATCTTGCGGTAAATGCCACGCAGCGTGCCATCGGCATCGAAAACCGCCGCCGTGTTGTGATAAATGCCAGGCGCACGCTTCTCAAACAGCGATGCGATCAGGACGATACCATCTTTGCGGGCGACCGCCGCGAGCCTTTCAGTGGTACGGCCCGGGATCGGCTCGGCAAGATCGAACAGGGAAGCGTCTTCGCGCTGGCAAAAATACTGTGTCTGGAAAAGTTCTGGCAGGCAGACCACCTGCGCGCCACGGTTGCTGGCATCCCCAACGCGGGCGAGAGCTTTTTGCAGGTTCTCTTCCGGCTCGGGACCGCAGGACATTTGCACCAAGCCGATACGAAAACTTTCAGAAGGCAAGTAGCGACCCCCCGCAATGGAAGGGAAATAGGATAACAGAGCCGGAAAACCAGTTCTCAGTTTCAGTTCTCAGTTGGCGAAAGAGGCGTCATTGCTGCGCCCCCAAGTAGCTTGCGGTAGCAGGAACTTCGAGCCTTCTAGTAAAGTAGTGCTTCGACAAAACAGGCTCGTCCTTGGAGGTGCGAATTTGAAGCACAACCATAGTGATGGTGCGGGCATTGAGCGCCAGTTGCATGATCCCGTTGCGGACAGGCTGGTCCCACTGGAGCCGCTGGACCTCTCGCGCATTCATTCGATCGATGACCTGGTGCGCGCCATGTCTAAGACGGCGTTTACCGGCCGCCAATTGGGCGAAGCTGCTGACGTGCTGGAAGCCATGGCTCGTGACAAGGAATGCTTTGTCGTGATGACATTGGCCGGTGCGATGACGGTTGCCAAGCAGGGCTTGGTCATCGCGGAGCTCATCGATCGCGGAATAGTAAATACCATCGTTTCCACCGGGGCACTCATGGCGCACGGCTTGGTGGAAGCGACCGGGCGCGCGCACTTTCGTCATAATCCCGAGCTGAGCGATGAAGAGCTTTACGAAGCTGGCTACAACCGCGTCTACGACACGCTGGAGCCCGAGCAGAATTTGGACGACGTGGAGCGCGTCATCTTCCATGTCCTAGAGCAGTGGGACGCGAACGAGGTTCTCTGCTCTTACAAGCTGAACCGCGCGATAGGAGCATACCTTGCAAAGCACACCCAGGGACAGAAAGGGATTCTCAAATCGGCCTTCGAAAAGGATGTGCCCGTTTTCGTGCCGGCGTTCACCGACTCAGAATTAGGACTGGACCTCGCCCTGGCCAATCGGCTGCGGAACAAAGAAACGAAACCTAAGCTGCGATTCGATCCCTTCGAAGATCTCGAGCATTTCGCGGCCACGTTGCTGAAGCAGAAACGGCTAGGCATTTTCACGATTGGCGGCGGTGTGCCGCGGAACTGGTCGCAGCAGTTTGGGCCATTCCTCGAGCTGCGGCACCGGCGCCTCGGAGAAAATGTGCCCCTGAAACGATATCACTATGGCGTGCGCATTTGTCCAGAGCCGGTTCACTGGGGCGGCCTCTCGGGCAGCCCTTACAGCGAGGCGATATCGTGGGGCAAGTTTGTGCCTCCATCCGAGGGCGGAAAATTCGGCGAAGTCTTCCTCGATGCCACCGTGGGATTGCCGCTGATCGTGGCAGCCGTGCTGGAGAGGCTGGACAAGGATAAGAAACCCTCCGTAACCACCGACAAGAAGAAGGAGAAATCGCTGGCGCCAAGGTGAACGTCACGGAGACCGAGGCTCAACGTCAACCTGCTTTTAGAGTTTTTCCGCAGCTTGCTAATCGAAGATGAAGATGGCCGCGGCGATTACGGTGGTCCACAAACCGCGTTTGTCCCCCACTGCGGACTGCGTAACATTGGCAGTTCGCACGATTTTATTCGAGATTCGGTAGATTTCTTTTTTCTCGTCCCACGAACGGTCGGGGTCAAATTCCACATTTAACGTGGTTGCGAGCATTTCCGCGGCGAGTTCCTCGGCATAGTCGCCAGCGGAGTCTTCGGTTTCGCCGAAGGAGTGGTGCTCACTCAAGTAGCCGTAAGTATTGCGGTCGGCAGGAATGGCAACACCGATGCTGGCCGCCAGCAGGCGATGCGGTTCGTGAGTCGAATTTTCGGCTACCACAGCGAATACGACCTCGCCGGGGTGCAGGTACGTCAGCCCCTGCGACCGCGGTATAAGCTTGCAGTTCGGTGGAAAGATAGAAGATACACGGACCAGATTCTGTGCGGCGATGCCCGCGTCTCGCAATGCCAGCTCAAATGATGTCAGACGTTCCCGATGTTTCCCGACCCCCTTTGTGAAAAAGATCCGCTTAGGGACCATGTCTTTGCCCAATTCCTAATCCTCCGACGGGCGGGGTGAAGAATGGACAATCTAACATAGCGAAATGTGAACAAATCATGAAAATTGGGGTTGCTTAGAAAAAAGCAACGGCGGTAGCCCGAAAACGGCTTCCGCCGCCGTAGCTTTTCGCGTTGATAGTGACATTCCGGGGCGGAGTGCCAAATCTCCTACTGCCCCCCAGCGACCGAGCTGACTTGGATAGTGTCGCCGTTCACTGTGCCCGTCACTTTGGCGTTTTCGCCGGCCAGCTTATCTAACTTGTCGAGGGCGGCCTTGTCGCTGGTGTCAAGGGTGTAGACTTTATCCCCGACGACCAAGGTATATTTGGAGCCCTTTTTCACGCAGGTGCGTGTACATTCGGCGTCGTTGCCCGCCATCATGTGCTTCGCGCCGCACATGGCATCGCTTACCTGACCTGTCAAAGTTTGCGGATTGTCGGCAGCATGGCCGGAGACAACAGACAAGCTCGCGACCAGGAGCACAGCCGACGCAAATATTCCAAGATTTTGCAAATGAGATCTCATTAACCCTTCTCTCCTATCTGGGATAAGACTCCCTCTCCACTTGGATGCCCGCGATGGGTCGCAGAAAGGGCGTTTAAGGCAAAAGATGCGCATATAAGCAGAAAGTTACAAGCTTCGGCTGCCGCGGCAGAAATGTTGTCAACCACAAAGGATACGAAGGACCACGAACGAGACCAGACCAGATCGGTTCCACCTTCATTCACCGGAGCCTGCACTGAGCGAAGTCGAAGTGTGCCGTTCGTGATTCAATCAAGGGTGGAACAGGAACGACAGTGAACTATTCTGTATACTGCCCGCGTAGCTCGAGGCCCAGTAGAATGCTGGGCATGTCTTGCGCGCGGCTGCGGCCAATGCTTCATTTTAGGAGTCGCGCTATCCTGCTCGCACTTCTCGGAATTGGCTGGTGGACGGCTGCATCCGCTTCTCCACAGGAATTCAGCCCAAAATCCCGCCAAGCCCGTATTGATGTTTCTAAAGTAGTTTTCTCCAAAGAGGATCTCTCCGCTGATTTGCCGGTAGGCAGACCGCTTTCTCTCCTGCCAGTCGTAGTCCAGCCGCCGGCCAGGTCTCGCACCCCACACGCCTTCTGGGACCGCACGAACGGAATCCTCTTCACAGGGGTCGGTCTCTTCCGCGGCCTCGATTACGCGTCATCACGCAATATGCAGGCGCGTGGCCGTGAGGAGGTCCTGCTCCCCGACGATGTCGTGAATAACTCACCAGGTTTCGCTGGCCTCGAAGCTGCGGCTACCGCTACGTCCGTCGGCCTCTCCTACTTGATGCACCGCACAGGCCACCACAGCCTCGAGCGCTGGGTTTCCATCGTGCACATCGGTGTGACCGGTTTCGGAGTGGTTCGCAACTACAGTCTCGAATCCAAGCATTTCCCGGTTCAGCGATAACGTGCGCAGCGGGAAGCTCTCGCCGTGAGAACAAAACCGACCAATTACCCGTATTCCCCCTCGTCTTGACTTCGCTTCTCGCACGAAAAGATAATGAAGGGTTCGCTTGTCGCTTCTGAAATCATAAGGAGTGGTTCTGTCGACTGCCAGCCCTACGGCTCCCATCCGCGTAAAAGGTGCTGTGGCTCCCCTGCGGGCCGGTGAAGGACACTCTTTCCTGCTGCGTCGGCTGCATTCTCTGAGCGGTATTGTGCCGGTGGGATTGTTTCTGATCGAGCACTTTATCTCCAATGCATTTGCCACAAATGGTCCTGAGTCGTACACCAAACAAGTCGAACTCCTTAGCGGTTTTCCGTTTGTCGTCGCACTGGAGTTGTTTGGCATATGGATCCCGATTCTTTATCACTCGCTGTACGGGTTTTATATTTGGTACCGTGGCGAGTCTAACCTGGGCGAGTATCCGTGGATGGGCAACTGGATGTACAGCGCGCAACGTTGGACCGGCGCCATCGCCTTTTTCTACATGGGCTATCACACCTGGCACCTGCGTTTCAGCGGCGTTCACATTCTGAGCCATCCTGGGGCGGCGTTCGGAAAAGTGCAGCTTGAATTTCAGAACCCTTGGATCGTGGCTTTCTACGTCGTGGGCATCGTGGCCGCTTCCTGGCACTTCGCTTATGGGCTCTGGCTTTTCGCGGCGAAATGGGGGATTACGACCGGCGATAATGCGCGGCGCAGGTGGGGTTACATGTGCGTGGTCATCGCGCTGGGGTTCATCGCAGTCGGCCTGGCTACGATGCGGTCCTTTTTTCATTGGCCACTACAGCCACTGGACAACAGTTCTGGCTTGCAATCAATCCTCGCGCGCTGATGCCTGTGTAGAAACAGGCCACGGATTTGCAGATGCGCACGGATCTGAAAGCGATAAAAGAAGCGGTTGAGTAGCAGAATCGATTACCGCATAACTTAGCCATATAGTGCTCTTAATCCTCCTTGGTGTGGGTAGAACCGGTGCGCCTTGAGCATCCAGCAGATTGGGACCCTTTTTAATGCTATCTAATCCCAGAATCATTGTGGTGGGCGGAGGACTGGCGGGCCTCTCCGCGGTCATCAAAATCGCCGAGATGGGCGGGCAGGTAGACCTATTTTCTATTGTGCCGGTAAAGCGCTCGCACTCGGTCTGCGCGCAGGGTGGCATCAATGCTGCCAAGAACCTCAAGGGCGAAGGCGACTCTACCTGGCAGCACTTTGACGACACCATTTACGGCGGCGATTTCCTGGCCAACCAGCCCCCCGTGAAAGCGATGTGCGATGCCGCTCCTGGCATCATTGACCTGCTCGACCGCATGGGCGTGCCCTTCAATCGCACTCCCGAAGGGCTGCTCGACTTCCGCCGTTTTGGTGGGACGCTCTACAACCGTACAGCGTTTGCCGGCGCCACTACCGGCCAGCAGCTTCTCTATGCTTTGGACGAACAGGTGCGGCGCTATGAATCCGAAGGCAAGGTCCAGAAGTACGAGCACTGGGAGTTTCTCTCCGCGGTGCTCGATTCGGGCCGCATATGCCGTGGCATCTGTGCCATGGATCTGCGCAGCATGGAGGTTCGCACGTTTCCGGCAGACGCGGTCATCATCGCCACGGGCGGCATCGGGGCAATCTTTGGAAAATCGACCAACTCGGTGGTGTGCACCGGGTCGGCGCAGTCAACGCTTTACCAGCAGGGCTGCTACTACGCCAATGGCGAATTTATTCAGGTCCACCCCACTTCAATTCCGGGTGAAGACAAACTGAGGCTAATGTCTGAATCGGCTCGTGGCGAAGGCGGCCGCGTGTGGGTGCCGAGAACGCCGGGCGATAAACGCGACCCCCGTCACATACCTGAAAGCGATCGTTGGTATTTTCTCGAGGAATGGTATCCGAAATACGGCAATCTGGTGCCCCGCGATGTGGCGACCCGCGCAATCCACAAAGTCGTCTATGAGCACCATCTGGGAATCGATGGCAAGCCGATGGTCTACCTCGACCTGACCCACATCGATCGCAAGATTCTCGACCGCAAGTTGGAAGGCATTCTGGAAATCTACGAGAAGTTTGTGGGCGATGATCCGCGCGAAGTGCCCATGAAGATTTTCCCCGGCATGCATTACACCATGGGCGGATTGTGGGTGGACTACAAGCAGGCCACGAATGTTCCAGGCGTTTTTGCGGCAGGCGAATGCGAATACCAGTACCACGGCGCGAACCGCTTGGGAGCGAACTCCCTGGTCTCATGCATCTGGGGTGGATTCGTGGCTGGACCGGCCGCGGTACAGTACGCTCGCGGCTTACAGAAATCGGCCCAGGCTACTAGCGACGGTCACTTCGAGGCCGAGCGCAAGCGCCAGAAAGAAATCAATGCCAAGCTGATGAAATCGGACGGCAGCGAGAACCCGTTTCTGCTGTGGCGGGAACTGGGAGAATCAATGACCAAGAATTGCACGGTCATCCGGTGCAACAAGAATCTCCAAGACACCGATGCCAAGCTGTGCGAAATGCTGGAACGATTCCAGCACATTAACCTGAGCGACCGCTCGCAGTGGGCTAACACCACGATTGTTTTCGCCCGCCAGCTCTATAACATGATTCAACTGGCGCGAGTGATTGCGCAGGGTGCGGTCCTGCGTGATGAGTCACGCGGCGCACACTACAAGCCCGACTTCCCCGAGCGCGACGACAAAAACTGGCTGAAGACCACGAAGGCGAGCTTCGCGCCGGATGCTGATGAGCCGAAGTTTGAGTTCGAACCGGTGGACATTTCACTGATCCCGCCGCGGCAGAGAAGATATGATGTTGCCAAATAGCACGGGACGGACTTTAAAGCGTGCGGTCCGCGCCGCCTGCGTTCTTTCCAGGGCAGCCCTGTGGGTGTTTGTATCACTGGCCACCTGGCACATGGTTCTGCCGCCGAGAGTCGCGATCTGCAGTTTTTGTTTCGCTGACACCTAAACTTAAGGCTAATGGCTAACAACACCACCATCATCAAGATCAAACGCCAGGCGAATCCCGACTCCAAGCCCTATTGGGAAGAGTTTGAGCTGCCGTACACGCCGGGAAGAAACCTGACATCCGCGCTGATGGAGATCGCAGCCAACCCTGTCACCCGCGACGGGAAAGCTACCACGCCGATCACCTACGACTCTAGCTGTCTCGAAGAAGTCTGCGGCTCCTGTGCCATGCTCATCAATGGGCGTGCGCGCATGGCCTGCTCTGCCCTGCTGGATAAACTCGAGCAGCCCATCAAGCTGGAGCCATTCTCAAAATTTCCGGTAGTCCGCGACCTCGCAGTCGACCGCGGCGTTCTTTTCGAAGACCTGAGGCTGGTGAAGGCATGGGTGCCAATAGATGGTACGTATGATCTTGGCCCCGGCCCCCGCCTGAGCATGGAAGAGCAGGAGGTGGCCTATCCGCTCTCGCGTTGCATCTCTTGTTGCTGCTGCATGGAGGCTTGTCCGCAGTTCAACGAATCCACCGGTTTCGTGGCTGCCGCTGCCATCTCGCAGGTTCAGCTCTTCAATACACATCCCACAGGCAAGGCGCTCAAGCGTGAGAGGCTGGCAGCCCTCATGGGCGATGGCGGCATCCAAGAGTGCGGCTATGCGCAGAACTGTGTCGAGATCTGCCCCAAGGACATTCCTTTGACTCGCTCGATATCTGAGGTGGGACGCGAGGTCATGAAACAGGCAATTGGTGATTTGTTCAGGAAATAACCAGAGCTTCGCTGGATGTGCGACTGCAGTCCCGCGTTATCCCGCCAGGTGGCATTTACCCTGCGAAGTGGCCTCGGATTCAGCGGCATCATCGATTCAACGAGATATCCCGTTCTGCATCTGGAGGTAATCACGGGTAACATTACCGAGGTAGATATCTGGCGTAATCCTGGTTACCTTTAATTCGTTGTCTACGTTGTTTGAGTTTGATTAAATAGCCCTAGTTCGGCGTCTGGAGCCGGTTTTAAGGAATTCGAGGCCACTTCGTGCAAAGGAAAACACCGCGATCCATCATTCTGGCTTTGCTCTTGGCCTTGGCTCTGTGCAGCCAGGCTTTTGCGATGCATCGTTACACCGCTCGACGGCAGCGTCGGTCGAGCAGTCGCCGCATTCGTCGCATTGCGTGGAACCCGATGTTCCGCCCTTCCCACGAATCCCTGCTGCGTCAGAATGAAGAAATCGACCGCCTCGAGTTGCCGCGTATCGCAGACGATGATGAACTTGAGCAGTTGAAAGTCCGCGAAGCGCTGGTGGCCATCAACTCAACTGAGTATCTCCGCATCGATCCGAGACTCGATCCTGCCCGCCGCTACTGCCGCTCCTGGACACGCGATTTTCTGGAAGATCTGGGCCAGGCCTATTATCGTCGGTTCCATGAGCAGATTCAGGTGAACTCGGCAGTGCGTACGGTGCTGGTGCAGCGTAAGCTTCGCCGTCACAATCGTAACGCCGCGCCGGAAACCGGGGAGACGGCCTCCTCCCATCTGGCAGGCCTGACTGTTGATATTCAACGCCGCGGCATGACCCGCGATCAGGTCAAGTTTATGGAGCGATATCTTTTCTATCTACGTGCCCTGGGCCTCGTAGAACCGGAAGAGGAACGCCGCCAATGGGTGTTTCACGTGATGGTGTCTGATCGATATGCGGATTGGCGTCAGAGCCAGACTGCCGCCCGTTGGGAGCCGACCGAAGAAATCAGCGAGCAGCAATAACGTCTCAGTTCTCGGTAATCAGATTCCTGATCCGCCCTCGCGCCGTATACAATCCTTGCCTTGCATCCCAGATCCAGCGGCGCATCAATCTTATGACACCCCTCCGTATCGCCTCAGTTGCACTGTTTCTGCTGACCTCCGCTTCGGCCATTGCCCAGAGCACCCCATCCAAATCTGAAACCGTCAGCGCCCGCGCGCGCCAGATTCATAATTCCGCGATAGTCGTAGACACTCACGCTGACACGCCACAACGATTCCTCGACGGCAATTTCGATATCGGCAGCACCGATCCAAAAGATCTCGGCCACGTAAGTGTGGACAAGGCCCGTGCCGGCAACCTGGGCGCGGAATTTTTCTCCATTTGGGTAGAGCCCTCGTTTAAAGGCCAATATGCGCACCGGGCAATGGACCTGATCGACTCTGTTTACCACCAGGCTGGGCGTCATCCGGATCGCATGATGATGGCGTTTTCGGTCGGCGACATCGAGCGCGCCCACAAGCAGAAGAAACTCGCATCACTGATGGGAATCGAAGGCGGTCATGCGATTGAGAACGATCTTCGCCTGTTGCGCGATTTCTACAAGCTGGGCGTGCGCTATATGACTCTGACCTGGTCCAACACGAACGAGTGGGCGGATTCTTCTGGCGACATCAGCAATCCCAAGATCGAGCACCACAACGGCCTTACGGATTTTGGCAAGCAGGTGGTGCAGGAGATGAACCGCCTGGGCATGATGGTGGACATCTCCCATGTCGCCGACAAGACCTTTTACGACGCCGTAGCCACTAGCCGAGCGCCCGTAATTGCATCGCACTCGGCTGCCCGTGCGCTCTCTAATCATGCACGCAATATGACGGATGACATGCTCCGCGCTGTTACCAAGAACAACGGAGTGGTCATGGTCAACTTCTTTTCTGCTTTCGTGGATGAGAATTACCGCAAAGTGTATGAAGCACAGCGCAAGGACGAGGAGGCGGCCGTCGCGGCGTTTGTGGCGCAGCGTAAGGCGGAAGAAAAGCCAGTCTCTTATGCCGAGTACGATCGCATTCAGCGAGAGTGGACCGCAAAGATACCTCGTCCTCCTTTGAAGTCGCTCATCGACCAAATTGATCACATCGCTAAGATAGCTGGCGTCGATCACGTGGGATTGGGCTCAGACTTCGATGGGGTAAGCGGAGCAACTCCGGAGGGAATTGATTCCGCTGCAGACCTCCCAAAAATCACACAGGGGTTATTGGATCGTGGCTACAGCGCGGATGATATTCGCAAGATTCTAGGTGCAAACCTGCTGCGCGTTTTTCGTGACGTAGAGCGCATAAGCCGTGAAATGCAAGCTGCGCCAGCCGAGAGGCAATCTGGCAAGTAATGTTGGGTTGCAATGTCGTAAAATTCTGCATTCACCAGCAGAGTCGCGTTCAGAGATCCGTATGCGGGCATGGCAAGGATTCGTATCCGGGCAGGGCTTCAGCCATGCCGCAGAGTTTCCTTTTTAAGTTGTCATTCCGAACGGACTTTAGTCCGTGAGGAATCTGCTGTTCTGCTTCCCGATACTTGTAGATTCAGATTCGACGCAAGGAGGCAATCGATGCGCAAATGTTTCGCAATGTTTTCTTTTCTCTGCCTGATTTCGCTGATGGCCTGGTCGCAGGCAGCGCCTTCCAAAGAAGCCAAGAAACCTGGTAGCGCGGCGAAATCCACAGGTTCTGGGCAGTCCACCGCTATCATTGACACGACTGCGGGTAAACTCACGTGCAAACTATTCCCCGACAAGGCCCCCATCGGGGTCGCCAATTTCATCGGCCTTGCGGAGGGAACGAAAGATTGGACCAACCCTGCTACACATGAGAAGAAGCACGGCGTTCCGCTCTACAATGGCACGATCTTCCACCGCGTTATTCCGGATTTCATGATCCAGGGCGGCGACCCGGTAGGCAATGGCACCGGCGATCCCGGGTATGCTTTCAAAAACGAAGCATCTCCGGACCTGACATTCGATCGCCCGGGAAGATTAGCATATGCAAACTCGGGTCCGGATACGAATGGTTCGCAATTCTTCATTACCGAGGTTCCCTATCCCAGTTTGAATGGCAACTACACGATATTCGGTCAGTGTGATGCACCCAGCGTGGAATTGGTGAAGAAGATCGCGCGTATGGCCCGCGACCCGCGTGGTGATCGTCCGTTTCGTCCGGTGAAGATCAACCACATCACAATTATGCGGGGTGGTGCCGCCGCCGCTCCCGCTGCTAAACCCGCCGCTAAGAAGCCATCGGCTGGGTTGGCGAAAGCCGGACAGCAGCAGTAGCAGAGTTCGCTTAGAGCTCGCTCTCAGGCATACCGTTCGGACAAAGCGAGACGAGGAGAAAAAACACGTCCTTAGCCTCGCTCAGCATGACAATCAGATAAGTATTTCAGAAAGGATGCTCATGACCCGTCAACCCGGCACTTATGCCATTTTCAACACCAGCGAAGGCGCCATCGTCTGCCACCTTTTTGAGAAAGAAGCGCCTAAGACGGCACAAAACTTTATTGATCTTGCCGAAGGCAAGCGCGAATGGACACACCCGGTCAGTCGCAAGAAGAGCAAAGATCGGCTTTATGACGGAACCATCTTTCATCGCGTGATCCCCAATTTCATGATCCAGGGCGGCGATCCCGCCGGCACCGGCTTCGGAGGCCCCGGCTATCAGTTCGAAGATGAAACCAAGGGCTCACCACATAAGTTCGATAAAGCGGGCAAGCTGGCCATGGCC
>Ga0099828_10001815_pt1 | contig 14561 bp, 14 predicted proteins | sample CZO8metaG_2_FD_79338 | JGI IMG/M metagenome (GOLD analysis project Ga0099828, IMG submission 79338) | Vadose zone soil microbial communities from the Eel River Critical Zone Observatory, Northern California, USA - CZOApr15con2H1.8 metaG | ecosystem: Environmental > Terrestrial > Soil > Vadose...
CTCGGCCGCCTGCGAGAGCGGCCACACGCCGAAGTGCTTGCTGCCGGGGATGCTCTCACTGGAGTAGTACTCATCGGCTTCGTACTTCTCCAACGGCAGGCCGAGGGCGTCAATGAACAGCTTGCGGCTCTGCGGCGGGTCAGCGGCGACGACCGACATGCTCGCGATGAAGAGAACGTTCATGTGGCACAGGCTACGGGCCGCAGCCGATGACGCGGACAGGTTGCTTAGGGGCGGCTGGATCGCCGCTGGAAGGCCTGGCAACATAGACGGCTGGTCCGCTGGTGGTCTTGCGGGCGTGGGGTGCCCGCGGGCATGGCCGTCCCTGACCAGCACGGACAAGCGGCCCGCGTGTCTGCGCAGCTCAGGGACGTACGGTCGGGTACGGCGACCGCGCCTGACGGGAGGGTGCCGCTCCCATCCTGCTCCCAGAACCGCACATGCGAGGGGCGGGCCGCGATGCGAAGCCGACGCTCTCGCGCGTGACCCGATGGAATGCCTGCGCTCTGCGAACCGTCCACCATTGGGCGTGCACAGCAAGAGGGGATAATTGGCCGGTGGCTTCGGATTCCCTGCGGCCGGTGAGCCTTGCCGAGTTGGTGGCGACGCTGTCGCTGGTGGCGGACCTGGGGATGGGCCGCCCGATGGAGCGGGTGCTGCGCCAGACCGTCATTGCCATGCGGCTGGGGGCGGCGGCCGGGATGGATCCGGCCACCTGCATGTCTGCGTACTACACGTCGTTGCTGACGTGGGTGGGCTGCGCCGTCGACACCAGTGAGGTGGCAGCGCTGTTCGGGGATGAGAGCGAGTTGTATGCTGACACGCGCGATGGGGACCTCGGAGGTGTCGGCTTGGCTGTCTTCGTCGCTCGTCATCTCGGCCGCGGTAAGTCGGGCTTTCACCGGATCGGGATGGTCGGGAAGTTCCTGGCGACCTCGGGCCGCTCGGTGCAGCGGGTGATGGAGTCGCACTGCCGGGAGGCGAGCGATCTTGCCGGGTGGCTGGAACTCGGCTCGGCTGTTCGCGAGCCGCTGCTGCAGGCGTTTGAACGGTGGGACGGGCGAGGGGTGCCCGGTTCGGTCGGCGGCGATGACCTCGCTCCGGCCATTCGCCTAGTCCACCTGGCCGACAGTGTCGAGGCGTTCCACCACGCTGGCGGCGCTGAGGCCGCGCTGCAGGTGGCTCGTGAGCGGCGGGGCACGCAGTTCGACCCCGGTCTTGTTGACCGGTTCTGCGCCCGGTACGCCGAGATCCTCGCCGGGCTCGGCGGCATCGCGGCGTGGGATGAGGTGATCGCGCTTGACCCGCAGCTGGGCGCGGTGCTGAGCGACGGCCAGCTTGACCGGGCACTGGCCGCCTTCGCAGACTTCGCCGACCTGAAGTCGCCGCTGCGCCTTGGCCACTCCCGGGGTGTGGCCGAGCTGGCCGCTCAGGCCGGCACGGCGCTCGGGCTGCCGACCGCCGACGTCATCATGTTGCGCAGGGCGGCGCTGGTACACGACATCGGCATGATCGGGGTCCCCAGCGGCGTCTGGGATGAGCCTGGCGAATGGAGCATCTCCCAGCGCGAGCGGGCCCGGACCCACCCGTGCCTGACCGAGCGTATGCTGGTCCGCACACCGCTGCTCGCTCAAGTTGGGCACTGCGCGTCTCTGCACCATGAGCGGCTCGACGGCTCCGGCTACCCGCACGGGCTGAGGGGCGAGGCGATCTCGCTGTCGGCGCGGATCCTCGGCGCCGCCGACGTCTACAACGCCCTCCGCCAGCCCCGTCCCCACCGGCCGGCGTTCGAAGCGCGCGCCGCCGAGCAGGCGATGCGAGGGGGTTCGCGCCGGTCGGCTTGACGGCGACGCGGTCCACGCTGTGCTGCAGTGCGCCGGTCACCGGGTACGGCGCCGGGCCGGGTTGCCATCGGGGCTGACGGCCCGCGAGGCCGAGGTGCTCGTGCGGCTCGGCCAGGGGCGGTCCAACCCCGAGATCGCCGCCGAGCTGCAGCTCAGCCGCAAGACGGTCTCGTCCCATCTCGAGCACATCTACACCAAGCTCGGGGTGAAGACCCGGACCGAGGCCGCCCTGTTCGCCATGCGCCGCGGTCTCATCGAGGCGACCAGCGAACCCGGAACCTGACAAAAACATCGGGCAGCTACCCGATTCGCTGCCGTCGGCGGATCCGTACAACGGATTCATGACGACGACACCCCAAGACCACGCCGCCGCCACGGCGGTGCCACAGTTCGCCCTCGCCGGCTCGTTCCTCGAGGGCCTCGCCACTCAGGATTACGCCCGGCTCGGAGATGCGCTCACCCCCGGCGTCCGGCTCCGCGCTCTGCTGCCCCCGGGCCTGATGGAGTGGATTGGCGCCGAGGTGATCGCCCAGCAGTTCGCGCGATGGTTCGGCGACACCGAGGACTTCGAGCTCCTCGATGCCACCGTCGGCGAGGTTGATGGCCGCTTGCACCTGCACTGGCGGCTCCGGCTACGGGCAGAGCGGCTCGGTACCGGCTGGTTCACGGTCGAACAGCAGGCCTACGCCGACACCGGCGACGGCGGCCGCATAGCCCGGCTCGACCTGCTCTGCACCGGCTACCGGCCCGAGGGCGACGATGGCTAACACCCTGGCCACCTGGGGCGGCTGGGGGCCAGCGATCCGCGACGACCCGTTCGGCCACTTCGCACAAGCCAGGGCTCGGTGCCCGGTGCAGCGGGTGCGCCTCGCCGACGGTCACCCGGCCTGGCTTGTGCTCGGCTACGACGCAGCCCGCCAAGCGCTGGGCGACCCGCGCATGTCCAAGGACATGCTCGCCGCGTTGGCGGACAACGGCGATGTCGTGGCCGAGGGCCTGCCCGGGCCGGAGTTCTCTCGGCACATGCTCAACGTTGACCCGCCCGACCACACCCGGCTGCGCCGGCTTATATCCCGGGCCTTCGCGCCGTCCCGGATCGCCGCGCTCGAGCCGGCCATCCGAGTGATCGCCGACAAGCTCCTCGACGAGCTGGACGACGCCGGGCCCGGCGCCACCGTCGATCTGGTCGAGAGGTACGCCTATCCCCTCCCATTCGGGGTGATCGGCGAGCTGCTGGGCATCCCCCCAGCCGACCGTCGGCGCCTGCACGCGTGGTTCCAGGTGCTGCTGACCGGATGGGCCGGTGACCCACCGGCCGAGGCGGTCGAGGCATCCGACAAGATCGTGGCATACCTGGGGGAACTCGTTGCTACCAAGCGGCGCAGGCCGGCCGGCGACCTGGTCAGCGTCCTGGTCGCCGCCAGCGACGACGCGCTCACCACCCAAGAGCTGCTGTCGAGCCTGTTCCAGCTCGTGGTCGCCGGTCACGACACCACGGCCAGCCTCATCGGCAACGGGGTGGTGGCCTTGCTCGACCACCCGGGCCAGCTCCAGGCACTGCTGACCGATCCCGGGCAGCTTCCCGCCGCGATCGACGAGCTCATCCGGTTCACCGCCCCGGTCCCGCATGCCACGTTCCGGGTAACGGCCGAGCCGGTGACTGTCGACGGCATGCATATCCCGGCTCACGAACAGGTGCTGGTGTGCCTGGGCTCGGCCAACCGCGATCCGGGTCGCTTCCCAGCCCCCGACGTCCTCGACATCGGCCGCCACGACGGACCGAACCTCGGGTTCGGCCACGGCATCCATTACTGCCTCGGCGCGCCCCTGGCCCGGCTCGAGGCCCGGGTCGCCTTCGAGGTCCTGCTCGGGCGTTACCCCGGTCTGCGGCTCGCCGCCAACCGTGACGCGCTCGCCTGGGCGCACGGCGACGGCCTGGTCCTGCGCGGCCTCGTCTCGCTCCCCGTCGTTCTCGGCCCCGCGCGGCGCCGCCGACACCAGCCATGCGGCCGACATACCGCGGCCTCGCAGAACCCATCGTTCTCCGGCCCGCGCGGCGGCGCGGATGGACAACCACCCGATCCCATCGAATCAAGGAGGAACCGATGACCATCACCGACCGTCCCGTCGATAACGGCGTGAACGTTCAGGCGCTGCTCGACGCCCGCAACGCGCTGTCCGCAGCACCCGAAGCGGCCCAGTTCACCTGGCGGGCCAGCTGCACCTGGCGCAATGGCACCCACAGCCACTCCACCGTGGACGGCTTCACCGGCCTCGGCGCCGAGCAACGGCACCGCACGACCTATGAGTTCGACGTCGATCACCCCGAGATCTTCGCGTCCGAGGACAACGGGGCCGCGCCGGTGGAGTTGGTGCTGGTCGGCCCGGTCGGGTGCCTGACCGCGGGCGTCGCCGCGGTCGCCCAGCACCGGGGTATCCAGCTTCGGTCGGTCACCGCCACGATCGAAGGTGAGATGAACATCCTGGGCATCCTCGGCGCGGACCCTGACGTCCGCAACGGCTTCGAGGCGATTACCGTCCGGTTCGCCATCGACGCTGACGCCTCCCGCGACGACCTCGAGGCGCTCGTCGCCCAAGCGCAGAAGCGCTCAGCGGTCTTCGACATCGTGACCAACCCGACGAAAGTGCTCGTCGAGCTGGCCTGACCCATCATGGTCCGGACGCCCGCATGATGCAGACCACGGCAGTTGTCATCGCCGCCGGCCACGCCGGCCTGGCCATGAGCCGCCGCCTCACCGAACGCTCGATCGACCCTATCGTCCTCGAGCGCGGTGAGGTGGCGAACTCGTGGCGGACGGCGCGCTGGCCGAGCCTGCGGCTGCTCACCCCGAACTGGCAGACCCGGCTACCAGGCCACGACTACGCCGGCGCTGACCCCGACGGCTACATGCCCGTCGCCGAAGTCGTGGCCACAATCGCCCGCTACGCCCGTCACGTCCGCGCACCGGTGCACACCGCCACGACCGTGCGCGCCGCGTCGCAGGGCTTCGAGATCCGGGCCAACGAGGACGTCTGCTACGCCCGGGCCGTGGTACTGGCGACCGGAGCGTGCAACCTGCCAGCCATCCCCGGCGTCGCCGACGCCGTCCCCCCGTCGATCACGACGCTCACCCCGCTCACCTATCGCGATCCCGGCCAGCTCCCCGACGGCGGCGTACTCGTCGTCGGCGCGTCAGCCACCGGCGTCCAGCTCGCCGCCGAGATCCACCGGTCGGGACGCCCGGTGACCCTGGCATTCGGCGAACACGTCCGGCTGCCCCGCACCTACCGTGGCCGCGACATCTTCTGGTGGCTGGAGGCAACGGGCCTGCTGGCCGAACCCTACGACCAGATCGACGACGTCACCCGGGCCAGGCACCTGCCCTCCCCGCAGCTCACCGGAACCCTCCACCCCACGATGACCGACCTCAACACGCTCACTGCGCACGGGGTCCTCATCGTCGGCCGCATCGGCCGCATCGTCGACGGCGTGGCCCAGTTCTCCGGGTCCCTCCCCAACACATGCGCCCTCGCCGACCTGAAGATGAACCGGTTCTTGAACCGGGCCGACGAGTGGGCCACGACGGCGGGGCTTGACGATGAGCTCCCGCCACCGCACCGCTTCGCACCCACCCACGTCGACCCCCGCACTCCCCTAGAGCTGGACCTGACCACCGGGGAGATCACCACGGTGCTGTGGGCGACCGGCTTCCGGCCCGACCACTCCTGGCTCGACGTCCCCGTGCGCGACCGCGCCGGCCACATCCGCCACGACGGCGGCGTAGTCACCAGCGCCCCCGGACTCTACCTCCTCGGCATGCCAGTGCTCCGCACCCGCGCCTCCACCTACATCCACGGCGCAGCCACAGACTCCGAAGCCCTGGCCCGCCACCTCCACTCCTTCCTCAGCAGCAGGCGCCGATAACAACCCGCCGCGACCCTCAGCCCGGCACCGATCGTCATCCTGGAGCGACACCGGTCAACTCAAAGCAACGGTCGGCGGCCTGAGCAATGACCGGCTGAGACGCCGTGAACTCACAGGCGCACGACCCGAGGGCGTGCGCGCCTTTGTTCAGGCCGGTCCGAGGCATCCTTGACCAGGCACAACAGCTGCAGCTGCTCCCGGCTGCGGGGCTGCCTACAACTCGTAATTGAGACCACCAAATGAGACCACGCGCGCATGGGGCGCTTGCCTGCCGACCACCGGGACTGGTGTTCTTGCAGGTCAGTGGCGGTGGAGGTGGGATTTGAACCCACGGAGGGGTTGCCCCCTCACACGCTTTCGAGGACTGCGCACCAGCGTTCGCCATCATCCGTGAGCGTCCTGACCAGGTCGGACATGCGGCCCCGCGGTCGCCAGTGAACAACCCGGGACAGAGGTGAATGAGACCAAAACTGAGCCCAAAGGCCAATCCGTGGCCGACTGCGTCGCACCCTTTCGAGGCCCACGCAGCTTCTCCTCCACCTTCAGCGACTGCTCGTATCATGCGACGACCGAGACCGTCTACCGGCATCAGATCCGGCCGGTCGTACTCGACAGTGCCGAGGCGATGGAGCGCCTGTTACCGGTTGAACGTCGGCCCTCATTTGAGCGTTCGCTGTCGCCGACGGTCAGATGATGTCAGGTGCCTGACCGCTCGCTACGCGCTCTTTCCACGCCCGCAGGCGCGGCTCAGCGGATCGCCGTTTCGCTTCCTCGGCCAAAGGCTGCAACTTACGGTCGAGAGCATCGAGCCCGGCTTCCCACTTCTGCCAGCCCAGTACCGGCACCACGAGACGGCAGAGCTGGAGGTGTAGCTCGATACTCACCGCGATCCAATAGGCCCGCAGGCCGTGCATGCCCTTGAAGTCGAAATCCACGATCCCAGTGCCGGGGCTTGCTGTAGAACAACTCAGCCCGGTGCGCACCTGGATGGACACCGGCGGCAGATGTCAACGTGTGGATCATGTAGCCATCGGTTCCCGACAAGTACTGAGCGGCGCGTTTCGACGTGCTCGGCGCCTTGCTGGCGATGGTGACTTGATCTTGCTGCGCCATCGCGCGGAGGTTGCGCTCCATCACGTCTGCGCTGTCGGTCCACCAGTCGGGAATCTTGAGTGCCTGCGCATCACTCGTTCTTGCCCCGGCGGCGGGCGATCGCCTGGTAGCTGCCGGCGAAGTCTGGGTGGCGCTTGGCGGTCTGCGCTGCCTCGCACAGAATCCACCGCAGCCAGGCCGAGCCCTGTTTGGAGATGTGCCCGTGGCGGACCGTGCGGTCGCTGCCGCGCACGGTGGGGGTGAGCCCGGCCCAGGCCGCGAGTTTGCGCGCCGAGCCGAACCTGCTCACGTCGCCGGTTTCGGCGAGGATGACCAGCGCGGTGAACGGGCCGATGCCCGGGAGCCGGGTGAGCACCTTGACGGCGGGCTCGGTTCTGGCCCGCTGGTGCACCTCCCAGTCCAGCCGGTCGATGGGCTGCTGCAGGGCGTCGATGAGCGCCAGGTCGTCGTCGATGACCTCGCGGAAGACCGCGGGCAGTTCCCACGAGGCGAGCCAGGCGCGGCCCGGGCCGCTCCAGCAGCCGCCCGGCCGGTCGTGCCCGTGGTGGCCGAGGACGGCGTGGATCCGGTTGCGCAGCAGCGTCCGCAGCCGCACCAGCTGCGCCCGGTGCCGCAGCATGGCCCGCAGCTGGCGCACGGCCGGCGGGGCGACCCCGCGCCTCCGGCAGCAAGTCGGCGCGCAGCAGCTGCGCCAAGATCGCCGCACCGGCCCTTGTCGTTCTTCAGCCGCGCCGAGGCGATCGCCTTGCACTGCAGCGGGTGCACCAGGTGCGGGGCGAAGCCGTAGTCTTCCAGCAGCTCCACCAGCCAGCCCCAGCCGAACGCTGCCTCGAACGCCACCGGCGTGCCAGGCGGCAAGCCGCCGATCACGCCCAGGACCGGACGCACGCCGTTGGGCACGTTGCGGTTGGCCAGCACCTGGCCGCCCTGGTCGATCACCGCCACCTGAGACCGCTTGCGGTGCACGTCGATTCCGACGTAGACAGACATCGAGGGCCTCCTTCCCGAGCTCGAATGTCACCGGGAAACTACGTTCACCGGGCTGAGCAGGGAAGGGGGTCCGGCCTCACGCCCGGCCCCCATAGGGTCAGGTCAGCTCCGTTGACTGGGATGCGATCACCGCGTATGGCCGAGCCTGGCAGCGGATCTCTGCTCCCAATTCGCTCCCAGGGTCGGACATAGCCCAACCACGAAGACGCGCCGCCCGCGACACAGCTGCTGGCCGAGCCCGAACGCGGCCAGGCGAGTGGTGAGCGGGAGGAGGTTGAGGCTGCCTTTCGCGACGAGGGCGCGCGGCAGGCCATGATCCGGTCGGCAATGATGACCATCCTGTACCCAGAAGCTGAGGTCTTCTCAGCTCCCGTGCGGCACGACGAGCCCCGATTCGTACGCCGCGATGACGGCTTGGGTACGGTCACGCAGCCCGAGCTTGCTCAGCATGCGACTGACGTGGGTCTTCACGGTCTCTTCCGTGATCACGAGGCGGTCCGCAATCTCGACGTTTGAGAGGCCCTCCGCAATGAGCCGGAGCACCTCGGTCTCGCGCGGTGTCAGAAAGCGGAGTGTCGGCGTGCGCCCGTGAGGCGTGGGTCGCTGCTCGGCGAACTCACGGATCAGGCGACGGGTGACTGCTGGATCAAGCAGCGCCTCACCCGCCGCGATCACGCGTACGGCATCGAACAGTCGTTCCGCCGTGCAGTCCTTCAGCAGGAATCCGCTTGCTCCGGCGCGCAGTGCGTCGTACACGTACTTGTCAAGATCGAACGTCGTCAGGATGAGTACTCGCGGCCCAACTCTGCCCGGCCCTGCCAGTTGGCGAGTCGCCTCGATGCCGTCCATCCCGGGCATGCGGACGTCCATGAGCACGACATCGGGATGCAACTCCTCGCAGGTCCGTACTGCCCCTGCCCCGTCAGATGCCGTGGCGACGACGGTGAAGTCCGGTTGGGTGTTGAGCAGCTCGGCGAACACATCACGCACGACTTGATGGTCGTCGGCGACGACGACGCGTATGGGTCCGGTTTCGGTCACGGAGACGTCTCGACCTTGGCGGGAAGGATGGCTTCCACGAGGTACCCAACCCCCGGCGCAGCGCCTGTTCGCGCAGTGCCGCCGACTGCAGCTGCACGCTCGTGCATGCCCTCCACTCCATGACCACCGAGCGGTCCCGAGGGGTCGGGACCTGGTCCGTTGTCGCGCACTCGCAGTTGAAGCTCGGCATCGGCGAAGGTCAGCTCAACGTCCACGGCAGCGCCGGGCGCATGCCTCCTCGCATTGGTGAGGGCCTCTTGAACGATCCGGTAGGCGACGAGCTCGACGCTCGGATCGAGGGGAACGGGCGCCCCACGAAGGATGAGCCGCGTGGCCGCTCCTGATGCCTCGCGCGCCTCGTCGATCAGAGCTGTCACCTGGTCAAGTCCAGGCTGGGGGTGGCGGTCGGCGGCGTCGACCTGTGCGCTTTCGCGCAGCACTCCGAGTAGCTGGCGCATCTCGACCAGTGCGGCACGGGCTGTGTCGCCGATCGCGGAGAGCCGCTGGGCGCCGGCCGCGGGGAGGCCTGGAACGGCCAGCCGGGCTCCTTCCGCCTGGACAACGACCATCGAGATGTGGTGCGCCACCACGTCGTGTAGCTCACGTGCGATGCGAACCCGCTCACCGCGTGCTGTGGTCTCGACCAGCGTCTCGGCGATGACCTGACTCGCCGCTCGGTTCTCTTGCGCCTCGCGGCGGGCGTTCACGGCGATGCCGCCGAGTGCGGCCGCCGGCGCGAGTACCGCAAGCAAGACCATCAGGGCCCCCCTCTCCGATGAAGAGGGGCTCGGTCCCGTGAACGCCAGCACCAGAAAGGGGACGGCGAGGGCGATCGCCGAGAGCTGGAGCAGACCCTTGTGCTGTCGTCCGCGTCCGAGCCGGTACAGGGCGATGAGCACCGCGGCAGAGCTGGCGACGGCGGCGGTGTGGAAACCCGCCAGCGACAGGACGACCGCCGCGCAGGCGAGGAAGGCAGCCGACGCAGTGCCCATGAGTGCCAGGGGCAAGGTGCTCCCCAGCGCCAGGAGCGCAACCGCCAAGGAGGTTTCGGCATCGCGCCCCGAGATCGACGTCGGCGTAACGGCCTCGAGGAGCGCAAGGAGAGCGAGTGATGATCCAACCACCACGAGGGTGCGTGGGGAGCGCATAGCCTGCCGGGCCCTGTCGGCCCACCGGTCGCGGCGGCTCTCCAGTCGGGTCACGACACCATTGTCGCCCCGGCCAGAGGGCGTGGCATCCCTCTCGCCAGGGACTTTGCCGACGGCACTCCTGAGAGCTACGGGGAAAGATCGCTCGATAGGGCGACGACAGCGCGGAGTCGGCTTCGTACCTTCAGGAGCATGGAACCGACCATCGAAGTGACCGGCCTACGCAAGCGCTTCGGGCCGGCTGTCGCCCTCGACGGGATCTCGTTCAGCGTGGCGCCGGGGCAGGTGACCGGGTTCGTCGGACCTAATGGGGCAGGCAAGACCACCACCATGCGAGTAATCCTGGGGCTCGATGCCGCCGACGAAGGCAGTGCCCTGATCGACGGGCAACCGTATGCGGCGCTGCGCCACCCCTTGAGCCGTGTCGGGTCCCTTCTCGACGCCGGGGCGCTGCACCCGAGCCGCACGGCCCGCAACCACCTCCTTTGGCTCGCCTACTCCCAGGGCCTTCCGGCGCGCCGGGTAGACGAGGTGCTCGCCGATGCCGGGCTGCCGGCGGTGGCCCGCCGTAAGGCAGGGGGCTTCTCCCTGGGGATGCGTCAACGGCTCGGTATCGCAGCGTCTCTACTCGGCGACCCCTCGGTGCTGATCCTCGACGAGCCCTTCAACGGGATGGACCCGGAGGGCATCGTGTGGATGCGTGGCTTCCTGCGATCGTTGGCCGCCAAAGGTCGAGCACTTCTCGTCTCGAGCCACCTGATGAGTGAGCTGCAGGACGCGGCCACGCATCTCGTGGTGATCGGCCGCGGCCGCCTCGTCGCCGACACCAGTGTGGCCGAGCTGATCGCCGCCGCCTCCGACGGCCGAGTCAGCCTGCGGACAGTGGCACGCTCCCAGGCAGCCACGGTCCTGGCCAGCGCCGGTGCCACGGTGGCGGTGACCGGCCCCGACACGCTTACCATCGCTGGGCTCACCTCAGAGCGGGTCGTGGCCCTGCTCTCCGAGAGCGCCACTCCCTTCTCGGAGGTCTCTTCGCACCAGGCGACGCTGGAGGAGGCCTACATGGAGCTCACGAGGAACCAGGTCGATTACCGCCCGGTGTCTTCTGACGAGGTGGGATCGTGACGACCGGGATCATCATCGCCCACCGCTCCGAGGCCGTCGGCCACGATGGCTTCGCTCAGCTGCTTCGGGCCGAGTGGACCAAGTTCAGGACGGTGCGCGGGTGGGTGATCGCGCTCGGCGCCGCGGCCCTGGTCATCGTGCTCCTGTCGTTCGTGAGCGCATCGGGCAGCCGCTTCTCGTTCTGCCCGACGGGTCCGTCGTCCTGTACGTCAAGACACCCCGCTGTGCCGACTGGTCCAGGAGGGGAGCCGGTCACCGACAGCTTCATGTCCGTGCACCAACCGCTCGTCGGCAACGGGGCCGTCACCGTGCGGGTCACCTCTCTCTCCGGCGCGCACACCTCGGGCAGCCCGGTCGGAGGAGGGCCGAACGGCACCCTGCGTCCGACTTCCCAGCCCGTGCTGGCACCGTGGGCCAAAGCCGGCATCATCGTCGAGAGGGACACGAGCCAGGGCGCCGCCTACGCGGCGGTGATGGTGACCGGAGCTCACGGTGTCCGGATGCAGTACGACTACACTCACGACGCCCCCGGACTTCCTGGTGCCGTGGCGGTGTCGTCCCCGAGGTGGCTGCGGCTCACCCGCATTGGCGACATCATTACCGGCTATGACTCTACCGATGGCTCACACTGGAGCGATATCGGCACGGCGCAGCTTCGGGGCCTCCCGTCGACGGTGCAAATCGGGCTACTCGTCGCTTCCCCCGCGTACTTCCCCTCCGGGAGCAACAACGGATACCCGAGCATGGCTACCGCCAGCTTCGACGAGATCTCCGTCCGGGGCGACCTCCCGACGAACTCCTGGACCGGTGAGGCGATCGGCGCAAACGCCTTCTACCCCGTCCTTCCGACCGCGTCGAGCTGGCACAGACTGTCCCGCAACGCCTTCACGATCACCGGCTCGGGCGACATCGCCCCGCGGGTCGGTGGCAGCATCTTCAACGGCGACATAGGAGGGAGCATCCTCGTCGGCGCAATCCCAGGTCTCATCGTGCTCATCGTTGTCGCGACCTTGTTTGTCACCTCTGAGTACCGCCGCGGCCTCATCCGCATTACGCTCACCGCCAGCCCGCGCCGAGGCCGCGTCCTCGCCGCCAAGGCCATCGTCATAGGCTCGGTCGCGTTTGCTGCCGGGCTCGTCGGAACGGCTCTCGCCGAGGTGATCGCCCATCACGTACTGATCACCAACGGCAACTACCTGCTCCCGGTGAGCGGGCCCACCGAGGCGCGGGTCATCGTCGGCACTGCCCTCCTGCTGGCTGTCGCCGCAGTTCTGGCGCTGGCGCTCGGCACCGCCTTCCGTCGCAGCGCGGCGGCGGTGGTGACGGGGATCGTGCTCCTCGTGCTGCCGTTCATCCTTGTGTACACCCTGCCAGCGGGCGACTCGAACTGGCTGATGAGGCTGACGCCGACCGCGGCATTCTCCGTCCAAGGGACCCAGCCGAGCTCTCCACTGGTCGCGAACGCGTACACCGTGACGAACGGTTACTACCCACTCGAGCCCTGGGCCGGCCTCGCCGTGCTGTGCGGCTACGCCGCCATCGCGCTGGGAGCGGCGACCTGGCTGCTACGACGCCGAGACGTGTGATCAGCCGTGACGGGGGGTGACGCGCCGATGCGGGAAGCACTTCATGCCGAGTGGACAAAGCTGCGCACCCTGGCGAGCACGTCCTGGCTGCTGTTGAGCACGGCCGTCTTCACTGTCGGGGTGAGCGCTGCGGTCGTCGCAGCCAGCAGCTACCAGCCCTTCGGCTACCAGGACACGCCGAAACTTTCCCTCACTGGAATAGACCTCGGTCAGGCTGTCGTGTCGGTCCTTGCCGTGCTGGTGATGAGCAACGAGTACAGCACCGGCATGATTCGCACCACTCTCACCGCCATGCCGCGCCGTCTTGTCGTCCTTGCCGCCAAGGCGACCCTCCTCACCGGGGCTGCTGTTGCAGGCGGGATCGTCGCGGTGGGCGGGTGTCTCCTCGCAGGGAGGCTCATCCTGCCAAGCAGGGGCTTCACCGTCCCTCACGGCTATGCCCTCTTGTCGCTCGCTCATGACGCGACGTTGCGGGCGGCGGGTGGTTCCGTTCTGTACCTCGTCCTCATCTCCCTGTTCAGCCTCGGCGTCGCCACTGCGATACGTGACTCCGCCACGGCGATCGGGGTCGTTCTCGGGCTCCTCTACTTGTTCCCACTCCTCGCCCAAGTCGTGACCGATCCGGTCTGGCACCGGCATCTGGAACAGATCGGTCCCATGACGGCCGGACTCGCGATTCAAGCCACCACTGATCTGCACAGCCTGCCGATCAGCCCGTGGGCCGGCCTTGGGGTGCTCGCCCTGTGGGCTGGAGCGGCCCTCGCAACCGGCGGGATCCTGCTTCGCCTTCGGGATGCCTGAGGTCCCGTACGGTCGTAACCGCGGCGCACTCCTGACGCGCACGGACAAGATCCTCGGTCCGCTCCCATCAGTCTGGGACGTTCAGCGGCGCCTCCGAAAGACTCCATGTGAGTCTGGGATAGCAGCGTCCGGGTCAAGACTCGGTGGCACCGCCCGAGGCAGCCGCCCAGCTATGCCGGTCCTGGTCGACGCCAGCGGCCTTTACCCAGGCACACCGCTGGCGCCCTGGCCACCCGCCGAGGTCGGCGAGCGCCCCAGGTTGCATCCATCAACTGGTCAAGCTGTTGCAGCGCCGACTCGTGCTTGTCACGGCGGCCGGCACGCGCTCGAAGGATCGGAGCGAAACCGACACGGTCGTTGGCGCGGGATGCTGGGCATGCGGCGACTACGGCCAGGCAGCGAAGCGGAGATGGTCGCGCTGTAACTGAGACCAGGAGGCCATCAGAAGGATGAACGCCAGCTACGCGCTCAGCATCACCCCAAGTCAACGGCGGTGGAGGTGGGATTTGAACCCACGGAGGGGTTGCCCCCTCACACGCTTTCGAGGCGTGCGCCCTCGGCCACTAGGCGACTCCACCGCCGCTGAGCCTACCCGACCCGCCCGGCCCGCGGGTGGCATCGTCTCAGCCGTCCCGGCTGTCACCGGGGTTCCTGAGCTGCCCGAAGAAGCCGCGCAGCAGCCCGCCGCACTCGTCCGCCAGTATGCCGCCGATCACCTCGATGTCTGGTCCGAGCCTGCGGTCGTGCAGCACGTCCCACAGCGAGCCCGCCGCGCCGGCCCGCGGGTCGGCGGCTCCGTACACCAGCCGGCCAAGCCGCGCGGCGCGAACCGCTCCCGCGCACATCGTGCACGGCTCCAGGGTGACGACCAGCGTGCACCCGGCCAGCCGCCAGCTGCCCAGCGAGCGTGCCGCCGCGCGGATCGCCACGATCTCGGCGTGCGCCGTGGGATCACCGTCGGCCTCGCGGCGGTTCCTGGCGCTGGCGA